>ERZ773038.188-NODE-188-length-42964-cov-97.690415_pt1 | contig 42964 bp, 32 predicted proteins | sample MGYA00511665_ERZ773038 | MGnify/ENA primary metagenome ERZ773038 (study PRJEB29015, sample SAMEA2737966) | human oral metagenome | biome: human oral; feature: human-associated habitat; material: dental | place: China | collected 2028 ... | reverse complement strand
CCCGGGCGTACTTGTTGACCAGGGTGGTCAGCGCCGTGCGGAAGCCCTCCTCGTGAGTGCCGCCCTCGGTGGTGTTGATCGTATTGGCATAGGTGTGCACCGACTCGGAATAGGCGCTCGTCCACTGCATGGCGATCTCGAGGCTGATGCCGTGGATGTCGTCGAGGGTCTGCTCGGCCTCGAAGTCGATGATCTCGGGGTGGATGAGCTCAACCTTCTTGGATTTGTTGAGGAAGGCCACGTAATCGCGCAGACCGTGCTCGTAGCAGTAGGTATCAGAACGGTGGCCCACCACCGGCTCGTCGGCCGGACCGGCCTCATCGCCGGTGATCTCATCGCCGGCGTCGGTCACGCCCTCGCGCTCGTCGGTGAGCGTGATGCGCAGGCCCTTGTTGAGGAAGGCCATCTGCTGGAAACGACGGCGCAGCGTCTCGTAGTCGAAGACGACGGTCTCGAAGATCGCGGGATCCGGGTAGAAGGTCTGAGTGGTGCCGGTCTCGGAGGTCTCCTCGCCCCTGACCAGGGGCGTGGTCGGCTTCCCGCCATCGCCGAAGCTCATGCGCCACACATATCCCTGACGGCGCACTTCGGTATCGACGCGGGTCGATAGGGCGTTGACCACGGAGACGCCGACGCCGTGGAGTCCGCCGGAGACGGCGTAGCCGCCGCCGCCGAACTTGCCGCCGGCATGGAGGATCGTCATGACGACCTCGACGGTGGGCCTGTGCTCAGTGGGGTGATCGTCGACGGGGATGCCGCGACCATTGTCGACGACCTTAATCCCGCCGTCGGCCTGAATGGTGACTTTGATGTGGTCGCAGTAACCGGCGAGGGCCTCATCCACGGCATTGTCGACGACCTCGTACACCAGGTGATGCAGCCCGCGCTCACCAGTGGAGCCGATGTACATGCCGGGCCGTTTGCGCACCGCCTCGAGTCCCTCGAGAACAGTGATGTCGGAGGCGCCGTAGTCGGACGCCCCCTGGCCGACCGAAGACATGGACGACATAGACGACGTAGAGGACGTAGAGGACTCTGCGGTGGTCACAGGCTGGTCCTGGTCAGACACGTGTCAGCTGCTCCTCTTTCTGTGCGCCGGGCGGGACCCGATCCCTCTGAACGCCAACTGGCGGGCTCGGTCCCGCGGCGTGTAGGTGGGTACCTGCGAACAGCCCAGGGCGCACCATGGGCATTTCAGAGACGATTCTATCGTGGATCGACATGAAAACCGTTGTCAGACGATACTTGTCGGACGTGTGCAACGTCACCAGAACGTCCCCTCCCGAGCATCCGCATCTTGACAGACGGCTGGACACGAGATACTGATTCCCTACTATTTAGGTGCACCTAACCTCATTGCCGAGGAGAAGGGACGTTCCCATGTCCACGAGTTCCGAGAATCCCAAGAACTCCGCGTCTTCCGAGACTTCAACGACGTCAGAAGCCTCAAGAAACTCAAAGACCTCTGCACCCGCAAGACCCGCTGCGGATAGATCCCTCAAGCCGAAGGACCTCATCACGGTGGGCACCTTCACCGCCCTGTACTTCGTCGTCTTCTTCGGCTTCGGCATGCTCGGATTATTCGGGCCGGTCGTTCACGCCATCGGCATTGTGCTCGGAAGCCTCGCCAACGGCATCGTCTTCGCGCTCTACATCACCCGTATCCGCAAGCCCGGAATGATATTCCTCACCGCCATGGTCTCGTCCCTGCTCATGGTGCTGACCGGGCACGCCTGGACGTCGTTGCTCGCCGCGGCCGTCTTCTCAGCGCTCGCCGAAGTCGTCCTGGCCCGCGGCCACTACCGCTCAGCCCGCGCCTCGGTGATCGCCTACGGACTCTTCTCCCTGTGGATCGTCGGCCCGATACTGCCGCTGTACTTCCAGCACGACGCCTATATGGCCGATATGCGAACCGAGATGGGCGAGGGCTATGCGCAGGCCTGGGAAGCCCTGTTCTCTCCGGCTTTCCTAGCCGGACTGCTGACCCTTGTCTTCATAGCCTCCTGCCTGGGCGGACTGCTGGGTCAGAAGATGCTGCGCAAGCATTTCGTGCGCGCCGGCATTGCTTGAATCGCCCGATATGCAGCTTCTCGCAGCATCCGCGCACGACGGCTGGTTCCGCCTCGACCCTCGTACCAAGCTCCTGCTCGTCATCACGGTCAATGTGGCAGCACTCACGCGAGTGGAGCAGACAGCCGCTCTCGTGTCCTTCGTCTGCGCCGCTTTCCTGCTCGTCACCATCGGCTCCTGGCGAGCCCTGGGAATTCAGGTCCTGCTCTTCGGAATCTGTCGGGGAATCCAAGTCCTGGGTACACAGATCCTAGAAGGTCCGGTGTGGCAGACCGTGGGAGCGGTGGGCTTCTTCCTGGGCAACTTCGTCACCGTCCTCACCATGGGTGTGTACCTGGCGCGGTCCACCACTCCGTCCGAACTCATCGAGGGCCTGCGCCGGTTGCGGACGCCCGACGCCATCATCATCCCTTTGGCCGTCATGCTGAGGTTCTTCCCAACCCTGGGTGAGGAGCTCACCGCCGTGATCCAGGCGGTGAGTCTGCGCCGTCTTCACCCGGGTCCCTGGGGTTTCCTGCGCGAGCCGCTGACGACGGTGGAGCACATCATGGTCCCCTTCCTCGTCTCGGCGACCCGGATCGGCGATGAACTGGCGGCCTCAGCCCTCACCCGGGGACTGGGCTGCACGCGTTCGCGCACCACCATCACCGATCTCCGTTTCCGCATCAGCGACATTGTGGGCCTGATGATGTCGTTCCTCATCATCTTCGTCTTCCTCAAAGGGGTGCTGTGATGGCCGACGCCATGATCGACATCGACCACGTCTCCTTCGCCTACGGCTCCGAGAGCGCCACCGAGACTACCGATGACGCCAATACGGCACGTGCAGTAAGGACAGCGAACTCAGAAAGCACAGAAAGTGCAGAAGATTCAGAAAATACAGCCGTTCTCGGACTGAAGGATGTGAGCCTTCGCGTCCAACCGGGTGAATGCGTTCTGCTGTGCGGCGCCAGCGGTTGCGGGAAATCCACATTGCTGCGCCTGATCAACGGCCTGGTGCCCAACTTCCATCCTGGAATCCTCACCGGGAGCGTTGTGGTGGCGAACGTCGATGCCTCCGCTTCACCGCTGGACGTGACCGGCCGCGAAGTCGCCACGGTCTTCCAGAATCCCCGCACCCAGTTCTTCACCTCCGACGTGCGCAGTGAGCTCGCATTCGGTCCGGAGAACTTCGGAATGAATCCTGACGTCATCCGCAGCCGCCTGATGGAGGCTGCGCGGCGAACGGGGATCGAAGACCTTCTCAACGCCAATCTCTTCCGTCTCTCGGGCGGCCAGAAACAACTCGTGGCCTGCGCATCCTCAATGGTCGTCAAACCCCAGGTGCACCTGTTCGACGAGCCCACCTCGAATCTGTCGTCGGAATCGGTGGCGCTCTTGCGCAAGATGCTCTTGGATCTGCACGCATCGGGCGCCACCATGGTCATCGCCGAGCACCGATTGTCCTATCTGCGCGACATCGTGGATCGTGTGATTCTGCTCGACGGCGGCAGGATCGTGCGCGAAATGCCCGCCGCGCACTTATGGGCGATGAGCGAGCAGGAGCGAACCGACTTGGGATTGCGCGCCCTTCGCCCGGTCACCCCCATGCAGCCGTCCCTCATCCTGCACGCCGAGGATGAAGGTTCCGAGAAGAACGGCCAGGGGTCCACAGCGCATACGACTGACGACACCAGCACGCAGAATGCTCAAGACGACGCAACGACCCGGAACGCACGCGGCCTTGTACTGGAGAACCTGCGCTTCTCCTACGGTTCGCACCAGGTCCTCAACATTCCGCGACTCGAGCTGCCGCGCGGTCGGGTGACCGCACTCGTCGGTCCCAACGGAGCGGGAAAATCGACTCTCACGCGCGTGCTCGTCGGCCTCGAGCGGGCCCGCGGCACGATCCGCCTGGACGGGCGGATCATTCGCAGCAAGGAGAGAACCAAACTCGGCTATGTCGTCATGCAGGACGTTCATCGTCAGCTCTTCGGCGCCGAGGTGCGTGAAGAACTCACTCTGGGCATACCCTCCAAAGATCTCGACGACGACCGCGTTGACCGGATCCTGATCGATCACGGCCTGACCGACGTGGCGGAGCGTCACCCCATGTCATTGTCGGGCGGTCAGAAGCAGCGTCTGGTCGTCGCTGCGGCGCAGATGGTCGATAAAGAGATCTATGTCTTCGACGAGCCCTCCTCGGGACTGGATTATCGGCATCTGCACTCCACGGCGCACACAATCCGCGACCTCGCTGAAGCGGACAAGGTGGTCGTCATCGTCACCCACGACGAGGAACTGCTGGCCGCCTGCGCCGACCACGTCGTGAAGATACAGCCATTGACTCGATCACTCTGACCGGCCGATCTCCACGGAACAGCTCGCACAAGAGGCGGTCGACGGCTGATATGAGCCGTCATCATTAGGCATCATCAAGCCTCACCCATAGGTATCCCGCGGGCCGCGACCGCCTCTGGCGCCGCCGAAACGGCCATTGCGCCAGGTCGGCCCGGCCGGGCCCAGGATTCGGATCTCGACCGCACCGCCGTGACGTCCCAGGGCCTCGATCACCCGCCGCTCGATCGTGGGCAAGAGCAAGCGCAACTGCTGCGCCCACGCACTGGACGAAGCGCGCAGAGTCAATCGCCCGGGCTCGAAGCTCTCAATGACGGCATGCCCGGCGATCTGCGGTCCCACGATCTCGGTCCACCTCACCGACACCGACGCGACCGCCAGATGATTCGCCCACCCGTGCGACTCCGCATACCGCCGAAGGTCGTTCTTACCGGTACGCGGATCGAAGCGCGTCGGACCAGGGCGATCGCGTCCCGGAGGCAGTCCGGGACCACGATCGGTCTCGTCGGGTGATCCGGAGGCGTCCGCTTTCATCCGCCGCTCATCCCAAACAGCGACACCGTCCTGGCTCGCGGCCTGTCGCCATAAGGCCTTGCGAACCTCGCCCGCCTCCCAGGCATGCCCTCGTTCACGAGCCAACGCACGCATGGCCAAAGCGTCGCCGTCCTCAGTCACGACTCACCCCCGAAGAGGAGACACTGAAGCGCATCGCGTCCAGTTCAGCGGGTATGTCCTCATCGACCGCCGCGGTCAGCAGTGCCTGCTGCGCCCCGACGACGACACCCGCCAATGCCCCGCGACGTCCAGCGTCAAGCGAGGCGAAGACATCGTCAAGAATGAGAACCGGTTCGCCATCGCCGCCATAGGCATCGACATCATGTCGGAGCATCTCATAGGACGCCAGCCGCAGTGCCAGTGCTAGAGACCACTGCTCACCATGGGAGGCGAATCCCTTCGCGGGCAGGGCTCCCACGTGGAGGATCAGATCATCTCGATGCGCGCCGACCAGATTGGCTCCACGATCGATCTCGCGATCCCTCAATTCGGACATGGCCGCCTCCAGGCGCATGGCGGTCGAAGAGACATCGTTGAGCGCCGTCTCGGCATCCGTTACTGCCATGTCATCACTCGGATCGGGCTCCGCGCGACCCTCGTGAAGCAGCAGGCTGGACCGGTAGGCGAGGTGCGCTGCTGACTGTCCCTGACTGACTCGCTCATAAGAGGACGCCGCCCACGGGCGCAGTCGAGTGACGACATCGACGCGCGCGGCGATGAGCCGAGCGGCAGCAGCGGCCAATTGGGCATCCCACACCTCGAGGCTGGAGATCATGGAGGCCGGCACGCCCCCTGAACGACGCGCGGATCGGGCCGACTTCAGCAGACTGGATCGCTGAGCAAGGATCTTGTCGTGCTCGGCGCGCACCCCGGCCAGAGAAGGACGCAGGGTGACGGCCAAGTCATCGAGAAAACGACGTCGTACCCCCGGTTCCTCACGCACCAGAGACAGATCTTCAGGCGCGAAGACGACAGCGCGCAGAATTCCCAGAAGTTCACGGGGCCGTACGACTCCGCGATTGAGCCGGGCACGATTCGCCTTTCCCGCGATGATCTCGATCTCCAGAACACTGGGACGATCACCATGAACCGCCTTGGCCCGCACGACTGCTCCACCCGGTTGCGGCTGACCCGGCGCAGCTCGACGGACCAAAGCGGTGTCCGCACCGACTCGGTGGCTCGAAAGGGTCGACAGATAAGCGATCGCCTCAACGAGGTTGGTCTTCCCCTGTCCATTGGGCCCTACGAAAGCCGTGGGACCGGGCTGAAGAGCGAGAACCAGTTCATCGTAGGAACGGAAGTCGTCGAGTGCGAGATCTGAGACGTACACGGATGTGCACGGGCGCGTATGCCCGTCCTGCTCAGGCGCCGAAACGGATCGGCATGAGGAGGTAGCGGAAGGAGGTGTCCTCCTCACCGCCAATAGCACTCATACCGGTCAGGACTGCGGGCTTGGATGGATGAGTGAAATCAACCTTGACATACGGCTGCGTAATCGCACCGAGACCGTCAATCAGATAACCGGGGTTGAAGGCCGTCGTGATGTCCTCGCCATCGAGATGAGCAACCAGTTGCTCAGAAGCTTGAGCGTCGTCGCCCTGTCCTGCATCCAATGTCAGAGTGCCCTCGGAGAAGGCCATGTGAATCGGGGTGGAGCGATCAGCCACCAGGCTGACACGGCGTACTGCGCCCATGAGCTCCTCACGTCCCACAGTCGCATGAATGGTCGTGGTCTCCGGGAACAATCGCAGGACAGGGGGGTAGTCGCCATCGGTCAGCAGACTTGTGGTACGCCGTCCACCCGCCTCGAAGCCGATGAGACTGGAGGTCGTCGAACCGGAGTCCGTCAGCGCCACTGTCACCTCGCCGGTGGAGGTCAGGGATTTCGCTACATCGGAGAGCGTTCGGGCTTTGAGCAGCGCATGCGTCGACAGCCCGTCATCCTGGGGGGACCAGGTCATGTCGCGCACCGCCAAGCGATAGCGATCAGTGGCCATAAGAGTCAGAGACTCCCCATCGACCTCCATCTGCACGCTCGTCAGCAGAGGAAGCGTCTCGTCCCGCGAGGCCGCTATCGAGACTTGGCTGACTGCCCGGGCCAAGTCGTGGGCATCGACTGTGCCGGCCACTGCGGGCATGGCCGGCAGGTCCGGGTAGTCATCAGCGGCCATAGCGGCCAAGGAGAAGTGCGCAGCACCGCATGAGACGGCGACCTTCGTGCCCTCGACCTCCAGGTCGACCGGCTTGGAGGGGAGAGCCTTGGCGATGTCCGCCAATAGACGCCCCGATACCAGGACGACGCCCTCTTCCTCGACTTCCGCGGCGACCTCGCAGCGTGCGGACACCTCGTAGTCGAAGGACGCCAGGATGAGGGAGGCGCGCGTGGCTTCCAAACGTACGCCCGCCAGCACGGGCACGGGCGGACGAGCGGGTACTGAGCGGGCGGTCCAGGTGACGGCCTCGGCCAGGACGTCGCGGTCGACCCTCAGCTTCATAGGGCGCCTCCTTGATACGAACGGGTATGAACGAGTGTGAGCGAGCACGGACGAGCGCGAGTGAGCGATTCCGTTTCCCGGTCAGGGGCAGAACTATCCAGGTGGAGTCTAGACGCATGAGGGAGGGATGCGTCCACATGCCGGTATGACCAATGTGCTCGCCACTGCGCCCGTCGTCTCTCCTGAGCCCCGGCGGGGTGGCCGGCACCCTTGATGCGGGCTGTGGGGAGGGTTCGTGTGATGGAAGTTCAGTAGGGGTATTAGGAGATGTGGATTCTGGGGATAAGCCCGTTGCGGCCCGGAAGCGGGCGGGAGGCGGATGTGGAACGACAAAAGAGTGGTTCAGTGGAGCCGGCTCGTCAGCAGTGGTTTTCCCCGCGCGTCCGCTGATGAGCTCGCAGGCCCAGTAACCGTCATCCACATGGCGGGGCGAGTTGTCCACCGGAACGCGCAGACTTCTCCCCAAGGGGCGCGACGGACCCGTTCTTCCCTGTTCTTCTCGGTATTCCGCGGTTTCCAGCGCTGTGTCTTGGTGTGGCCTGGTGGGCGGCGTCGGGCTCATCGGGGAGCCTGAGCGGCCTGCTTGATGCGAGCGGTGATCTCCTGGACCTGGTTGTAGGTGTCGCGACGCTCGGCCATCTGCGTACTGATCTTGCGACTCGCGCTCATGACGGTTGTGTGGTCCTTGCCACCGAACTCTTTCCCGATCTTGGTCGTCGACATCTCGATCAGCTCGCGGCACAGGTACATGGCGATGTGGCGGGCGTGCACCATGGTCTGCGCCCGGTCCTTGGAGCGCAGGTCTTCGATGGTCAGGTTGAAGTAATCGGCTGTCTGAGTCATGACCATGGCGGCAGTGATCTCTCCGCCGCCCGAGTTGGCAATGATGTCCTTGAGCACCATCTCCGCCAATGTCTGGTCGATGGGCTGATCGGTCAGTGAGGCGAAGGCGGTGACGCGTATCAGCGCTCCCTCGAGCTCGCGGATATTAGTGGTGACCCGGCTGGCGATGTACTCCAGGACGGGCATCGGCAGATCAACGCCTTCGGCACTGGCCTTGTTGCGCAGGATCGCGGTACGGGTTTCCAGAGTCGGAGGTTGAACGTCGACGGTGAGTCCGGATTCGAAGCGCGATAAGAGACGCTTCTCAAATCCCTTGAGGTCTTTGGGGGGCAGGTCGGAAGTGAGAACGACCTGCTTGTTGGCCATATAGAGGGTATTGAAGGTGTGGAAGAACTCTTCAAGAGTTTGTTCCTTGCCGCCCAGGAACTGGACGTCGTCGACCAGCAGGATGTCGACGTCGCGGTAGCGTCTCTTGAAGTCATTCATTTTGCCCTCGGCCACGGAGGCGATGAAATCCGAGACGAATTCCTCGGAGGAGACGTATTTGATGATCATGTCCCGGTAGAGAGACCGCGCATGGTTGCCGATGGCATGCAGAAGGTGAGTCTTCCCCAATCCTGATCCACCGTAGATGAACAACGGGTTGTAGCCGCCGGTGGAACGATCCGAAGCTGCATTGCCGGGCTGCTCCGCCACTTTCAGCGCGGCTGCGAAGGCGAAGCGGTTGGAATCGCCCATGACGTAGTTGTCGAAGGTATACCGAGGGTTCAAGTGCGAACTCTTGTCGAAGCTCTGCGCATTCTCGGAACGTGCGAAGGCGGCGGCGGGGTTGGTGACGTAAGCCGGTGTCGTCGAATGCGACGGATGCGTCGAGTGCGTTGGAGATGTCGAATGCATGGGGTGCAGGGATTGAGGGCTGTTGGCACTGGGGGTTGCGGACGGTTCGACGTCGGATGGACGAGCGTGCACGACCGGTTCGGGTGCGTCGGCCTCTGCCAGTGCCGAGGATAGATCGGGGACCTGGGGCTGAGGCGGCACGGGTTGCGGTGTGCGGGTGACGGGGATCGCCGGCGCGGGTGCCCCGGTATCCAAGGAGGTATCGACAGTGACCTCGAAGGGGACGTCATGACCCCAAACCTGTGTGAGGGCCTGACTGATGGTGGCACGCGCCTCCTCGACCTTGCTCTTGGTGAAGGGCGAGCCGGCGACGAGCACGAGGGTGCCGTCGACATCGATCACGCGCGTCATCCGAATGATGGAGAGCTTGCCAGTGCTCAGCTCGGTGGAGTCGGACAGGATCTCCAGGACTGACTGCCACTTGGTAGTTGCTTCGTCTGGCACGACGTGCTCCTGATGTACGGGGGTGATCGAGGTTCACATCATGAAGTTTTTCCACAGGGTTGTCCACACGTGTGTCTATTCTGTCTGCTCTCAGTCCATTCACGACGTGCCGTGACGTGCCATGACATGCCGTGACATGCATGGACTCGGTCCGTGTCCCACTCAGTGTCAGGGCGACAGGGCGGGGTCGCGGCACCCATGCGGACTGTGCGGACTGTGCGGACTGTGCGGACTGTGCGGGTGTCACCGGTCATGTGCGCGCCGCCTCGGATTCCGCAGAGTCTACGAGTCCGAATCCACAGGTCCGGAGTCGAGCGAGTCAACAGGGTGGGGATTGGCGGACCGCCGGGCGGGCGCGGGTCGGTTCACGTCAATGACGGTCAGTGACGACGGCGTGTCAGGACTCTCATCGCGGACACCACAAGATCGTTTGACCCTGCGGAAAACGGGGCCGTATTGTTGTGCGGACGTTCGTGCGGAGTCACGTCCCGATACATGGGGCAGCCGGTACGAGCGACCGTGTCGCGATCCCCGTGACGCACGGTTCCGATCATCCGACCAGGAGTACACCCGTGAGTAAGCGGACCTTCCAGCCGAACAACCGTCACCGTGCCAAGGTGCACGGCTTCCGCAAGCGCATGAGCACTCGTGCTGGCCGAGCTGTTCTCGCTGCGCGCCGTCGCAAGGGCCGCGCGCGTCTCGCCGCCTGAGGTGCTCCCGGCCGCGCACCGAATGCTGCGGAGTGAGGATTTCTTCGCCGCAGTACGATACGGTGTGCGCAGCGGCAGCCGCAGGCTGGTCATCCACTACAGCGCCGGCGAGGCCGGGGAGACGACTCCGGCTCTCGTCGGCGTCGTCGTTCCCAAGAAGCAGGTATCGCATGCCGCTCGTCGCAATCGGATCAAGCGTCGTGTTCGTGCACTCATGAGTGCACGCGTGGGCAGCCTCGAGCCGGGGGCGCGAGTTGTCGTGCGCGGTCTGGCGGGGGCCGACGGTGCTACGAGTGATGAGCTGGGGGCTGACTTGGATCGTCTGCTCGCTCGCAGCCGCCAGGCAGCTCGGCAGTTCTCACGTACCGAGGAGCTGGAAGGGAGCCGCAGGTGAGCAGAGCTGTAATTCGTCAACATGTCGTGCGCGCGCTGCTGATTCCTGTGCGCATCTATCAGACGAGTATTTCTCCGATGTTCCCGCGTCGGTGCCGTTACTACCCGACGTGCTCGGGTTACGCCGTTGAAGCAATTCAGGTCCATGGAGCGGTCAAGGGCGTTCTCCTGGCTTCCTGGCGACTCGTGCGATGCAATCCCTTGACTCCTGGTGGCGTTGATCATGTTCCCGATCCTGGTCGATGGCGCTATCACCATCCCCACGACATTCCCCGTTTCGAGCTCGACCGGACTGCCGGATGATCATCATCGGAAGCAGGCCGAATATCCCACTAGGTTGAGAGCCGTGTGAACGGTACTCGCCGCGCCTTATAGCCTTATAGCAAGGAGTGCAATGGACACGATCCTGTGGCCCCTCAAGGTCGCCGTCGCCTGGGTCATGGTCTACATCCACAAATTCCTGGTTCTCATCGGCCTGAGTGATGGTCCAGGCGTTGCCTGGGTGCTGTCGATCATTGGATTGACGATCTTCGTACGGATCCTCATCATGCCGTTGTTCGTCAGGCAGATTCGGGCCAGCCGGGGAATGCAGCTCATGCAGCCCGAGCTCCAGGCGCTTCAGGCGAAGTACAAAGGGAAGAAGGATGCCGCTTCGAAGCAGCGCCAACAGGAGGAGATGATGGCGCTGTACCGAAAACACGGGACGAATCCCTTCGCCTCCTGTTTTCCGATCCTCATCCAGATGCCTATATTCTTCGCACTCTTCCGGGTGCTGGCGAATCTCCAGGCGATTGCCGAGGGCACTTATGAGGGCCGTGATTCGATCGGTCCGCTCACTGCCGATCTGGCGAATCAGGTTCAACACTCCACAGTCTTCGGGGCGAGTCTTTCCTCGTCCTTCATGAATCCTTCGGATATATCCTCGGCCCTGACCGTCAAGATCGTCACCGTCATCATGATCATCGCCATGAGCGCCACACAGTGGTACACGATGGCGCAGCTGAGCATGAAGAATATGCCCGAGTCATCCAAGAACTCGGACAATCCCATGATGCGTTCTCAGCGCATGATGATGACGATCATGCCCCTCTTCTTCGCATTTACTGGTGTGCAGTTCCAGATCGGCGTGCTGATCTACTGGGTCACCTCGAACCTGTGGACCATGGGGCAGCAGTTCTACACCATTAGTCGGATGCCTGCGCCCGGGTCGGAGGCGGAGAAGAAGTTCCGAGCCCGTGAGAATGCCAAGCGCGCCCGCAAGGGTCTGCCCTCTCTGGAAGAGGAGGAACGCGCGAAGGCCGAGGCTGAGGGGAAGGTCTCTACCAGTGGGCAGCGTGCCCAGCCGGTGCGAAAGGACCGGCAGAAGAAGAACTCTGAGCAGTCATCGACCGCGGATGAAGCCGCTATGACGGCTGAGGGTGAATCGTCGTCCCGCAGACCCGGAGGTCTGACGGATGAGGAGATCGCGCGTCGTCGCTACGAGAAGCGGGCGCGTGAGCGGAAGCGCGCAGCCGAGCGGCGCAAGGCCCAGAATAAGAAGAAGCGCCGGAGCTGAGTCACAGTCGGAACATTGAGAAGAACGGACTCATCATGAGCGAGAACACCGCCCCGTCCAACACCGTCAAGCGCCTCGAAGAAGAGGGTGAGGTCGGTGCCGATTACCTTGAAGAACTTCTCGATATCGTCGATCTCGGAGGAGATATCGACATTGACGTTGATCATGGCCGCGCGTCCATTGCGGTGGTTGCCTCTGAGGAGGGGGATGCCCAGGAGCTGGCCGTTCTCGTCGGTCGTGATGGCGAAGTACTCGAAGCCGTTCAGGAGCTCACTCGTCTGGCGGTGCAGACTCGCACCGGTAACCGATCCCGCCTCATGCTCGATATCAATGGTTATCGGGCCGAGCGGCGCTCTGAGTTGACGAAGGTCGCGCAGGAGGCCGTGAAACGGGTTCGAGTCACTGGCGACACCGTATCGCTGGAGCCCATGAATCCTTTCGAACGTAAGGTCTGCCATGATGTTGTGGCCGCCGAGGGTCTGATCTCGGAATCTGAGGGCGCCGAACCTGAGCGCTATGTCGTCGTGCTGCCTGCAGAACAGGATTCCAGCGATTCTGGAGCTGAGACTGAGGATCGCCCCGCCGACAGCGGTGCCGAGACTTTCGGGCAGGAATGACGTGAGCCATGATGCGCCCGCTGGGCGTTCACGAGAAAGTTCTTCAATGTCGGTTGAACAACCGTCAGATGAGGTTCGAGAACTTTTCGGAGTCGCATTCGCGGGTGCCGAGCGCTTCGCTGAAATGCTTGTTTCGGAGGGTGAGCTGCGTGGACTTGTCGGGCCGCGCGAGCTGCCCCGTCTGTGGAGTCGCCATATAGTCAATTCTGCTGCAGTGGTGCCATTTCTGCCCGCTCGTGGAACAGTGGCCGATGTTGGTTCCGGTGCTGGATTTCCAGGAATTGTGATTGCGCTCCTGCGACCCGATTTAGAGGTTTCACTTATAGAAACAATGGAGCGTCGCGTTGCATGGTTGCAGGACGTTGCTCTCGAGCTCGACTTGGACAACGTCACCATACGCCGCGCTCGTGCCGAGGAGGTCAGGGATCGATTTGATGCCGTGACTGCTCGGGCCGTCGCCAATTTGACCAAGCTGGTACGGATCACGGCGCCGATCCTTCGCCGAGGGGGCTGTCTATTGGCTCTTAAAGGCGCCAAGGCCGAGGTTGAGGCCGAGGCCGCGAAGTACGTCATTAAGAAGGCTAAGCTTGATCCCGCGATCATTCACGAGGTTGTGACGCCGGGCGAAGAGCTGACCAAGGTCGTCGAGGTGCGTAGACCCAAGCGATGACGCATCATGGTCGCACTGGCCGCGGAGTGCGATCGACTTGCGAGTCCGACAGCGCGACATGCGTCAGGAATCTTTGAAACATGTCATTGAGCACAACGTATGCGGCGGGGCTGGTCGTCGGCGTCGGCCAGCTCACGTAGACTGAAGTGCCCGATTCGTGGACGCGATCGGGGACGTCATCCGAGGAGAACAGTTTTGTCGGGATCGTCTATCTTCGAGCAGCTGCGTGCCGATCACTCGGCGCTAGAGGAGTTCGCTGGAGTGCGTTTCCCGCATCCGGATCAGACTCGTATCATCGCTATCGCCAACCAGAAGGGAGGGGTCGGCAAAACTTCGACGACGGTCAATGTCGCAGCTGCGCTGGCGGAAGCTGGACTTCATGTCCTTGTCATCGATGCCGACTCTCAGGGCAATGCTTCGACGGCTCTCGGCGTTGCGCATGATGATGAGCAGGTCTCCATCTACGAGGTCCTTGTCGATGGGAGCCGCATTGAGGAAGTGGTGGTGGCAACCCATTTCTCGGAGACTCTGCTGTGCGTACCGGCAACAATCGATGTGGCAGCCATTGAGATCGAACTCATCAGTACTCCCGAGCGCGAGTCGCGTCTGCACCACGCGCTGCAGGAGTACTTGAGGAGCCGAGAGGCATCCGGCCTGCCTCGTCTGGATTATGTGCTCATTGATTGCCCGCCGAGTCTGGGCCTGATGACGATCAATGCATTCGTCGCTGCCGGTGAAGTTCTCATTCCCATGCAAGCCGAGTATTACGCCCTGGAGGGTCTTGCACTGCTCACCCGGTCGGTGGAGCGCATCGCGCGGATCCATAATCCAGCACTGACGGTCTCCATGATCGCCTTGACCATGTTCGATAAGCGCACGACCCTGGCTCGGGACGTCGAGGAAGAAGTTCGGGCCTATTTCCCCAACGCGGCGCTTCATACCCGTATCCCACGATCGGTGCGTGTGGCGGAAGCACCATCGTTCGGTGCACCTGTGGTCTTCTGGGATCCGCGGTGCTCAGGGGCGGTGGCCTACAAGCAGCTTGCGCAGGAGATCGCTCAGCGCGGGGTCGCCGGTTGGGAGAACTCAGCGGTTGGTAGCAATGACGCAGACGACGCACAGGAGGCGTGACGATGGCGCAGAAGAGGCGCGGGCTCGGTAGGGGACTTCAGGCGCTCATTCCCGAGACGCAGGCGGAGACGCCGTCGGCGCGTCCCACGGATGTCTTCTTCCCGGATTCGCAGGAAGAGGCAACTGCGAAGAACGCTGAAGCGACTGATGATCAGACGAGCGATGAAGCATCTCAGGCGGGGGGCGGCCAGCGCACATCGGACGACATCGCGGCAACGCTTCTAGCGCCCTCGAAACGGACGAAGAAGTCACCATCGAAGTCGTCAGCGGCGAAGGGAACATCGCGGCGTAGCTCGGCTGCGAAGGAGAACTCGGACTCCAGCGCTAGTGCGTCCAAGAAGAAGGCCTCGACACGATCCAAGCCTTCCAAGACTGCCCGCAGTGTTTCACGTGAAACATCGGCGAAGAATGACTCCGAGAAGGTCGAGAAGCGGCGAGAGGAACCTGCCCAGGCTGCTCCCGAACCGGAGGAGGTACCTGCTGACATCAAGGTGAAGGAGGCGGAGACCGTGAAGGACGGCGACACCGAGGAGTCGTCACTCGTCCCGGTTCCGGGAGCGACCTTCGCAGATCTGCCTGTGAACCTGATCGCCGCGAATCCGCACCAGCCGCGTCAGGTTTTCGATGAGGACGACATCACTGAGCTCGCCGCATCGATCAAGGAAGTCGGTCTACTCCAGCCGATTGTCGTGCGTCGTCGCGAACATGGCGACGACGGCGAGGCCGACTATGAGTTGATCATGGGAGAGCGGCGTCTGCGGGCCGCGAAAGAGGCCGGACTGGAGACGATTCCGGCTGTCGTCCGTTATGCAGCTGACGAGGACCTACTCCGGGATGCTCTCCTGGAGAACCTGCATCGGGTCCAGCTCAATCCGCTGGAGGAGGCTGCTGCTTACCAACAGTTGCTCGAGGACTTCAACTGCACGCATGCGGAGCTCTCGCAACGGATCGCACGCTCTCGGTCGCAGATCTCGAATACCCTGCGCCTCATGAAGCTGCCTCCGCTTGTGCAGCGACGCCTTGCTGCGGGGGTGCTGTCGGCTGGACACGCCAGGGCTCTTCTGGGCCTTCCTGATGTTGCGGCTATGGAACGTATCGCCCAGCGCATTGTGGCCGAAGGGCTCTCAGTGCGAGCAACAGAAGAACTCGTGGCCCTGCACGACGAGCCCGATACTCGGCGAGCTAAGCCGCTCCGTACGCGATCGGCGACTCTTCCTGCCTTATCGACACGGCTCTCAGATGCGTTCGATACGAGGGTCAAGGTAACCCGAGGAGCCAAGAAGGGGCGGATTACGATTGAGTTCGCGGGTGATGATGACCTGGCGCGCATCGTTACTGCTCTCGCTCCGGGGACGTCGTTGGACGAGGAATGAGCTCGCCGAGTGATCAGCCGATGCTGAAGCTGTACTGAAGATGCTCAGCACTGGCGTTCTATGGGGTGGAGCGCTATGCGCATGCATATCTGCCGGCCACGAGGACGGACGTCCTGGGATGCCCAGATGTGTGTAGTACGGCGGTAGAACTCGCCATGGTTAACAGAGCGCGCTCGTCGTGTTCTTGTGTGCATGCCGGCTCCTCGCATCGGTTGGATGGAGCTTTCCAGCCTGAGAACCCTCTTGGGAGAGTGCCCAAGGGATAGAGCGATCCGCGTTCTGCTTCTAGGTTCCTGTTCGATCCTGGAGTGCTTCGCTACAGCTGCGGATGAAAGGGATGAAAGGGCTTTCTTCCGAGCACGTGTGCATGCGGTGTGCGGGAACGATTGGGGCTCCGGGCAGTGTCGTCGTAGATGGTCAGCTTCAGTTTCTATGGTGATGTGAAGCTCGGACAGTGCGGACGGCTTTGAGCTAGTGGGCTGGCCGGTGAGCCAGGAGCAGGCGTGTGGCGCAAGAAGAAGAGCATGTCAGGCTTCTATGAGAACTGGTTAATTAAAACGTTTTTATTATTAGTGTCTGAAGGGACCTCACGATTGCTCAAAGGCTATCTGGTGGCGATCAGTGGCGCTGCCGAGTCCCAATTGGGTTCTTATGCGGTGCAAGTGATGTGACCGCGACGCCTACGCCCGACCTAGTGCTGCCGCGGCGAAGGGCTACTCTGATGAGGTCTCGACAGAGCCCGATTCTCACATGGTTCGATGACGGTTCAGGACGCTCGCGGCGTAGGGATGCGTCGAACGGCTGTTTCATGTGACACGTGGTTGTTCTACTGCTGAATCTGTGCTGCTCTGAAAGCACGCCGACCATTGACGGTACGGACTCTATCTGCCGTGCTGGAGGAGAGGCGTTTGTTGTAGGTGGGAGGCTAGAAGGAGAGGCCGAGGAGCAGCGGCCGTCAGGGTAGATTCTTCACATATGGGAAGCGCGAACCTCTGCCTTGTGAGGACTTAGCCGCTTCGACAGTGAGCACAGAACCCTGGAGCGCATTAGCACGTGATCGTGTCACAACAGCGATCGCTTCGGAGGCGGCGGCAGGCATCCTGTTCCGATGCAGGTTTTGTGTATTGCAGTCGTCGCACATGGCTGGTAGAGGAGCGGATCGAGTTGGGTCGGGCGGCTTGTTGTGCCGAGGAGCGTATAGCTCCGAAGTAGAAGCCAAGATCGGCGGTTTCACGTGAAACCTAAAGATACCGTGCCCGAGCGCATTGCCTCTGAACTGGTTCAGAGGCTCGCCATCGTAGAGGTCTCAGCGATGGAAATCCTTCGGTATGACGAGTGATGATGTCGAGTTCTTTGAGTCGGCTAGTGAGAGGCGGCAAGCGATCGAACGCACACTGAGTGGTGGGAATCTGCCTGTGGTAGATAGGCCGGGTAAGGAGCTTCTGCCTAGTACGCGTGAGCCATCTTAAGTGGCTATACGTGGAGAAGATCGCTCATGACGATCTACGGGGAGATTCAGTGAGCGAGATGCTGAATGGTCATGAGAATGTTCGTGAGGAATAGTGTCGTTAACTGGGATGAAGGCTGCAGCGTCCTCGTGCACAGGAAGGGCATGATTCTGGTGGGAGTGCATTGAGTTTGGAGGCGTTCTGAAGAGCTGTTCGAGGGCCGAGCAGCGGCACTTGGCCCGGTTGGGCTGCTTTGGACACCCGTTGTCATCGCAGAAGCGAGGGGCAGTCTTCGCGCTTACGTGCATCGTGTTTTAGTTCTTCCAGGGCGCTGAAGGTGTGAATGGACCACACAGATCGGCAATGACGTCGAGGCGGATCCATTGTGCTGGCAGGGTTTCACGTGAAACACAGGCCTGCTCGTCATCGTGCGTCTAACGGTCGTCGTGAGGATCAGTCGCCTTCTGCTGTGATCAGCGGGGCCGGAATCACACAGCACGGTGAACTGAGAAGCAGGTGCGCTTTGATTGTTAGGCCATTAAGTCTCGCAATCTTGCTGATGGGGAAGGTAAGTGCTCATGTTTCACGTGAAACACTTGCCTGGCGTATCCGTGGTGAGATCGGCGCCGACGGCCAGGGAGACGTTTCACGTGAAACACAACGAGTGGCTTGATACTGGATTGCGATGTGGCGGTGGAGAGTGTCGTGACCTTGGGAAGTAGTGACCGCTATCAGGTCTGGGTAGAGGAGGGATCCTCTGGAAAATGTCTCTGTGCGCCGATCTGAAACAAAGCACAGTGGCGGACCTTGGAGACAGTTCTCCTGGCCCGAATCTATGCTCCGGCTCGATAGATTGTTGCGACGCTCGGTCGTCATTGAGTAAGCAGTATCGATCTGACTACCGGTAGAACACTGCTCCGCGGAGGCGGCGGTCGCGGCCAGAGTGGTGGCGCCCCTGGGTGGAGAGCCGAGCTGATTCGCTATAGAGGTCGGGCACTCGAGTGAGTCGCGACGTAAAGTCTGCGACTGTCACCGTGGAAAGGTACCTGGTACGGAGCGTTATACGGTGATGTGCCTGAGCTGAGGATAGTCCTCGGGGTAGGGGTATTTTGGGCTGAAGACGCTCATACCCGCTGTAGTTATTCATGACCTGTGCTGTCGATACACCATGAACACTTCGCATGCTGTCATCAATGACAGTATGAGGAGATTCGCAGGGGAATGAATGAGCCCTTCTGAGCGGAGGAAGCAGACAGCAACAGGTTCGCGAGGCTCCGTAGTGACCCGGCTGAATGCGCACCATGGCGCCTTCGGGGAGTAGACATCTAGCCTGTGGGCAAATGGAGATGCCGAGGGCGCTCTGTCATAGATCCATGGTGTTCAACGTGGGCGGACTGCTGAAAACAAGTGACGGTGTGGCGCCTATCCGCACTTCATCTCGCCACTGCAGGAATGTCCTGGTGGACGTGCATCTGTGAGCCGAATGAGATGTAGCCGGCTCTGATACTACTGGCTTAGCAAGACGAAGCTGCTCGGTCTACGTTTCACGTGAAGCAAGCTCATATCACCGAAGGCTCGAGTACATGACGCCTTCGATCCGAGCGTGGCTGATGCATACGGTGGAGAAGAGAAAACGCCTGCCGCATACGGCTCGACAGCGTCTATCCGGGTCATGCGCGGGGCATGCGGGACAACTGAACTAACGATTGTGGGGTGCGCCCCCCCAGGCGGAGGTGAGTTGCTACGACTTGTTCTGCGTCTATTCCTGTTCCCTAAAGGATGGCGAAACGTGCATCGTTTACATCTGAAAGCCAAGCACCTGAGGTCAACGCTCCTCCATGTTGGTGGCATTGCGCTTCACTCACGTCAACTCGTCTGTCTGGCCGCGGACCGACGAGGCTCAAAGTCCCAGTGCTGCACGTGCAGAATCCAGCGTCCACGAGCTTTGAAGTTGACGCCCGATAGCGCACGGAGGACCCGTGTTTCACGTGAAACCATGCGGATGGCGTTGAGAAGTATTGGCAGTGAGGCTCTAGCACAATCCAAGTCGAGAAGTATAGGCCGCGGATACGGGTAAGCAGCCCTAGAAATAGCTGCTGCCGTCGAAACCCTGGGCCCGGCTGCATGAGTGATCTCCAGTTGCTTGGGGCTGGCGGAATGGGACGGTTTCAGCCCATCGGTACCCGGCACGTTCTCTTTCTCGACATCCGTGTGTCGATCTATGGACGAGTCTCCAAACCCAACCGGCCCCCTACCGTACTGAGCGTAGTCCTAGATAAACAGCTGATACGCGTGGTCTGCGCACAGGAGGCTGAGTCTGATCAGGAGAGACAGTGTCAGACCATCCGCGCGCAGGCAGTTTCAACTTCTCGAAGTCAAGCAATCTCAGCGAGCCTGTTAACGGCTAAAGGGGCTACGGAGGCTGGTTGCACGTCCTGCACTGGCGGTACTTCATAAGCCGGGCGCCCTCAAGACTCCACTAGGTCTTGAGGGCGCCCGGCTCGCATACGGTCACGCATCGGCATCACCATGGCTCTGTTTCATGATGCGATGCTCAAAACAGCTGACAGTAGCCACATCGAACAATGCGTTTCTCATCGAAGACGTTTCACGTGAAACGTGGCGTGTTCGTCCATACGAGAGAAATGACGAAGCGCAAAGCCGTTCTCACGGGCGGACGGATGGATGACGGACCAGCGCGTCATACAAGCTTGGCAGATCACCGGCGGCCTTAGCTGCCAGCGGCAGCAATGAGGTCTCGGTCATGCCCGGCACAACATTGACATCAATGAACCAGGGTGTCCCGTTCTCATCAAGGATCAGATCAGTGCGAGACAGATTCCCGAGTCCAAGCGTCTGGTGCACCAATACCGCTGTCTCCTGAACCTGTTCGAAGAGCGTGGGACTGAGCCTCGCTGGAACAAAATACTCCGAGCGCCCGGGGTTGTACCTGGCGTCGAAGTCGTAGTCCCCCTCAGATACAACTTCGACTGGTGGAAGCGCCTTCGGCCCCTCTCCTACATCGACGACGGAGATGGCTACTTCTGTGCCGGGAACGTACTGCTCGATGAGTGCCCGCTCGTCGTAAGCGAAGCAGGCCACCATGGCGTTGCGAAGCTCATCGGCGTCATGAGCCAAAGAGACGCCGAGGCCGGAACCGCCCTGATTCGGTTTGACGACGACTGGTAGACCAAGGTGAGACGACACGAGACCAAGAGCTTCTTGGGCCCCCAGCTGGGAGAAGTATGCCTTGGGCAGGGTGACCGAGTCCGGCGTCGCAACGCCCCGTCTTCTCACAGTGGCCTTAGCAGTCGGCTTGAATGAAGCTCGCTGGCAACCGTCAGAATGTGTTCCCACGTACGGCATTCCGAGAGCAATGAGTACGTTCTGGAGCCCGCCGTCCTCCCCGTGCGAGCCGTGGACGAGCGGCCATACGACGTCTGGGCCGAATGCGCGTAGCGATGCAATAGTGCGAGCATCGACATCGAGAACAAGTACGGTGTGGCCGAGATGCTTCAGGACGGATGCGACCCTGTGCCCGGAGCGTAGAGACACGTCGCGCTCGTGGCTGAGCCCACCGGCGAGAATGGCGATACGAAGCGGCTCGGTGCTGGTGGCTGTGGATGCTGCCGTAGACTCTACGGACTCTGTCGACTCAGTCATGATGCTTCCTCAGATCTGATCCGGAGCGGGGGCGGACACGCCTTCAATGGGACGGGTATGAGACGGACCGAAAAGGGTGACGAGTTCAAGGTCTTGCGCGACCACTTCGGATAACCGTCGTACCCCTTCTCGAATGTCTGCGGGCTCGGGGTAGCAGAAGGACAGCCGGACATGATCATGCCCCGCGGATCCTCCAGAATAGAAGGCCGTGCCGGAGACATAGGCGACAAGATTGGTGACTGCGCGTGGCAGCATGTCCTTGGCATCCAGGCCATCGGGCAATCCGACCCACACATAGAAGCCACCCGCGGGCACATTCCACGTACACATGGGCATGAACTCCCCGAGCGCAGAGATCATAGCATCACGGCGACCGCGATACATGCCTCGGAACTCCTCGACCTGCTGCTTCCAGTCGAAGCTCTCCAGATAGGTGGAGACGGAGTACTGACCGACTGAACTCGGGCAGAGAATCGCCGCCTCGGAGGCCAGCTTCATCTTCTCCCTGACAGCGGGCGGAGCCACTGCCCATCCGACTCGATACCCGGGTGCGAAGATCTTCGAGAAGGAACCGAGGTAAACGACGTCGTTGGGTGCGAGAGTCTTCAGGGCCGTGTAGGTCTGCCCCTCGAAGCCGAGCAGACCGTAGGGATTATCTTCAACGATCAGAATGTGGTGACGGCGGCAGATCTCGATGATCTCCGGACGACGTTCCTCGGAGAGCGTGACTCCTGCAGGATTGTGGAAGTTCGGCAGGCAGTAGAAGAACTTGATGCGTTTGCCTTCGCGTTCCAGCCTCGTCATCGTTGTCTCCAGTGCTTCGGGAATAACACCGTCTGCATCGATCTCCACCTGTTGGACATCGCCCTGGTAGGTGGCGAAGATCGACAGGGAACCGACATAGGTCGGCGCTTCTGCGAGGATGACGTCTCCCGGGTCGATGAAGAGCTCGGTGATAATGTCAACTGCCTGCTGAGAGCCGGTGGTGACAATGATGTCCTCGGGATCGGCGTCGATGCCCTCGAGAGCCATGACCTCGGGGATCTGCTCGCGCAGTCTGGGCAGCCCCTGCCCGTTGCCGTACTGCAGCGCCCTTCCCCCGTCTTCCCGGATCATCCGGGCGGTGGCATCCGCGAGTTGGTCAAGTGGCAGATCTTTAAGGTTGGGCATACCGCCGGCGAGGGATACGACTTCAGGGCGTGCGGCGACGGCGAAGAGCGATCTGGTTTCGGAAGCACGCAGGCCATGAGCTCGAGCGGCGTAACTATCCAGCCATTGATCGAGCCTATCGCCTTTCACCTGGTTCGCGTCAGTCACGTCGTCGTCCTTCCTGGGCGTATACCGCCATATGAGAGCAGTCTGCCATGGTGATATGGCGATCCACCGGTCCGTTCTGCAGGTGAGCAGAAGCCCCGGCCATGCTGCGGCATGGTTTCACGTGAAACACGCTCGCCGCGGTGAGAGCACATGCGCCCGTCAAGCGGATCACTCGATCCTTAGGCGTGTAAAGCATTCGCCTCGATGAGTGCGCGCAGTGGCGCCTCATCATTGGCGATGGTATCCGCATGCTGCGGCAGTGCGAGCAGCTTGGTGATCTCAGGAGGATCGGGCTGAGCCCGTCCCAGCGCTTCAGTCACCGTTTCGCCGAATTTCGCGGCCTTCGCTGTTTCCATCACCAGAGTTGGAAAGTCCGGTTCCATGAACCTGAGGGCCACTGTGACACCATCGGCTGTATGCGGGTCGATAAGCCGATCCGCGGCTGAATGCACGCGACCGATTGCCGCGAGTCGATCGGCATGGGAGGACGAACCCGAGACGAAACCGAACTCAGTGTTCAGCCGGTCCAGATGGTCGGATAGATCCAGAGCGCCCTCTGCCTCCAGCTCCGGCCAGCGCTGAGTGAACTCCTCGGGGCCGAGCAGCTGCCAGATGAAGCGCTCAAGATTCGATGCCTTGGAAATGTCCATGGAGGGGCTCGACGTCGCCAGAGTCTCCGCCCTCCCCCGGGGACGGTAGACGCCCGTGGAGAAGAACTCTTCCAGAACGTTGTTCTCATTGGTGGCCAGGATGAGACGTCGTATCGGCACCCCCATTGAGCGGGCCAGGTGCCCGGCGTAGATATTGCCGAAGTTCCCACTGGGGACGGCAACGTCCACTTCATAGTCGGAGCGCAGCTCCTCCTCCAGCACATCGGTGCTCCTCAGCCAGGCCCACACGTAGTAGACGATCTGAGCCGCAATGCGTCCGATATTGATGGAGTTGACCGCACCGATGGCGTGGGTGGCCTTGAAGGCGGCGTCATTGTTGAGTGCTTTGACAAGGTTCTGGCAATCGTCGAAGACGCCGTCTACCGCAATGTTGTGGATATTGGGCTCATCCAGTGAGTACATCTGGGCGCGCTGCACATCGCTCATCCGGCCTTGCGGCGAGAGCATGAAGACGGCAACGCCCTTCTGGCCACGGAAGGCATGCTCAGCAGCCGACCCGGTGTCTCCGCTCGTCGCACCGAGAATGTTGAGAACTTGACCATTCCGGTTCAGAACATAAGGGATGGCTTGGCCCAGGAACTGCATGGCCAAGTCTTTGAAAGCCATGGTGGGGCCTTCGGAGAGACCAACGAGTTCAAGCCCGCCGGCGACCTCGTCGAGTCGGTGGACGGGGACAACGGGGTCCGGGAAATGTTCAGGTCCATAGGCGGCGGCGGTCAGTGCGCTAAGGTCCTCGGCCGGAATGTCTGTGGCGTACAGGCCGATCACTTCGGCGGCGAGCTCGGAGTAGGTCAGCGACCGCCATTGCTCGAGCTGTGCCCGACTCACCGGCGGGATGCTCTCCGGCACAGCCAGTCCTCCATCGGGCGCCAGCCCGGACAGAAGCACATCGGTGAAGCCTGCGGGAGCCATGCCCCCGCGAGTGGAGATGAAGCGCATTGGCATGCCTTCGCGTTGTCGGAGTGCGATGCCCCAGTCTATAGCTGACTGATATGCAGGCGGTGCAGGCGGAGTTCAGCACCGATGAGGAATGAGTCTCGAGTCCGCCTGTTCCCTCCTCCGGAAGGCGACCGCGATCAGTGCTCGCGCCATGAATGCGAATGTGGTTGGTGGCCGTCGTACAACGACGGCCACCAACCACATGCCGTTTGACTGGGAGCCTGCGTGCGGATCAGCCGAGGGCCTTCTCGACCTCTTTGGTGAAGGAGCCCTTGGGACGTGAGCCGGAGAACTGGTGCACGACTTCCCCGCCGCGCACGACGGCGAACGTTGGGATGGAGCTGACGCCGTAGGAACGGGCGGTGGCCGGGTTGGCGTCGACGTCGATCTTGACGAACTTGGCGCGCTCGCCGAATTCGGCGGCGACCTCGTCGATAACCGGCGCCATCTGACGGCACGGGCCGCACCATTCCGCCCAGAAGTCGATGACGACGGGCACGTCCGACTTCAGAACCTCCGAGTCGAAGGTGGCATCGGTGACGGCAAGAGCGTTGGACATGGGTTCTCCTTCGGAAAAGTCAGCTGGATCAGGCGGTGAGAGTGGCGAGGTAATGCTCGGCATCCAGTGCTGCGCGGCAACCGGAGCCGGCTGCGGTGATCGCCTGCTGGTAGTGCGGATCGGCGACATCACCGCATGCGAAGACGCCGGGGATCGCGGTCTGCTGCGACGGTGCCTGGACGGTGATGTAACCGGCGTCGTCGAGCTCGAGGGCATCGGCCACCAGCTCAGATCGAGGAATCTGCCCGATGGCCACGAATAGTCCCGCAGCAGGGATGTCCCGCCGCTCGCCGGTGTTCACGTCCTCCAGGGTCGCCGACGTCAGAGCCTCCTGCCCATTGAGAGCAACAACCCTGGAATTCCAGGCGAAATCGATCTTAGGGTCATCGTGGGCGCGCTTGGCCATGACGGCACTGGCGCGCAGCTCGTCACGTCGGTGGACGACGGTGACCGAGGAGCCGAATCGGGACAGGAAGAGGGCCTCCTCCATGGCGGAGTCTCCGCCGCCGACGACCACGATCGGCTGATCCTTGAAGAAGAAGCCGTCGCAGGTGGCGCAGTAGGACACCCCGTGGCCGGAGAGCCGCTCCTCGTCCTCCAGGCCCAGTTTGCGGTACTCGGAACCGGTCGAGATGATCACTGCCCGGGCCTCGTAGACGGCGTCGTCGGTGGTGATCCGCTTGACGTCACCGGTGAGCTCGAGGGCCGTGACGTCCTCATAGCGGACATCGGCTCCGAAACGCTCGGCCTGCTCCTGCATCTGGGTCATGAGCTGCGGCCCCATGATCCCGTCGATGAAGCCGGGGTAGTTCTCGACCTCGGTGGTGTTCATGAGCGCGCCCCCGGCGGTCACGGAGCCCGCGAGGACCACCGGGCTCAGCTGGGCCCGTGCCGCATAGATCGCGGCGGTGTAGCCGGCTGGGCCGGAACCGACGATGACGACGTCGTGGATCATGACTCTCCTGACCGAGAAGTGGGCGTAGTGGGCTCGCAGGAGGCGAGCAGCAGGCAAATCATAGAACAGCCGATAAAAATCGGATGTTCCCTAAGATTCGCTTATTTGAAAGTGATCTCAGACACGGTCACCTTGGACTCACCGTCCGGGGCCGTCGGCTGATCAGTCACCCATATGACGATCGACTGAGTCTTCGTCGGTGAGAAGGTGAAGCTCGTCGTTCCCGACGTGAAGGCCCCCTCGGCCAGCACCGTTCCGCCGGTCGGGTCCTCCGGACTCGTGGCCCGGACCTGGACATTACCGCCCTGACCCGTGCCCTGGATGTCAATACCGGACACCTCGGACGTCTTGTCCAGGGTCACGGCAATTCCCGTACCGCTCTTCAGATTGGCGAACTTGGGGCCCCTGTAGAACTGCGACTCCCAGGTCGTGGCGGGGTTCCCATCAACAGTCTTGCCCTCGTTCTCGGGATGGTCGCCCTGGCTCCCGCCCTGATCCACGGCCTTCGCGCTGGTGATCGTAATGGGCTCAGCGGTGGGCTCGGTGGTTTCCGACGGCGTCTGCTGAGTATCGTGCGCGGCCGTTGAGGGCACTGTGCTGGCGGCGGGCACATCCGGCTCGGTGAACGGCAGGTCGAACAGGCCGAGCACGCTGTTCACTGCGAAGATGGCCCCCACCAACATGACGACGAGCATGCCGCTGATGATCGCCATGGTGGTCCGCGACACAGAGCGCTCGACCTCGTCGTCGCCGTCGGGATCACCACTGACCTGCAGCGCCTCCTCTGTGTTGACCGGGTTGACCGGCGGAGCTGTCGACTGCGCGGCCAGAGGGACCGAGGGCGGCTGGAAGGCGGGTGCTGTGCTTGTCGTGTTCGCTGTGTTGCCGACCAGCGGGCTCCCCTGTGCGGCGGTCGGCGATCCGCCGGCCTCCGGCGGTGCGATACCGGTTGGCGGTCCGGCAGCAGTTCGGGGCTCGGCCGCGGCCGGCGCGAAGCTCCGGGGGACGGCGTCGGTCTGCGGCTCGGCGGGAACAGGGTCGGCCACCACGGCAGCCGGCTCCTGACGCGTCGCAGCTGCTCGACGCAGACGCGAGAGCACTCCCTTCAGCGCAGGCTCAGAGGCTCCGTTGTTGGTGCTGTCGGTCGACGATGATGGCGACGCTGATGCCGCTGATGTTGTAGAAGTCCCTGAAGCCGCTGAGTCCGCTGAAGCCATGGCCTCCGCAGTCACCTGTGGCAGGAGTGAGGCGTCCCACGAGCCGAGGGCTTGAGCGATCTGGGAGGCGGACATCGGCTCCTCGTCGGACCAGGTGCGAGCCACCAGCTCGTCGAGATCGGCGTCGTCGGCACCCATGGTCGTCGCCAGCATGGAGGGCGCAACCGGTGCTCCGTCGGACGTCGTCGGCGCTGAGGGAAGGCCCGCTCGCTTGCCCGGCCAGCGCTTCGTCAGACCGTAGTAGAGCAGCTCGACCAGCGCGCGGGCGTCAATACGATCGGCCTCCAGCGGGTCCTCGTTGGAAGCGGCCTGAGAGTCCAGCCCGAGGATCGCGGCCTCGACGCCGATTCCGGTGACCTGAACAGTGCCGTCGGAGCGCAGTCGTACGGACTCCGGAGACAGGTTCAGGTGGTGCAGGCCCCGACGGGAGCACGCATCCAGCGCCTGGGCGACCTCCCCGACGATGGCGCGAACCTGCGCGGCATTCAACCCCTGGCCGACCAGGGCCGACAGGGGGCGGCCGTCGGCGGGCTCGGTGACGACGAAGGCCGGGTGATGCGTCTCGACGTCGAGAACCCTTTGGATCCGCCGATCCTCGACAAGGACTGCACGACTGGCCGATTCCAGGACCTCGGCACGATGAGGGGTGGCGTCGGTGAGCATGAGGATCGTCACCGTGCGATCCAGGATCGTATCTCGTCCAACATGCCGGACTACTCGTGGGAGTGTTGCGGGCAGGGTAGCGGCCAGGGCGTAGCGCCCTGTGCCGATCGGCGTTGCGTCGGTCATGATGCTCCCTCCTCCCGTGCCAAGGAGTCCCAGTGCATGTGGAGCGAGTGTACCGGGCGTGAGTGCCCGTACGGAGGCTGCCTGAGCGGCCAGATCCGCAAACGTGGGGGGTGGCGCCGGAATAGCAGGCGGTGGGGCTGGTGCCGGTCGTGGTGCGTCCACGGCGCGCAGCATCGGTCTGTATGTCGGCGGGTATGACGGCGGAAGCTCGGTGCCCGCCCGGTCGGCGGAGGTCGGTGCCAGGAGGTGGGCCAGATGCAGGACCGCCTCGCCTGCACGACCCGGCAGGAGCCGTCCGATCTTGGCCACGATGCGTGACAGTGGGACGAAGAGCACACCGAGCTCCTCGACACGCAGCAGGCGCGCGGCCGCGAGGTAGGTCGCCGTCATGAGGAGGGCGGCCACGATGACGGTCAGCATGGCGTCCGTCGGCCTCGACCCGGTCAGGGAGCCGTCGGCCGGCCCCAGCAGGGCCCGCACGCCCAGCCCGACAAGCACTGCGGGGATGGCCGCTACCGCCAGGCGGGCGTAGGTGGCGATGACGCGGGGGCCGTCGAGGTCGGGCAGGTGCCGCCTGATCAGTGGGATCACGGCCACCGAGCCGCCCACCTGGCTGAGCATGGAGCCCGCCGCCGCCCAGGTCATCCAGTGGTTGGCCGGTGTGGCCAGGTAGGCGACCAGGCAGACGATGGCGGGAACGATGCCGACCACGGAGTCGGCTATGAGCAGCCGCTTCGTATCCGCGTAGGCCAGCATGACGCGCTGCGTGGTGAACCAGATGCCCTGGAAGATGATGCCTATCGCCAGGACCGTCAGGATCGGTCCCGCGGCCGTGGCCTCGGCCAGGGACAACGAGGGGACGAAGAGCTGGAGTGAGGGCGTGGCCAGAGTCCCGATGCCTGCGGCGAACAGGATGGTGAACACCGCGACGCTGCGCAGGCCCAATGACAGGTCGTCGCGCACTCCTCCGCGGTCGCCGGCGGCGGCCTTCTCACTCATGCGCGTGAACAGGGCGGTGATGATGGAGGTCGTCACCAGAGACTGCGGCAGCATGTAGACCAGCTGGGTGTTGTCGTACAGCGTCTTGGAGGGCACGATCTGGTCGGCGTACTGCGCCGACTCCGCCGCGGTGACGGCCTGGGACCCCAGGTTCGCCGTCGCTATGTCGCCCAGTGAGACCACGGCCGTTCCCAGCAGCGCCCACAGCGCCACCTTCGACATGGTTCCCAGGCCCATGCCGCGCACGCCCCACACGAAGCGCGGGTGGAAGCCCGAACGCACCAGGGGGATGTAAAGGATCAGGGCCTGAATGGCGATGCCCGCCGTCGTCGTGGCCCCGACCAGAGCGATACGGCCCGCATTCCAGATGCCCGGATCCTGACCGGACGCGTAGTGCCCGTAGATGTGCAGGTAGGCCATGATCGAGGCGATCGAGATGATGTTGTTGAGAACCGGGGACCACATATACGGCCCGAAACTCGACCGCGCATTGAGAACCTGCCCCCATAGGGCGTACAGGCCGTAGAAGAAGATCTGCGGCATGCACCAGAAGGCGAAGGCGAAGGCCAGCGGCTGCCACCGATCCAGACCCGAGGCGTAGAGCATGATGACCAGTGGTGCGCACACAGTGAGTACGGCCGACACCGTGGCCATGGCGACGGAGGCCGCCGTCAGCAGACGGTTGACGAGCTCCTCGCCGTTGCGCTGGCGCAGCGCCTGCACGATCTGCGGGACCAGGATCGCATTGAGTACGCCGCCGATCACCAGGTTGTACAGCTGGGTGGGCAGGTTGTTCGCGATGTTGAACGCCTCGGCGGCGCCCGAAGCCGTCGCCCCCAGGGCGGCTATCAGCAGGGCGTTGCGCACCAGTCCCAGCAGGCGGCTGGCCAGCGTGCCGGCCGCCATCACGGCGCTCGAACGGGCGATCGATGAGCCGTTGTCCTTGTTGCTCATGTCTTCTCCTCGACGCGTTGGGGCGCTGCCGTGCGCCGCCCGCGACGCACGGTTCGCACAATGCCGCCGACGAGCAGGACGACAAGTCCGGCCCCCAACACTTGGGTACCCCTGGACTCCCAGTCGGCGTGCACGCGCATATGGATGGTCTGCGGCGCCCCGACGGCGGTGCCGTCAGCGGCCAGCAGCATGATGGTCAGGTTGACGTCTCCACTGCCCACCGCTTTGACCGGCACGGTGGCGGTCGTCTGACCGGACGCCGGTACGGTCAGCGTAATGTCCTCAACAGTCTGCAGTCGCGCCGAGCCGGACAGCAGACGCACCACGACGGTGGCGTCCTGATCCAGGGACGAGGTGATGCGCACCGGCAGGTTGGCCTCGGAGGCGATCAGATTGATCGTTCGCGACGGTACGGCCGTGAGCTTGGAGGTCACGGCCGTACCGCGCTCGCGAGCCGAGTCCGTCATGACCGTGCGTCTTTCCGGGTCTGATCGCCATACGGCCGATGCGGTGCGCACCACGACCTCGGAGGCCGAGCCGATCGCCGCCTGGGGATCGGGCAGGATCGAGGTCACCGAGGTCAGGTAGTCCCAGGTCGCGCGGGCGGCCGCGAGGTCGGTCGCCGAGACCTCCTGATCGCCGATCACCTGGTCCGGAATGTCGGCGCGATGCGTCTTCGCGGCGTCGTCCTGCTGGGCGCCGGCCTCGGTGGACAGCGCCTGCAGGTTCTGAGGCGTGGTCCAGGAGGCTTCTCGCAGCGCCTTCAGACGCGTGTCGAGCGTCTTCGGGTCGATGCCCGCCGCATCGGCCCGATCGAGGGTGATCACGATGGAGCGACTGATCGCGGGGGCCTGACGGGTGATGATCGCCGTCTCGCCGCGCAGAAGCTGGATGGTATCGAGGTTGGACAGATCGGTGGAGGACTCGTCGGTCGTCAGGGTGCCGCCGAGCGTGTCGGACAGGTTCTTGTCGGGCGTCAGAACCGTGCGTGAGCCCACGCTCGTCACCTCGGAGGGCGTATATGTCAGATCCTCCTCCACCGGCAGATCTCCGGGGGTGGTGACGATCGTCTGCGTCGAGTCGGGCAGTGCGGACAGCGTTGCGGCGTCCAGGCTGCCGGCCAGCCAGGTGAGCGACGTGGGAGCGCCGACCTCTGCGGTCCGGGACTCCTCGGCGCGTTTCTGGACGTCCGCGAGCAGGTCGGTCTCCTCCTGGTGAGTCAGGGCGGCGACGTCGGCATCCGCCCAGGGCAGGGCCACGACATCACCGGCATCGAGCGCCTCGAGCAGCGCCTTGGTCAGGGCCTGACCGGGAAGCGTCTTTCCGGGTTGTGAACCGGGGGCGGTTGGGGAGGCCGTGGCGGATGGCATTGATGGCGTAGACGGTGCAGACGGCGCGGACGGCCCTGTGGGCGAGGGGCCCGTCGCAGGAGCCGAGGGCGTCGAGGACGACGTCGCCGCAGGGCTCTCTTCGCCGGCTGCCGAGGGGCTTGCCGAGGGCTCGGGCGACGGTTTGGCGGCGGCCAGCGTGTCCTCATTCACCCCGAGGGCGTCGAGCAGTGCCGGATCCACCGCCAGAACGACGCCGTCTCCGGCCAATGACAGCAGGGAGGCGATCCGCTTGCGCAGGTCCGCCAGCGCAGCATCCGTGGGCGGCTCGGCACCTGTGGTCAGGAGCTCCAGGTCGTCGGCCGAGGCCGTCACCGGGACCAGCGCCGTCACGCGCGATCGACTGGCCGCCCCGCCCGCGTCCCATACGAGGAGCGTGCGGTCCTGGGCGACAGCGGAACGCCCTTGGAAGACCGATACCTCCACACCGCGCGGACCCCACTGGGCCTCCTCGTCGAGGGGAAGATCGTCTGCATTGATGGTCAATGAGAAGGGCTTCACCTCGCCGGGGGTGATGCTCTCGCCGAAATCGCCGGAATAGACCTCGCGCATGGCGGAGTCCCGCTCGGCCGCCAGCCACGACTCCATACCCGTGACGGCCATCTCTGTGGAGTCCTGCATCTGGGCGGTGAGGGAGAGCCCCTCCAGGGCTTTGTCGGTGCCGTTGGCGATGGTGCCGGAGATGGTGAGATCCTGCCCGGCGGTGATGACCTCCGGGGCCAGTGAATCGACGGAGACAGTCACCTGGCCGTCGATCATCTGTGCTGTTGACGGTGGCGTGGTGGCAGTCTGCGTGGCGATCGGCGGTGCGGGCACCTGGGCAGTCGGCATGGCAGTCGGCATGGCGGGAACGGCAGACGCCGCCGCGGCTGCGCCGGTGCCGGAAGCAGGACCCACGAGCGCGATGGAAGCAGCCACAGCCGCTGCCAGGGCGACCATCGGGTGCGCCCGGGAGCGACGGGGATGACGGCGGATTCGGATTGCGATCACCCGTCCCCTACGAGGATCTCACGCGCGGCGGCGACGATGCGCCGCTCGTTGGGGTAGGCGAGGCGACGGGCGACGTCGTCGAGACTCACCCATTCGACCTCCTCGGCCTCGTGATCCGGATCGTTCTCCGTGGTGAGGTCGCCGCCGATCGCCTCGAGGAGGAAATGGTGGACGACCTTGTGAACACGATGGTCGTCACCGGCGAACCAGTAGTCAATGGTAGCCAAATGGCGCAGTACGCGCCCCGAGATGCCGGTCTCCTCGGCGATCTCGCGCACAGCCGCCTCCTCGGCCGTCTCGGCGCCCTCCAGGTGGCCCTTGGGAAGGCACCATTCGAGGCGGCCTCCGCGGTTGCGGCGCGCAATGACGGCGGTCACCGCGCGGCCCTCCTGGACGTCGATCACGAGCCCGCCGGCGCTGGTCTCGTCGACCACCGGCAGGAAGCGCGCACTCGCGCGTCGCGGCGCTGTGCCGGCGCGGGGCTTGCGAGTGCGGTGGGAGGGCATGAGGACACTCTAGGCGGTTCGGCTGAGTGGGTGCCGTCGGGGGGTCCGCGTGGCAGGCTTGGGTCAATGACTGACCCAGCCGACCCCGCCCTTCCCTCTGTCTCATCCGCCTCATCCGCGTCCCCGTCCGCTTCGGGCTCATCCCGCGCAGCCAGCGGATCCGCCGCGGTCTCCCGTTCCGCGGTCCGCGCGCTGCTCGACGAGAGCCTTGACACCTGTGGTCTGAGTCCCACGGCCCGGGAGGCCCTGCGCGCACTGCCGCCTTCCCTGGCGGCTCTCGGGCATGCCTTCACCCGTGCCGGGTATGAGCTCGCCCTCGTCGGGGGTCCGGTGCGTGACGCCTTTCTCGGCGTCGTCCCTCACGATCTGGACTGCGCGACCTCCGCACGTCCCGAGCAGACCGAGAGGATTCTGGCGGCCTGGGGCGACGCCTGCTGGGACATCGGCAAGGAGTTCGGCACGATCGGGGCGCGCAAGGGCGAGACGGTCGTGGAGGCGACGACCTACCGCACCGAGGAGTACGAGGTTGGCTCCCGCAAGCCGGTGGTCGCCTACGGGGACACGCTTGAGGGCGATCTCACTCGGCGCGACTTCACCATCAACGCCATGGCGCTGCGGTTGCCCGACCTTGAGCTCGTCGATCCGTGCGGAGGGCTCGACGACCTGCGCGCCGGGGTGCTGCGGACTCCCGTGAGCGCCGTGCAGTCCTTCGACGACGACCCGCTGCGCATCATGCGCGCCGCGCGTTTCTCCGCTCAATTGGGGTTCGACGTCGAGATGGATGTCATGACCGCGATGGAGGAGATGGCGCCGCGGCTGAAGATCGTCTCGGCCGAGCGCGTGCGCGCCGAGTTGGAGCGCCTGCTGATCTCGCCCTGGCCGCGCCGCGGGCTCGAGCTCATGGTGCACACCGGGGTCGCCGACGTCGTCCTGCCCGAGCTGGCGGATCTGCAGGAGACGGTCGATGAGCACAAGCGGCACAAGGACGTCTATGAGCACACGCTGACGGTGCTGGACCAGGCGATGGCTCTGGAGACGGGGCCCGACGGGCCGGTGCCCGCCCCGGACCTCGTGCTGCGCCTGGCCGCGATCATGCACGACATCGGCAAGCCGGCCACGCGCCGGTTCCTTCCGGGCGGCACCGTGACCTTCCACGGTCACGACCACGTGGGCGCGCGCATGACCAGGAAGCGGCTGCGGGCGCTGCGCTTCGACAAGCAGACGATCAAGGACGTCTCCCGGCTGGTCGAGCTGCATCTGCGCTTCCACGGCTACGCCGATGCCGCCTGGTCGGACTCGGCGGTGCGGCGCTACGTGGCCGACGCCGGGCCGCTGCTGGAACGCCTCCACCGGCTCACGCGCGCAGACGTCACCACCCGCAACAGGCGCAAGGCCCGTATGCTCGACACCGCCTACGACGACCTTGAGGCGCGGATCGCAGAGCTGCGCGAGGCCGAGGAGCTGGCCTCTATCCGCCCGGAACTCGACGGGTCGCAGATCATGGACGAGCTCGGCATCGAGCCGGGGCCGGTAGTGGGCGAGGCCTATCGTTTCCTGCTCGACCTGCGCATGGAGAAGGGGCTGGTGGGCGAGGAGGCTGCGCGTCAGGCGCTGCGCTCCTGGTGGGCGGCGCGCTGAGCACTCTTCGGCTCCAGACGTCCTTCCCGTTTCCGTTCTGAGTATGCTGCGGTCGCGCGAGGGGGGGGTTGGGTTCCGTTCTCTCAACCATCCGGCGCCACTCCGCGTCCCGAGGTTCCTGCAGGGTTTCCCGCCGCGGTTGACGAGGATGTAGATCGTTCGGCCCTTCTGCGGTCGCGGAGCGCTTTCTCGCGCACATAGAACAGGCAGAAACCGATGACGAATCCGATAGAAATCAGAATAGAGCCCGCCGTTATGAGCAGAGCCCTCATGCCTGATTTCAACGCGGTGAGAGATCCAATTCCGAGTATCACCGTACCCGGTGTGTAGGAGAGAAGCAGCCACCTGGAGGCACGTTGAAAGCTACCTGACACTATCTCCGGATCGCGTCCACGAATCCTTGGCTCGGATCTCACCACTCCGGTGGCGATAAGGAGCAGGGCGATCCATGTAAGAGCGGCAACGAAAAAAACACGCATGATCAACCCGTACTAGTGCGACTCGCTATGACCATCTCGCCCACCGGGAACGCACGCGTGACACCGCCTGCTCGCGTCTCGCCAAGAAGGCGCGCCAAAAGATCGCCGGGGCCGCCGCCCAGCGCGCACACGCCGAGATTGGAGTCCTCAGCGCACAGGTACATGGTTTGCATCCAGGCGCCGACATGCTTCAGGATCAGTGCGGGACCAACCGATTCGTACTTCGCCAGCACCCGGGCGACATCAGCTAGGACTACAATGATGTACTGCAGGCGGCTCTTCTCTATTCCGGATATTTGCGAATAGGTATGTACCGCGTACCGCACCCCGGCTGGGTCCGCATCCAGCTCACTGAGGACTGATCGTGTCGGAGAGTACTCGAATATCTGACCGGACAAGGGCTCGCCGTCCCTCGTTCCTCTGTTGGCGATGATGATGAAGCACAGTTCGCCGAGTGATCCGCCGGATGGATAGGGGAAACGATAAAAGCAGTCTCCGTGGGGGCCCGAGCCCGTCAGTGTTCCAGCAGCTGAACGAGCCAGTACCTGTGCGACATCTGATAACTCGGCGGCGGGACCCGAATGGTCTCGCCTAGACCTGCGTTCCCTGAGCGCCGCCGACAGGCTCAGCTCAGGGCCAGTATGCCCCGTCCGGGTCGCCGCCACCGCCTCCGACTGTGAATCCGTCTCCATACCCAGTGGTTGAATGGCGGGCATACCCCCGTTCTCCTCACAACGACGGTACGTCCCGCCGTAACCGCCTACATGAGTGCCCGCCCGGGAGCGGATGAGCGGCAGAGCCTCCTCGAGGGACCACCAGTCACCTGGTTGTCCCTCATCAGAAGCGTTTCGATGAACTAATAGGCCCAGTGAGGAGAATGCGGCTGACACGCTTGCAGGAGCAGAGTCGGGGTTCATGAGATATGACACGCCCAGAGGACTCATGCGAACGAGAGAGCGGGTTGACAGACAAGCCACGATGATTGTCTCGTCGTGAGGGTACATATAAACGTCCGGACTGAGTCGCAGCTCGGATACGTCGACACCCGAGGCGCTGTCCAATAAGACGTGAGGACCCTCTATGGTGGCAATAACACGATCATTGACGGAGATGCGCGAGCGTACTCTGCCCGCCTTGGCTAGACGCATGAGCCTGCCGTACATCGCTGAATACTCAGCAGAAGTCAGTCCACTGCCCGCGTCGCCTAGACTCAGCCATTGTCCATCGGGTTCCTCAACGGCAAGGAAGATGTTCGGCTCAGAAGGCTCAGAAGAACATTGCAATCGGATTCACCTCCCGCTCCTCCATCCGGGTCTCCCGCCAGCGTAGCGCGACAGGAGTGTCGTAAAGACGGCCACCGGCCAGTCGGGACCACCAGGGACGCAATCCCGGTGCGATTGCCCGGATCACTGGTACTCCGACATCGCCTCGCGTTGCGTCGAGCAGGTACACGGAGGTGCCCGTACTGACGATACGGTCGATCAGGTACTCGGCCGTGGGCGCAGACGCAGCGTGTGGGGGGACTCGTTCGGCAGAGGAGTCGGGCAGCAGATACGAGTTTTCCGCAAGTGTGGCCTGGGTGAGCCATTCGATGGCCTCCCCGCCTGATAGACGACCGGGCTCAAGATGCTGCCACACCTCTGATGGCATAGCTGCTCGGAACTGCAGTACCTCGGCGACTGCCCGGACCGCCGCCTGACGAGGGTCGGTGTGCGCTCCGAATCCGAGAAGGATCTGATCTGAGAATCGCCCGTCCCGTAAAGAGCTGACAGCTCCTACCACTGGGACGCCGATATCCGTTGTGAGATCCAGTAACCACAGATCCCGTCCGGTGGAGTCGAGCCACCGCCTGGCCGACAGGAGATACCGATCATGAAAGGAGTCGATGTCGATGGACGGCCTGCGCACTCGGTTGTACCACCATAAAGCGACTGCATCCCGCTCAATCAGCTCGGCAAGCCCCTGAAATGCTGCGTCAGTCTTCGTGGCTCCGGCCGCGTATCCATTCGAGTCCGCTCTTGCGAACCGGCGCCCCGTCTGATCGATGGCGTTGCCAGTGGCGGCGGCGTTCGGGAACATGAAGTAGCACAGTGCGGTTAGTACCCATGCCGTAGACCCGTCTACTGGGTTCCATACGGGCGTGAAGTCGACCAGCGCAGTCTCGTCGAAGGGCTCAGGAATATAGTTGTAAAGACTGTTGACCTGGTTCCAAGAGACCCGATTCGCGAACTGCGACTCAGAGAAAAGCTGTATTGCGTTCGGGTGCACAGCGGAAGAAAGGTCAACGAAACGAGCACGCGTGCGCGGCTCCCGGCCCACCGCGATCGCGCTGTGCCGTTCGACGGCTTCGGCGAGTCCGCCCGCCCGCGCTTCGATGTCTGTTCGCCCCTTTCCACCCGACTGGCCTCGAAGGCTTCGACGCAGCACGCTGGGGTCGTCCGTGCGCAGGGCCCAGTTATGGCCCGCGACATAGACGTTGGCAGGGCTGTCCTGACTGCCGGGGTCATCAAGGCGCTCCAGCTCACGAACGACGCCTGTCACGTCAGAGACGAGGTGCGCGTTCTGGTCGATGAAGTCAGCGGCCGACATGGAGCGTCCGATATCGTCAGCTCCGGTTGCATGCACATTGATCGGAACCGCCTCCGTGGCGGGTCCAGGATTCTGCGGCCCCGGCTGATGCCGGATGACATGAGCTCGGCCTTCTTCCCCGATCTCAATGATGGATCGTTCGACGGCGCAGTGTCCTGCCGAGATCTGTTCCTCCACCTGCTGTCGCAAGGCAGAGGCGAAAGGTTGGGAGTATTCGTTGATGAAGCTCAGTGGAACGGGTGCTCTCAAGACCGTCCCGCCGATCTGTGCCGCTCTGTTGTTGAAGCGCAGGGCAAAGGTCAGATCATCGAGGACGGTTGACATTCTGGACACGACAGGCCCGACGAAAAGACGACCATCCTGCAATGCTCCGAGTGCCACAACGGCGCCGCGCCGCTGTGCGTTGCGAACAGTCTGTCGGGTGGTGTCCGCAGTGTAGTCATCGGTGAGGATGATATTGATGGGGGTCTCGGTTCGGAAGCCCTCAAATGCACGTGCTAATGTTTCGCAGAGTTCTGGTGATCCGAGGAGGTCGACGAAGTGAGTCCCCTGGGGGAATGAGGGAGGGGAAAGACGGCGATTCAGTTCGGCTTTCGGAAACTCATCCACAAGGATAGTGTGGCGCTTTAAGAGCTCAACGGCCCCGTAGAACGCGGCCAAAGGCGCCGCCCCTCCGCTTACGAGATCCCTCAAGGTGCCGTGGAGAGAGGCTCGCAGAACACGAGCCGCATTTCCCTTCACCTCATGGAGATCATGGCCTATAAGAACGGCAATACCGTCCGTTTCTTGCCTCTCGACATACCTGCACCGTGGATTTGGCATCACCTCGAAGCCATGAGGACTGTCAGAGCTGCCGGATGGTGTGACGGCCTGTGTCATCGTCAACGGCCGGCCCGCGCGTCCCAGCGGAAGAAACGAGCTGCTACCACAAGCGCGACGACGAACCAGGCGAGGCAGACCCATAGTCCCCGGCCGACGAGTACCGACAGTCCTTGTGCGCTGCCGACAGTCACCGACTGATCACCGACAGAGGCGTGAATGAGATCGACTCCCGACCACATGGATCGTGCGGCATCGGCCAGGTACTGCACCGGGAAGAAGCTGCCGATTTCGCGGAGTGCGCTGGGCATTACCCAGTCCGGCTCGAAAACGCCAGATAGGAACATCAGGATCAGGGTAGGGACGAGGAGAAGCATTTGAGAGGATTCCGCAGAGGGAATGAACGCGGAGTATGCAAGCCCGACGAACGTGCACAGCAGTGCACCGCCCAGTCCGACAAGGATCACGCCTCCAGGATTCACGGGGGCGGGTAGCTTCAAGAAAACAACCGAGGCGACCAGCAGGAGCACAAGACAGACGAGTGAGACGAGCAGCCCTGCGAGCATGTAACCCACAAGCACCGCCGCATCCGAGGCACCGCGAAGTCGGATGCGTTTGAGCAGGCCGGACTCTCTTTGTGAGGCGATGTCGCCGGCGACCTTGACGAAGCCCCCCATGAGAAGAACATAAGCACTCAGCCCCAAGGCGACCCAACTGGAGTATTCGACCGTTCTGCTTGTTCCCAGGAAAGGCATGGTCGTATGCTCATTCGAGATGCCGAAAAGCATTGCGAGCGCTATGGGGAAAGCTATCGTGAAAAATAATGAGCGCGAGTTCCGCAGGAAACCCAGACATTGGAGCCGGAACTGAGCGGCTACGGTGACGAGAAAGGAGTGTGTTGGAGATCGCCGGTGGGACGGCTTCGTCGTGGTCGTCACTCGAACTTCTCCTTAGCGTGTGACGTGTGATTCGGATGAGATTTCATCAAGTTCATTGACGTGAGGATTCTTTGTCAGTACCTACAAGCGTAGCGTATGCCCCTTGCAGTGTGGCCGATGCGACGGTGAGGTCAGTGACCTCTAATCCGGCCTGGCGGGCTAGACTCATAAGCTCTTGCACGTCCTTTGCGGGTGTTGACGTGCTCCAGACCCAGTACCCGTCGTTGGATTCTTGCAGCTGCGTCTCGAAGTGCAGTGCGAGTTCTGAGGCCTCCTGTCCGGCTGCCAGTCGGAACGAGCAGCGTCGAGGTGCGGGGATTGAGCGCGCCAGCTCTCCTGGCGTACCTGAGGCGCTGATCACTCCTCCACGAAGGACGAACACCTGATCGCACAGCGCCTCGATCTCCTCTAGGTAATGGCTTGTCAGAAGAACCGTTGCACCACGCTCCCGCTGATGTTGTATCACACTCCACACGCGCTGACGGGAGGTCGGGTCCAGGCCCGTGGTCGGCTCATCGAGGATCAGGAGCTCGGGCGATCCGATGAGAGCCAGAGTGATGTCCACGCGGCGCAGCTCACCGCCAGACAGCGATGCGAGCGGCCGATTCATGAAACGGGTGATCTCAACATCGCGTATGAGAGCCCGAACCTCATCAACCGTCACGGTCGGCGTGTAACGCCGCCATGAATTCACGATGTCCTTGACCTTGAGGCCTGGAGGGAACCCCGCACTCTGCAGGACGACGCCCAGGCGGGGCCGCAGGGCCGCCGCCTCTTTGACTGGGTCGCAACCGAGCGTTCTTATTACACCTGCGGCTTTGCGGTGTGCGCCTACGATCGCGTCGACCAGAGTTGACTTACCTGCGCCATTCGGTCCGAGAATTCCTGCGATCTGTCCGCGGTGAACGCTCAGATTGACGCTCTTCAGCGCCTCGAACTTGCCGTAGTGTACGGCTAGACTGTGGACGTCCAGCGCCAAATCATTCATCGAAGCTCCTGAGCTTGATATTGTTGTAGGCGGCCCCAAAGGTGTTCGCGAGCGGTTAATTGCTCGTAGTCCCTCCGCGCGACGAACTTTTCGGCCTCTTCTGCCGAGTACTCGAAGCGCTCGACATTCGGAGGGGTGTCGTGGGTCGTGATCGTGGTGATTTCCCACCGGTCGGCGCGCGGCACTCGCCCGGAGGAGTATCGTCCGGCATGCGCGCGAACGACGCGGCCGATCTGCTCGATGGATACTGTTCCGGGCTCGTCTATGGTCAACCCGGTGGGAAACCAGCGGTAGATCCCTAGGAAGTCGTGCCCATGAGCCGACTCCTCCATCCGAACGGCGACGGAGGCCCCTCTATCGGATCCGAACCACTGCGTCACGTCGAGTGATGTGCCGGCCAGCATATCGAGGCCATCAGCGAGCACATGCTCGTTCAGTAGGACGCGGCCCTCTCCGCACCAGTTCATGTCGGACGGCTGTACGCCGATGATAAGACCCAGCAGCTCGCGGGCGCCTTTAGGGAGAGGAACCTCCACGGTTCTCCCAAGAGGCGGTTCGGACACGGTGAATGTTGCTGCGAGATAAGGCACATCTCGCGCCTGGTGGTATTCAATGGAGGAGCCGAAGGGAATAGGAGCCGAGTACTCATTGACGACATCGATTCTCAGATGTTTTTCAGCGGGCACCGGCCACTTGAGCGTGATGGTCGACCCCGAGCACTCTGTGCACTGAGAACGCATGGGTGTCACCCGACCGTGAGTGAAGCCAGCGAAATCGGTAATAGGAACGTCTACCGCCGGTTCGGTGAGGTCGTCAGAGTATACGAGAATCCTCTGCGCCCGTACCGAGACGGGCCCGTATGGTGCTATCGACAGATTGATCGTATCAATAGTAACGGGGCCTGTAGCCTCGAAAATTGTCGTGGTTCGCCCTGGTGAAAGGTTCTCAGAAAATACGGCGATATGCTTTTCTTGCCGTGAGTCATGTGTGGACAACAACTGCTCCATCGTGCGTGTGCGCTACCGTCATAGGGAGCTTGTCCCATGACGAGAAGCAGAACGAGGGGTGACGTACGGCCTCGCCCGCTGGGGTGAACGTGATTCCGCGTTCGTGTATGAAATCGACAACTACTCCGAGAAAACTGCGTGCAACGGTTTCCCCGAGACAGCTGTGCCGACCCCATCCGAACGCCAGCAATGGTTGTCCCTCTGTCTGAGGACTGAACTCCGGCCCCGCCGGGAAGGTTTTCCGGTCCCGCTGCGCTGCTGCGAGTACTGGGACGACAATGCTTCCTGGTGGGACGCTGTGTCCGAGAATCTCCTGCTCGTCAACAGCGCGGCGGCCGAGGGCCGTCGTAGGTGGATTCAGACGCAGGATCTCGGTGACTGCTGCCTTCACTTCTCCGCCTGCGTTCAGGAAATCCGGGAGCCTGGGCACGGATGAGAATGCGTAGAAGGTATTGCACAGGGCCCTTGCCAGGGTGCGGACGGAGGCGCGCGAGAGCCATATGAGTGCCCAGGCGGCGTCGGCGGCAGACCACTCCCGGGAGAGGAGCTCCGCCATCAGTCCGGACGCGCAAGGATTGCTCACGCGGCCTTTGTCGTCGAGTGCGGCGGCCACCTGCTGGTGAAGCATGGCGTCAGTGATGCGACGCCCTCCGTCACGGATCCACGCCTCATATATGGCGACCGTCTTCGTAGGCACGCCGAGAAGCAGCGACAATGACGCGGTCGATAGCGAGAGAGAGACCTCAGAGAGGTCGGCATGTGTTGATGGAGTCAGATGCATCTCAATCTCTCGAATGAGGGAGGCATCTTTCTCGAATGCTACAGGAAGGCTGTCGAGCCCCTGACGGAGGGTCTTACGTATAGCACGAGAGTCTTTGTCGTCCCGGAACGAAAGCAAAGACTGAGGAAGGAGCCCCTTGCCACGTATCGCCTCGAGGAGGACGCGTTCTCCGTCAGACGAGTACTTTGCGCCCTCCTGGAGGACGAGGCGGGCCTGGCTGTAATCACCGATTAAGATCCATCGGATTCCGTCTACGGTGATGGTGCTGGCTCCGACCTCCGCGAGATCGTCCCAGATTTTAGGGGTATCGAGATACCATTCGGGGTTCTTGATGTCCCAGTTGCGTGCCGGCGCCGCGATTATGTTCGTCAAATCAGTCAAAACCGGCTCGCTAACCATGCCCAGTTCGCGATAATGAACACGATGATTCCGCCACCAATCAGTGCTATTCGCCGGATCAGCTTCAGGCGGCGCTTGTGCTCATAGTGCTCATCTTCATCCATCTCTGGATCAGTCACAGCTCTATATTTTCGTCGCGAAGTGGTCAGGTCTTCAGCACGGGCAGCAGCAGCAGCAGATAACGGTCACACCGTCTTCTGGAGCAGAGGTACCAAACTCCTTTTCCAGATCAGGGAGCCCGATTCGCAGGTGCGCGCCGTCCTCATCGTGGTGCACGGCGTAGTCCCAGTCCTCGAGCTCGTCGTCCAGCGTGGCTGTCGCAATAGAACCATCAGCGAGTGCACCCGCCTCTTGGAGCGCCTCGGTTGGGGAGGCGGTCAAAGTCTCCCTGTACACGTCATCCGCGTAGGCTCGCCCCATCACACGGGCTAGTGCCTTCTCGTTGAGCTCGACGTTACCGATGGTGGTTTCGGAGTCAGACATTTGCGTTCCTTTCGGGTCAAGGGGTTCAAGGACTTACAGGATTCGGAACGTTCGCGAACATAATGTATGCATAATGCCGTGGGCCCGTCAACGGTCCCAGCGTCCCGATGTAGTCGTGTTTGGCGACATGACGGGCTTCGCAGTGGCTGCGAGCCCACGGGCCTCGTACAGGACGCAGGGTCTATCGAGTGACCTGTGCGAGATGCTGCAGCCGCTCGTAGCAGCGCCCGGCTATCGTTGCGCCATGCGCGTGTACAACTTCTCAGCCGGTCCCGCTCAGCTTCCCTTGCCCGTCCTCGAGCGGGCCGCCGCCGAGCTCACGGACTGGCGGGGCTCCGGCATGAGCGTGCTCGAGGTC
>ERZ773038.187-NODE-187-length-43544-cov-7.384603_pt1 | contig 43544 bp, 47 predicted proteins | sample MGYA00511665_ERZ773038 | MGnify/ENA primary metagenome ERZ773038 (study PRJEB29015, sample SAMEA2737966) | human oral metagenome | biome: human oral; feature: human-associated habitat; material: dental | place: China | collected 2028 ... | reverse complement strand
GGTCCCAAGCCAGGTGCGCTACCAAACTGCGCTATGCCCCGTCATTCGTTACTTTGCCATTATAGCAAACCCAATGGTTGATGTCAACCACTACTATCACAGAGAACATCATAAAACACGCATCTCTGTAACAAAATTTATTATATCACCGACCAAAAAAACTGACAAGTATTTTTATGTGAAATTCTATAAATTTATAAATAAAAATAGAAACCGTATAGCGACATTACGGAGCTACACGATTTCTATTATTATCATAATCCTAATCACGCTAGAGTCGTGATTTTAAAATGTCACGAAAGCTATATTGTAATTAACCTTCGTAGCTGCCATCTTCAATAACTTGAGGATTTTTAGCGATACCTTGTTTTACAGCAACTTCAGCAACAGCTTTTGCTACAGCCGGCGCCACACGTGGGTCAAATACGGACGGCATTACATTTTCATCGTTCAATTCGCTATCAGGAATCAAATGTGCCAATGCATCGGCAGCAGCCAATTTCATTTCGTCAGTAATCTTGGATGCACGAACATCGATAGCACCGCGGAATACGCCAGGGAATACGGCCACGTTGTTGATTTGGTTAGGCGCATCAGAACGGCCTGTACCGGCAATGCGAACACCGGCTGCTTTCATGTCCGCATAAGTCGCTTCCGGATTAGGATTTGCCATTGCGAATACGATAGCATCATCAGCCAGATTTTCCAAAATTTCTTTTGTGAAAGCACCCGCTGCGGATACACCGAGAAGAATATCTGCACCCTTCGCATTTTCAGCCAAGTCGCCATGTTTTTCTTCAAGACCTAACATATCGATCAATTCAGCTTGCAACGAGTCAAGACGTTTATAGTCCTTATGCAATACACCGGAAGATACCAATACGGTAATGTTGCGGGCACCTGCAAGGTACAATAGGCGTGCAATGTTCGCACCCGCTGCACCGGCACCGTTTACAACGATTTTAGCAGTTGCTAAATCTTTCTTTACCAAACGAAGAGCCCCTTTTACGCCGGCAAGACAAGCGATTGCTGTACCGTGTTGATCATCATGGAATACAGGGATTTCCAACTCTTCTTTCAATCGGTTTTCAACTTCATAGCATTTAGGGGAAGAAATATCTTCCAAGTTGATACCTGCAAAGTTTTTTTGCAACAATTTTACGGTGTTAATCAATGTATCCGCATCTTTTGTATCTACTACCAACGGGATACAGTCAACATTACCGAATTTTTTAAACAGAAGAGATTTCCCTTCCATTACAGGCAAAGCTGCGGCGGCACCGATGTCGCCAAGGCCAAGTACACGAGTACCGTCGGATACTACGGCAACCATATTGGAGCGGCATGTCAATTCAAAAGATTCCGCTTCATTATCTTTAATACGCAAGCATGGTTCTGCTACACCAGGAGTGTATGCGACAGATAGATCATGTGCGTCTTTTAATTCATATTTAGTTCCTACAGTTAAGAAACCTTTTAATTCACGTTTTTTCTGTACTGCTAATTCACGTACGTCCATAATAAATCTCCTTTTGGATACAAACGGACTCAATAGAGTCGGTATAAAATACCTCTTGCTAACATCATTATACAGAATGTATGTTAATATTTCAAGATTTTTCGATTTAGTTCTTCGAAACTTTTAGAAATGTATAATGACTATAATTTTACGCTTTCACAGACGGCAAATTTCGACCGTAGAAGATCTCCATCATCTCTTGTTTTAATTGATGTTTAATTTCCTTGATTTCACGAGCGCTCAACTCATCCTCGGTAATACCGAATAAATAATTGTCCAAATCAAATTCCTTTAACATCATTTTCGTATGGAAAATATTTTCCTGATATACATTCACGTCAATCATATTGTAGAGATTTCTAGTCTTTGCATTAATATAATTTTGAATGGAGTTGATGCGATGATCAATGTAGATTTTTTTACCCGATACATCGCGTGTAAAGCCGCGCACATGATAATCCAATGTGAGAATATCAGAATCAAAATTGTTAATCAAATAATTGAGGGCATTAAGCGGTGAAATCTGACCGCATGTGGATACCTCGATATCGGCACGGAATGTGCTGACACCTTTATGAGGATGACTTTCCGGATATGTATGCACCGTAAGATGCGATTTATCAAGATGCATCACCACATCTTCTTTTTCAATTTCCTCTTCGGAAATCAAGATGGTTACGGACGCCCCTTGCGGATCATAGTCCTGCTTGGCCACATTCAAAATGTTGGCACCGATAATGCGGCTCACTTCCGTCAAAATCGATGTCAATCGTTCCGCATTATATACTTCATCAATATACTGAATATATTGTTTCTTTTCTTCTTCGGTACGGGTGTAACAAATATCATAAATATTAAAACTCAATGTCTTTGTGAGATTATTAAACCCATATAACTTCATTTTAGGCTTCGCTTTAACTTGTGTATCCATGATATGTCATAACCCTTTCCATGCATAGACTTACTATTTTTTGTGAAAGCTTCGTTTCCGATACTTTCACCATATAACTAAACAATATTCTGTTTATATACAAACTTTACATCAAATGTACCTTTATCATAGGTAACGATGGCAAAGGTGCCGCCGGATCGGTCCCGAGGCAATGAAATACTGCCCGGATTGACAAATAACGCATCGTCCTGACGGTATTCACCGTGATGATGACTGTGACCGGCCACGACCAGGCGCGCCCCCATCGAACGTCCCAGATAGAGTAATTCCTGTATTCGATTATAATATGATACCTCATGACCATGAGTCATGTAAATATAGGTGTCCTCCAGAGGAATCAATTGTTCCCTCGGTTCGAGAGGCTGCACGCGATCATTATTTCCCCGTACCGCATAAACCGGAACCGCTGTATGATCCTGCATATACCTCGCATCATCACCATAATCCCCGGCATGCAGCCACATGTCGATATGTCGATTCTCTGTCGTTTTCAATACGAGATCTATATTTTCCAGATACCCGTGGGTATCGCTGATTATACCAATTCGTTTCATACTAACCTAAAATGTTTTGTATTCTAAACCTAACTGTAATTCATATTAAACTTACAGGCGTTTTATAAGTTCCCGTAACGCACGGCCTCGATGGCTGATGCTTTCCTTTGCATCGATAGATAGTTCCGCCATGGTTTTCTTACATTGAGGTACATAAAAGTACGGATCATATCCGAACCCTCCTGTTCCCTTCGGTTCATCCTGAATCAGACCGTCACAAAAGCCCTCCGCAGTTATCTCACGGCCGTCCGGATACACGAGAGCCAATGCACATACATAGTGGGCCGAGCGATTGTCTTTTCCCTGTAAATCGCGAATCAGTTTCGCATTATTCGCATCATCATCTCCATGAACCCCTGCATACCGAGCGGAATATACTCCCGGAGCCCCGTCAAGCACATCCACCGTAAGCCCCGAATCATCCGCAAGACAAGGCTTCTTTGTGGCCTGCGCATAATAACGGGCCTTGAGCAATGCATTTTCCATAAAGGTAGTACCTGTTTCCTCAGGTTCATCGATATCGATGACATCTTTCACCGATACACATTCAATGGACAGATGTGAAAAAGCCTCTTTAAATTCACGGATTTTACCTTTATTTCCCGTCGCCAATACGATAGTTTCCATATTATACCTCCGGTGCCGTCGGAAATTCTTTGCCGACTTTATTTGCCGTAACACCTAACACTTCACGTTGTTTCGCCATCAATTCATCAGTAGCGGCCTCCGCCAAGTCGAGCAATGCATCGAGCTCATCCCGATTAAATGTACCATGTTCACCGGTCCCCTGTACCTCTACCAGATTACCGGAGCCAGTGCGCACCACATTCATATCTACTATCGCAGCACTATCTTCTTCGTAGCAAAGATCTGTAATAGGACCGTCAGGGCCGATTCCCACGGAAATCGCCGCACAGAAGTCGGTAATCGGGAACTTTCCTGCACCGCCGAAGCTGAAATCCACCGCATCAACGAGCGCCACGAATGCACCGGTAATCGATGCGGTGCGGGTACCCCCATCCGCCTGAATGACATCGCAATCGACGGTTATGGACCGTTCTCCGAGAGCGTTAAGATCCACGACGGCTCGCAATGCACGCCCTATAAGTCGTTGAATCTCAACGGTGCGCCCCGTCTGTTTACCCTTTGCCGCCTCACGGCTGACCCGCGTCTGGGTGGAGCGAGGTAACAGAGAATATTCCGCCGTCACCCAGCCTTGACCCGTCCCTTTCAGCCAACGCGGTACAGAGTCCTCAACGGTAGCCGTGCAAATGACCTTCGTCTTGCCGCACTCGATTAATACGGACCCTTCTGCATATTCCGTAAAATGCCGTGTAATCTTGATAGGTCGTAACTGACCCGCTGTTCTATTATCGCTGCGCATAGGAACCTCACCATTCTAAAATTATACAGATAGAACGCCCCTTTCACAAAGGGGCGCCGTTAGCTTTATTATAGCATATTTTTTCTATTTTACAGCACAGAGGATGTTTATTCCTCAGTGCTTTCGAGCAATCATAATTCATATTGCCCCATGCCTAAAGGATCCACAACGACATAACGGTCGGCACCGCCTTCTGTTTTGGCGCGTTTCGCCTCCATCACCGCATCATACCTCGTGTCTTCATCAGCCTGCCAAGGGATAAACATGGCATATACACTTTGCGGGCCGTACGGTCCATATTGACCACGTGATAATATACTGTGCCATCCTACCTTATCCTTATACATACGCACTTTTTCGAGACGTTCCTCCTGAACCCCCGTTTCATCGTAGTAAATATTGCGGTGATCGGACCATATGGAACCTGATCCTAAACGCTCCGCCTCAGCCATATCATAGCGATTCGCCCATTGGACCTTCCATTTCGATATGAGATCATCAATATATTCTGTAACATCCTTTGACTGTTTATAACGCACAGGGTCAAATGCGGGTTCAATAACCTTGCTGTAATCGAGCCCCGCCATAGATAAAATGATACCCGTATTGACATACGGCAACGCTTCCTGCACCGAATAACCGCCTTCGAGAACGGCTATATCCGCCTGCAATAGATCTACCAGCTCCGCATACCCCTTTGCGGTCACCTGCATATTCGCCAACGGATCGCTGAAATGATTATCCTGTCCCGCAGAATTGATGACGATATCCGGCTTGAAATCCTCCAAAATAGGCAATACCAATTCCCGCATCACCGTTAGCAGACCTTCATCACCCGTGCCCGGCGGCAACGGAATATCTATATTCCCACCAACGGCTTGAGGTCCGCCAAACTCATCCATGAAACCCGTTCCGGGATATAATGTCCGCCCATCCTGATGAAAGCTGATATACAACGTATCAGGGTCGTGATAGAACACATCCTGCGTCCCGTCACCGTGATGAACGTCCGTATCCACCACGGCAATCCGCTTGATTCCATATTGTTGACGCATATGCTGAATCATGACGGCTTCAATATTAATGGTACAAAAACCACGAATACCGTGAACCATGGACATCGCATGATGCCCCGGAGGCCGCACGAGGGCAAATGCACGATCCACCTCACCGGATAATACGGCATCTGCCGCTGCAATAGCACCTCCGGCTGACACCCGATGTGCTTCCGTCACCCAGGAAGCCAGATCAGGAGCCCCTACATGAACGCGTTCAATCGTATCCCAATCGGCTACGATAGGATTATATTCACGAATATTAGAGAGATCCAGCAAGCCCTCTTCTACGATCTGGTCTCGCGTATAAAGCAGGCGCTCCTGCCGTTCCGGATGAGTTTCGGAAATCTTCCAGTCAAAGGCCGGGAAAAATACGAGTCCTAATGTCTGACGGTCTTCTACCCGCTCGGCAGATTTCATACCGGCTTGTAGCTGACCTGCATTCTCTATAGCATTTGGATTTACATCCAGATTTTTATCATTTATAGAATATCCTATAGAGGTCAATCCATGACGATTACGATATGATAATCCTTTATTCCACATGATGTTTCACCCCCGCTTCAAGTTGTACTTTCACCGTAATCAAACGCTCCAGCGATTGCCAGCCCTCTACTACAGGGAAATCCTCCATGCTGATGACCTCCACATCCTGATGATGATTAAGTCCCAACCGATCCGCCTCAGCACACAATAAAGATGTAGCGTAATGGACTACATCATCGCCACGCCGTAGCGTGCAATTCGATTCCTTGATGCCCAGTTCGGGAACAACGAGCATACGACGCTTCGTATCGACGTGAACAGTAATCTCGATGGTCGATAAAGCCACGGCTGCACCGATGGCATTGGCAACGGCCGCATTATCCGGAATGGTAACCGACAGTTTCAGATATGTTCCTATACTTTCACCTAAACTCGAAGCCGTCCCGCCTACTACCACAAGCTGAGCCGGTTTAAATACATCGGGATTTACGATATCCGCCACCACGTAAACGGGACGTTTATTTTCCGCCGCCACAACGTCTTCGATACCACATTGAATAGTCTGAAGTGCGGTATGTATAATTTTTTGAGCTAATTCCTCTACCGGACAGGAACTATCTAAGGCACGTATTGACTCTTCGGCCAACTTCATATCACCATATCGGGCAAAGCCCAACACGATAAGAGCATCCCCCAAGGTCGGTGTTTCACCGCCGAGCGCCGCCGACGGACCGACGCGTTCAGGGCCTACGGTTAAAACTCCATCCTCAATGCGCACCGCGGACTCGCCGCCGATACCGACAGAGGTTACCGCAAAGGACCGAACGGCACTCGGGTATTCACGGATGGAGACACCATTCTTCGTCATGAGAGGGCATCCCTGTTTCCACAAGGATATATCCGTCGTAGTCCCACCAATGTCTAAGGCCACCGTATGACTGTCTCCAACCGCTTTCAAAGCATACAATCCCAATACTGTCGCGGCCGGACCCGTGAAAACAGTTTCAACAGGACGTGACTTCATATGTGCAATCGGCAAAGATCCGCCATCCGCCTTAAGAATGTAAAGCGGAGCTGTAATATTACGTTTTCGTAAAGCTTCCTCGACACTCGTTTTAAATGATGTAAATACGGGGGTAACCGCACTGTTAAAATAAGCACTGATCGTACGCCGCGGAAAATTTAAAGATCCGCTGAGACTGCTCCCCGTCGAAATCACATCGTAATATGATTTCAGCTGATTCGCCACAGATAGCTCCTCTTGAGGATTACGAACACCGAACTTTGCCGATACCGCCGCCAGATTATGTTTATGTCGATTAGCGGAAATATCCGCTACGGATGTTTCCACTACAATACCGCGGTGGTCCGTATAGCCTTTTATATATTGTGGTTGTACGGGAAAGCTATAGTCCACGTTCATCCCGGGTCCCGTAATAACATATAAATCTACAGGCGCCTCCTTATGTTCCACAATGGTATTGGTCACAACGGTCGTAGACAGGGTAACCTGCTCGATAGATTTCGTTAAATTATCAGCTTCGCCGGTCTTAGCAGCATGAGTACGCAATGACTGTAACACCGCATCAAGGACTGCACCGATACCGTCCATGAGATTATCCTTTGTTGTACGCGCCTTTGCCGATGCAATCACGCGATGTCCTTCAATGATGACCGCATCCGTAAAAGTGCCGCCCACATCCAATCCTAATAGCATAAAACCTCCTATACCGATCAGATCGCTAGAAAACAAATAATCGGTTAATCAGAAAATCAATCGAAACACAATGGAAAAAGGCTGTACTCATCTCTATGAGACGAGTACAGCCTTCTGTTATTTCGCAGATACAGATGCGTAATTCTTGATGATAACAATCGGAGTCATTTGACTGTCATTACCGAACGGATTATCAATCAAAAGCTTTGCAATTTTACCGGCGTCAACGCCGCTGCTCGTACCGAGTACGGCAGAGCGCTTCAAGTCGTTAACATCCGCCACAACGGCACCGTAACAACCGGTACGGGACACGATTTTCTCCGCTACCTTATCCGGATTTTTCGGACCGTATACGATATGTTTATCGAATGGCGGCATGGTGCCCGTTACGTCGTCGGCAAGAGCCGCCGCACGGGAAATTGAATAAAACACGCCGTTTTTTCTAAATATTTTTGCAATGGCGCCAAGGATAAAGGCACCCAAAACTTTCCATTTACCATCAATTTCCATAGCCGCCTGCATGCCGTAAACGGAGCTCATGGACCCCTCTGCAGGTACAAAGCGATTGATGAGACGAGCCTGCCAGGACGGCGTTAACTCTTCCGGACGGGTGAAATGTCCCTGCGTAATAGCCACAACGGATTCCGCTACGCATACGATATCCTCAGGTCCTATATTATGTCCGCCGTATTCAACAATGGCATCTACGATGTCATCATTATCTGTCAGTATACGCGTAGGAACCGTAACCAATTCTAACTCTGCCATAGCTGCCTCCTTAATGCCCTAATGCGGCTTCTAATTCTTCCGGTGTCAATCGTACACGATCTTTTGCAATATGCCAGTCTTCACGACCGACCACCTGGTATACGATATCGATATTCATGTAAGGGAAACCGATAAGAGCGTCCCGAATATTGCCATTCTTGGCTTTCAATGTTACATATAGGCGAATCGTACCGCCCTTACGTGGTTCGATAATAACAGATTCAAAGTAACCGTCGTTACGGGGACGACTCATATCCATCGTCCAGGACTCTACTTTCACCGCATCAAACTGTTCCTCCGGCAAGAGATGACGAGGAAATAAATCCATTATAGTACCGTTCTGTCGCCCCTTATTTACAAACGGAATATCACAGAACAGTGTAATACTATCAAATGTCATATCCAACAATTGAAAGTTCGTTTTCCGTTTCGGCAACAACACAATATGCTCATCGCCTTGTTTAAGGACAAATAAACGAAATAATAAGTACAGCACCGCAATAATTACGATAATAGCAACTACTGCAGTTAGGATATTATATAACCACATAAGGGCATCTCCTTTACAATGTAATATACTCTATGGTTCTGCGACTTGTATCAAGAAAGGATGCGCTTAGCGTATCGCCTAAAACGATATCCTTTGTAAAATACAAATTCACGGAGCCCGATGTTTTCTGCGGATTGAACAAATCATTTCCGGCTAATGTACGCCTCACAAGTTCACTTGTTTCAAAAGCGGGATCGATAAAACGAATCCGCCCCTCCGTCAGTTCCTCCAACAGAGGCTGTACAAACGGGAAATGGGTACATCCGAGGACTACCACATCAATTTCTCGCGATAAAAGAGGCTCTAAATATTCACTACATACATCGCGCACAAAATGATCATCTAAATGGCCCTGCTCGATCAATCCCGCCAGCTCGGGACAAGGTTGTTCCCAAACGAGGACCTCATGATCCACCTCAAGGGCTACATGTTTGTGAATATGACTGTTTACAGTCGCCACCGTAGCCATGATGCCGATAGTATTGCTCTTGCTGGCGGCGATAGCGCTCTTCACCCCTTGAGATACGCCGATAACCGGCACGGACACGCGCGCACGCACCGCATCCAAAGCCACCACCGTAAATGTGTTACAGGCGATAACGATCAGCTTCACAGGCTGATTTTCTAACGCATCCGCAATGCGGCATGCCAACGCAGTGATTTCATCATCACTGCGATTTCCCACAGGATTATTCGCATTATCACCGATATAAACAAAATCTTCGTTAGGAAACTGTTCTTGTAATACCTTTAATACGGATAAACCGCCGACCCCGGAATCAAAGACGCCGATGGGTAATTGTTGTCGATTACTCATGATGCATCTCCTCGACAGCTGCTAACATGGGTTGATAAAAAGTATCCTCCAGACGTACAATCTTGCCCGTCGATTTCGACATGAACGCATTCTTCGTTTCGCCCGTCGCAAGCAACGCACCGTCAGAGGCACGACGCATGCGATAGCGGAAAACCATCTGTGCACGAGTCATCTTGACCAGGTAGGTCTCAATATGAATTTCATCATCAAATCTGGCCGGCTCTTTATAATCGCAGGATACAGTCATAATAGGAAACACGATATCCCGATTCATCATATCCCACAATGTCACCCCGATATGACGAAGAAACTCGATGCGGGCCAGCTCAAACCATCTGAAATGATTACTATGATGTGCAATACCCATCATATCGGTTTCATAAAAACGTACATGTATTGAAGCAATATGCATAAATCTTTCCTTCTTAAACAGAATACAAATTTCATTGTATATCTATTGCTATAGGGTGTCAAATAAATAGAGGCAGTTCAATCACAACAGGATTAAACTGCCTTAATTGGTGAAAGTTTACCCATTGCCACCAAAAGGGAAAAATTTCTTTGCTTGTTGCTGATGACTGGTCTTGATATATCGGTTGGCAACCTTATACGCAATCCCGAGTACAGCCATATCATCTAGCCATCCCAAAACGGCAATCGTATCGGGGACTATATCAATGGGCAACACAAGATATCCCAGGGCACCGGCAATAACGGCTTTCACATATTTCGGCGTATCCTCGTCCCGCAAACAGAAAAACAAGGTCACCGCTTGTTGTACAAAGGCAAGTTTCTTACCGTATCGCCCGAGGAAGGCGACAAATCTGGATTCACTGAAAAACTTACCGTATTTAATGATTTTTAATGGATTCATCACATTAATCCTTCAATGCTTATCTGCGAAATTCGTCAAACTTGGCCCTCGTGGTTTCCTTTACCGTAGAAATCGCCTGTCCCGCAGATTCTTTAGCAGTGCCTACGACGTTCGTAGCCGTAGCTTTCGCATTCTCTACAGCCACTTGAGCCGAAGCCTTTGCTACCTCCACGCCGCCTTTAGCTAATTCCTTAGCAGTCTCAAAGCCGTCCTTCGCCGATTCGTATTTTTCCTTCGCCGCATCGGATACCTTTGCCACAACTTCAGCGGCATTATCATGGAGTTGATACTTCGTTTCGTTATTCCACTTTTCAATGGCCGGGCTTACCTTATCATCATAGACCTGTTTCAAAGTTTCCTTTGCCAATCCTGTTTCATTGGCAATACCTGCCCACACGTCGCGTTGACCTTGCGTGAAAGGAATGCTGGTCGCAGCATCGCGGGCAATTTCGGAGGCCATCGCTTTGCCGTTTTCAAGGAATTCCGCAACCATAGGTTTGTAACGTTCAATATCGGAAGGCATACCGTCCTGAATCCAGATATGTGCAACCTTGCCGATTGCATACGTCAATCCGATAGCCACAGGTATACGGACAGCTTTCACAGGAATCACTAAGGATATCGCGGCAGTCGCTACAGCCGTACTCAAACCACCCACAAAGCCTACAACGGCACCGGTTTGTAATTCCACATCATATAAATGGGCAATGCGCGTTACCATATATGTTGCATTAGCACATAGCGCAACATTACTGAATTTTGGAGATAAAGCCAATGCTGCCGCACGCCCTGCCCCCCAGAAAATAAATTGTTCAACTTGATAATCACGATCTTGAGAACCGTCCATAAGCGGCTCAAGTGTTACGCCATTATATTCCGCCATAATTATTCTCCTTTGTTGTGTACCAACTATAGGTCATATTATTAGTATTATTATACCATTCTATGTGTAGAAGTGAAATGAAATTTTATGTTTACCCCGTAAATGGTTCATATCGAAAAGCATTATTATGAGGACTGTCTTTACCAACTTGTGAGGCCGCCGTCTATAGTCCACGCCGCACCGGTTACGAACGAAGCTTTACGGCTCAATAAGAATGCGATAACTTCACCGATTTCATGCGGTTTGCCGATGCGCCCCAACGGATAATGCTGTCCCATTTCCGCCTTTGCGGTCGCCATATCCTGATGAGCATGGGCTATTTGTTTATCCACCAATGATGTATCTACATCGCCGGGACACACGCAGTTGACCCGCACCCCATGAGGCGCCATTTCCAAAGACAGCGATTTAGTAAAGCTGACCACGGCCCCCTTCGATGCGCCGTATACGGAGCATGCCACATTTCCTTGAAGCCCCGCATCGCTGGCCACCGTTACGATACTGCCCTTCGCCGATCGTAAATAAGGCAATGAAGCCTGGCATAAGAATACGGTGCCCTTCACATTGGTGCCGAACATCTCGTCAAAGGCGGCTTCCGTCACATCCGCCAAAAGTTCTTCTTCATAATAACCCGCAGCAGTCACGAGAGCCGAAATACCGCCGAAAAAATTTACCGTTTCCTTTACAATACGCTGACAATCTTCTATTTTCGATACATCACCCTGCACAAAGCGAACTTTTGACGAAAAGCGGCGCAATTTCATTTTCGCCTTCTGACCTTCCCGTTCATTGCGGCCGTTAATAGCTACACACCAGCCGTCCTTCAACAACAGTTCCGCCGTAGCAAACCCGATGCCCGACGTACCACCGCTGATCAATGCCACCTGCACATCACTTTTATGAGGCATACCTAGCCCTCCTATAAGTTCGTAATATAATCAAACACCAATTTTATGAGCATGACAGTCGTTACCGACAAAAACACGACACGCACCAGAGACGAGCCTTTCATGATGGCCAGCTGCGACCCTATATACGCACCGATCACCTGACCGACGGCCGCCGCCAAGCCATAATAAACTTGTACATGTCCAAGATAGAAAAACACGATAAGCGATGCTAAATTACTGGTAAAATTTAAAATCTTCGCATTCGCCGAAGCGTGAAGAAAATCAAAGCCTGTAAAAATAAAACCCATGATGAGAAATGTTCCGGTCCCCGGTCCGATAAAGCCATCATATATACCAATGCCAAGGGCGAAGGCCATGCAAATATGTAAAGCCCGTCCCATCACTTGCGATGTACGATTCACCTCGCCCCAGTTTCTTTTAAACACCACGAACAGCGTCACCCCTACAAGAAGTGCGATGATAATGGGTTTTACATAGAACGGCGGCAACGATACCACCGCAACGGTACCGACCATGGAACCTATAAAGGTAAACGGTAAAAGTTTACGAACCAGGCTGAAATCGACCATGCCGTTGCGCAAGAACGTAACGGATGCACTGCCGGCGCCAAAAATACTGGATAGTTTATTACTGCCGAGAGCCACGCTGGGCGGCAGGTTCGTAAGCAGCATAGCCGGCACGGAAATGAGCCCGCCACCGCCGACAATGGAGTCCACAAATCCCGCGAAAGCGCCTGCCACACAGAGCAGCATAAGCACTAACACATCGTAGGGTAATCCCGTTATTCCTATTAGCCAATCCATAGATTTCCTCTTTTCACATAGTACAGCAACGGTCGCCGAAGGCCACCGTTGTCATGCTTTATGTATTTGATTGTACACCGAGTCGATCTAAAGCCAATGTGTATCCATCGGCACCATATACCAAACATCGTTTCACACGGCTTATTGTAGCCGTACTGGCTCCGGTTTCCTCTACAATTGTTTCATAACTGTCACCGGAACGCAACATTTTAGCCACTTGTAAGCGTTGAGATAATGCCTTGAGTTCGTTGACCGTACAAATATCCTCAAAAAACGCATAGCATTCTTCAATATTTTTCAAGGTCAGGATAGCGGTGAATAATTCATCATTTTGTAGGCTTCTTAATTTCTCATTTATGCTCATAAGTACCTCCTATTTCTTATTCATCGCTTTAGATAGACCGTCACCGATCATCTGAATTACCTGCACGAGAATAACCAAAATAATGATAGTTGCAATCATGATATCCGCCTGAAAACGTTGATAGCCGTACCGGATGGCAATATCACCGAGGCCGCCGCCGCCGATAGCGCCGGCCATCGCCGAGTAACCGATGAGGTTCACGATAAGAACCGTCACATTGTCGATAATAGTCGGCAAAGCTTCCGGCAACAATACCTTCCAGATAATCTGAATCGGACTGGCCCCCATCGATTGTGCCGCCTCGATAACACCGAAGTTAATATCCTTAATCGATGTTTCCACAAGACGTGCCAGGAACGGGATAGCCGCCAAGGTCAACGGCACACAGGCCGCCGTCGTACCGATAGAGGTCCCCGCCACCATACGTGTAAACGGGATAATGGCAACCATCAAAATAATGAACGGTACGGAACGAACCGCATTGATTACGGCCCCCAACACCTTATTCAAAGCGGCATTTTCGAGAATATGTCCCTTTGAAGTAACGACGAGAATAACACCTAACGGAATTCCCAGTAACATCGCCATCACCGTAGAGACAACGGTCATCTGCAATGTATCCAAGGTACCGGTTATGAGTAGATTAATGACTTGCTCTGACATAACCGATCACCTCACTTTCAATTGGCAATGTTTTGATATACTCAAGCCCTTCCTGCGCTCTTTCAGGGTCACCGTTCAATATGACGATAAGACGCCCTACGCTCGTATCCTGAATGTAGTCGATGCCACCGAAGAGAATGCTTACATCTAAATCGAACCGTCTTACGAGCCCCGCCACGACAGGTTCATCTGTAGCTTGCCCCGTAAATTTAAGACGTACCAGCGGTGCCGTGCCGCCAACCCATTGATCATGCAGTTCCAGATGCGCAAGTGCTTCAGGAGGCAGATTATCACTCACGACGGAGCTGATAAAGTCCTTCGTCGTATTCTCGCGAGGATGCGTGAATACCTCAAGGGTACTGCCTTCTTCGAGGATTACGCCGCCTTCAATGACCGCCACACGGTCACAGATTTCGCGTATGACATGCATTTCATGAGTGATGAGGACGATAGTAAGTCCCATCTTCTCATTGATATTCTTCAGTAATTTTAAAATGGAGTCCGTCGTCTGCGGATCGAGCGCTGATGTCGCTTCATCGCAAAGGAGAACCTTCGGATTGGACGCCAATGCACGGGCGATGCCGACACGCTGCTTCTGACCGCCTGATAATTGAGACGGGTAATTATTCATACGTTCCGTAAGGCCAACGATGTCGAGGATCGGCATGATACGTTCCTTGATTTCCGATTTGTTCATGCCTTGCAGTTCCAATGGGAACGCTACATTATCGTATACGGTACGGGATGACAACAGATTAAAATGTTGGAAAATCATGCCGATTTGCTTACGCGCCTTACGTAAATCGGATTTTCCAAGCTTCGTTAAATCAGTTCCGTTTACGATAACGGAACCTGATGTAGGCGCTTCGAGCATATTAATGCAGCGAATCAATGTGGACTTGCCCGCACCGGATTGACCGATAATGCCGAAGATTTCACCTTCCTTGACGGTAAGGTTGATATCCTTCAATGCCTCCACACGATTAGCGCCTTCATAGACTTTACTAATGTGTTGTAATTCTATCAAAATACTATCCTTTCTTATGAAAGTAAATACTAAACTAATTTAACCTGATCACAGATTATCGCAACAGGGTACACCAATAACATTATATTCAGTAATGCCGAAAAACCAGATATCTGTTTATACAGCGGATACTAAGGCACCCATCAAGGGAGACCTTCTTCCATCAGCTTCTGTAATGCTTCTCGAAGCCGTAGTGTGATGGTCCCCGGTTTACCACCGGATACAGGATTGCGATCCAGTTTGATGATTGGAATAACGCCGCCAATCGTATCGGTAAAGAATAATTCATCCGCATCGTCCACGAAGGCGCGGTCAAATTCCTTTTCAATAAGTGTAATACCTAATGACGGTGCAACACGGGTCAGAATCATTTGACGTGTAATGCCCTTCAAGATGTGATTATCCGCCGGATGCGTGTACAAGATACCGTCTTTTACGGCAAATACATTCGACGTTGCACCTTCCGTACAAATATCGTCGCGAAATAAAATCGCCGTATAGGCAAATTTCTTTTCCGCCTTTGTTTGAGCTAAAATATTCGGAATCAGGTTGGTCGTCTTAATATCCACATGACCCCACCGTTCATCCGGTAAGGCAATCGCCTTTACACCTTCCCCTAATTTATTAACCGCTTCCATGTCGAGAATGCGGATGGACATGAGCATCTGCGGCTCCAACTTAGAGCGATCATAGGCATGATGACGCGGTGCTACGCCACGAGAAATCTGCAAATAAATATACCCGTCCCTGATCTCACTTTGTTCGATCAGTATTTCATGCAACTCCGTCAAATCATCAGGTGTCATTTTAACAGGAATATCCATTTCACGCATGGACCGATACAGGCGATCCTGGTGATACGATAAGGCAAAGCATCGACCATTTACAACACGTACCACTTCATACACGGAGTCGCCGAACAGATAGCCCCGGTCATCAATGCTGACTACCTTGGCGCCTGGTTCGACGAATTCGCCGTTAAAATATGTTAATTCTTGCATAGGAGCACCTCTTTCTCTATATCGTTACTCTATTTCTAATAGCAATCATCATGAATTTATTATATCATAATTGCTTTTAAATTTTCACACTTTACTTTGTGAAAGATAGTATTTTCCCATAAAAAAATCCGCCGGCATAGCATAGCAAAAAACTATGCCCCGGCGGATAATTATCGGCCCAACACAAAACGCCGCACCTGTTTAGGCAACTGATCCAACGCAAGGGTCGTCAGATACGACAAACCTAACGCCATGATATACATGGCGACAACGTGTATAACCGTATATGTTAAATTATATTTTGCCATCAGACCGGACAGGATGAGCAGCCAAAACGGATGAACCAGATACACACCGTAGGATGTATCCCCGATTTGAGACCAGAAAGCCTCCATGGTCGCGTTGAGCGGTACCGTCTGAAACAAAAACAAGCTGAACAAGGTACCGAGCCCCGTATAGAGAACCCCCATCGGACTCATTTGATGTACCGTATAAATAGCTTCGAGTACGGTGTAATGCCATACATCCATCACATAGTAGTAGGCGCCCAGCATGAGCAATGCCGAACCCACCGCACCGACGGCCAACGCATAGCGATAACGCCACATATACTCACGCACCGCATCATATCGCTCGGCACAAACGGCACCCAAAAGAAAAATCCAAACATAGTGAATCACCCAGTAATTGAGGCGCATATCAAAAAGATATTTTATAGCCGGCCGGTCACCGAAATGTTGTGTCACCCACGCCCCGAGCATATAGGAGGATACATAATCGATACCCACCTGCAGCACCAAAAGAACCGACAGCCACAGCACGGGCCGTTTCAATATGACTTTCACCATGGCGCGCCATAGCGGCATCATCACATAGAACCACAAAAGGATGACCATAAAATACAGATGGTACATGGATGTGCCGAACAGCATATTCACGGCCAGCGGTCCCGGATGCAGATTCGCGAAATTATGAGATGTCGCCGCTGTATAAAGCAGATAAAACAGCGACCACACAATATATGGAAATAGCACCACCTGGATGCGGCGGTGCATAAATTCCTTATATGAGAATGGTCCCTCTACCGAGGTGTGATAAAACAGACCGAAGGCAGAAAGAAAAAAGAACGCAGGAACTCCGAAGCGCGACAGAATTTCCAACACGCCGATGAGCTGTAAATTTACAAAGGGATTTTGCAATGCATAGGACCCTACGTGAATGCCGATAACACCGAGCATGCAGAGTCCTCGCATATAGGTAATTTCCGGTAAAAACGCCTTTTTCATAACCATGCTCGTTTCATTAATGTCCCGGTGCAGCGGCCGGTGTCGGCACAAGACGAGGGCCTTGAGAAGTCGTAGCCGGTTGTGTTACCACATTCGAAGGCGTTGTTTCTGTTTTTTGTTGAGTTTGTTGTGTAGGTTGTGCAGGTTGCGGAGCTTGTCCATTTTGACCTGCCGCTTTTGCCTTAGCCTCTGCTTCGGCCTTGGCCTTCGCTTCCGCTTCGCGTTTTAGACGCAATTCTTTTTCAAGAGGCACTACCGGTTTATCATAAACGGTGATGTCCGTTTCAAATAAACGACCCCATGGGAATGTGGCCTTCACCGTACGAGGATTTACCTTAAGGTATTTTTCAGCGAAATCCTGAATGCGTTCGCCGAGATAGCTTTCAAGGCGTTCATTCAGCTCGCCCGAATAGCGGACGTTATCCGTGCGGATAGAATCCTGCATACGATAAATATCCTTACGGATATTCGCCTGATAAGCCCAGTTATCCAGGTACTGTTGCGTCAACATATTGCGATGGCTTTCAGGACTCATAGTTTTGAGCAACAAGCCTTGCGCAATCGCATAACCTACCGTATTACTTGCCGTATTCCAGCCGTTATAGACACCGATTTTATAAAGCATATCGCGTTTATACATAGCGGATACCAATGTATTATCCGCACCATTATTATAGGCAATGTCCGCAACACTCACATTGACACCGGAATCAACCGCCTGTTGAATGCGATCTACAAAGGCATTGGTGGATTTAGAGATCATCGGGAAGTTTTCAAAATTTTCAGATTCCCCCGTACTTGTCGTAAGAGGTGTATTCACAGCCAATAAAACCGTCGGCTTTCCTTGCGTTACCATCGTACCGCCTACAGCCTGCACGTGTTCCGCAATCGTCTTATCAACGGTCTGATCTTCGTATCCAGGCAGGGTCTTACCGGCGCCGCCGAGAGGATAAATCACGGAGAAAGTCGGTTTTTCCGCACTTTCATCAGTGCGGGAACGCGCCATCAACAACAAGCCGAGTTGATCGGCCCCGGGGAAGCTGCCATATTTTTCAACAGGAATATCCTTTGAGTAGGAATTCAGATAGCGACCTTCCAACGCTGACTGGGATAATTGAGATGTATCATCATGGCCCAATGCGAAATAATCAAATACGCCGCTGCGGGTTTCATCGATTAAGCCCTTATTGACCTTCATGTTCTTCTGACGGCGTTCAAACCAGTCCTGCAGATATTCCACAGGTACGGAAGCCTGAAGGCTCATCAATTTCTGCGTTTCCTCCTGCGTCAAGGAACCTGCATCCATCTTGTCCTGCAATGCGGCAATCTGGAAAATAGTCGGACCGTATTCGGCATAGTATGCCGGCTCCGTACCGCCACCACTGGCACGAGGGGAGCGCATTACCGTACCGAAACCGTAAATGCGCACATTTCTATGACGCGCCTTTAGGCCTTCGATTCGTTTCAACCGATTTTGCAATACGCTGAAAGGAATATTATGCTTACGAGAATCAACGAGACCGCCGTAAATAAGGGAGTCCGTACTCAATACCATAACATCTGCACGACCGGCATTCTGTTCGACCCAGTCCCAGATTTTATCCGCCTGACCTTGGTAGGTCTTGCCGGAAATCAGATTCTGAGGTGGTGTCAACACGGTCATACCCGCTTCACGTGCCGTATCCACGGTGTACTGTAAACTTACAGGACGATCATCTTGCGGTACATACAAAACGGTTTCCGCATCAACATAGATGGACGTACCTGTAGCAATAGCTGTTGCCATGAGGGCTACTTTCAACCACTTATTAGTCATATATAAACTCCTTCTCCATAGGCGGGCCAATATAACCCGCAGAAATAACTGCTTTATGATACCTTTAATTTCTGACAGTTTTATGAAATCCTTATTACTACGATTATAGCACTTACCGAACCTTTGGCAAACTCCACCGATATTTGATGGCCAACAGGCGTATAATGAGAACGATACTGAAAGCTCCATACACGGCCTGTCCTACCCAGCCGTACAGGACCATAACGTAATAAACGATACCGCCGATGATGCTGGGCAAGGCGTATACATCTTCTTTCAGAACGGACGGAATACGCTGCGCCAGCATATCCCTAATGATGCCGCCCCCGACGGCGGTTATCGTCCCGAGAAGTACGATAAAAATCGGTAAGTCCGGATACAACGTATAGCCCGCCGATGCGCCGGTCACCGTAAAGGATGCCAGCCCCACCGCATCGGCAAACAGATAACTGGCCCGACTGCGAGGCCCCATCACCTGACGTCGATATCGGCTGCTGTAGATGATAAATACGATAATCGTCACCGCGATGACCACCGTTACATACACGATATTCCGTAGGGAATTCGGCGGAAAATAACCGAGCAATACATCTCGGACAATACCGCCCCCGATGGCCGTCGCCAGAGCGAGAACGGACATACCGAAGATATCCATTTTCCGCGCCACCCCCACAAGGGCGCCGGATACGGCAAACGCAATCGTCCCGATCATATCAAATATATACCATATAATATCCATAATTCCCCCACACAATCCATTCGCATAACTCTTCACACTATGATAGACTTTATGTAGAATATTATACATGAAGAGGTATGGTCATGACAAAAGATGAACAATATATGCAAGAAGCACTCGTTGAAGCCCGTAAGGCCTATGAATTGGGCGAGATTCCCATCGGGGCGATCTTGGTGCACGACGATACGATTATTTCCCGCCATCACAACCGTCGCGAACTGGATCATGATGCGACGGCTCATGCGGAAATCCTCGTCATTCGCGAGGCCTGTGAAAGCCTGCAGCGTTGGCGGTTGACTGGATGTACCCTGTATGTTACGATAGAGCCGTGTCCGATGTGCGCCGGAGCCATCATCAACAGTCGTATTGACAGGGTTGTATATGGTGCGAGCGATTACAAAGGAGGCGCGGTAGAATCACTATTCAATGTGCTGTCTCATCCCGGATTAAACCACGAGCCGGAACTCACGGCCGGGGTCCTCGGCGATGAATGTAGCCAAATTATGAAAGAGTTCTTCAAAGAGCGCCGTAAAGCACGGAGGAGTACCCAAGAGGCTGAAGGGTCCGCACTCGAAATGCGGTAGGTCGGGCAACCGGCGCGGGGGTTCAAATCCCTCCTCCTCTGCCACATAACATGCACAGAGCGCTAACATAAGTTAGCGCTTTTTTAGTAATATGTTTATACTTCAAGGGAAGTGAAGTCGATGCAGAAATTCTATCCTTATCTGATTACCGTGAGCCACATGATTAACGATTCGTGCCAGAGCGTATTGCCCGCCTTATTACCGTTATTTATTTTCACTTACGGTCTCACGTTGGAACAGGCGGGTTTCCTCATTTTGGCCAACACCGCCCTATCGTCTCTGTTACAACCCTTATTGGGTTACATTTCCGACAAGATCCATCAACCTCGCCTCATCGCATTAGGCGTATTACTGTCCGCCTGCAGCATAGGTGTAATGGGTATTGTAACGTCCTATGAAAGCCTTCTTATCTGCGCCACATCAGCAGGTATCGGCTCCTCCATCTTTCATCCGGAAGGCGCCAAAATCATGAACCGCCTCGGCGGCGGCAAAAAAGGTAAGGCCATGGGAACCTTCGCCATCGGCGGCAGCTCGGGCTTTGCCTTCGGGCCTCTTTTTGCGGGGGCCGTCGCTTATACCGTAGGACCTCACGGACTGTTAGCTTTCACCGTCATCGGAATTATCGTTTCAGTCATTCTATGCATCCTCATGCCGCGCATTGAAGCCCATGCGAATACAATTGAACAGGCCGTCATAACCAGGAATCATACGGTCCCGGCCGTTCCGCTCAAAAATTACTGGATGTATTTCGGTATTCTGTTTATCATCATCCTGTCTCAGTCCATTAACTTCCGCGTTATTAACGCATTCATTCCTGTGTTCTGGACACGGGAACTGGGAACGAGCCCTGAACAGGGCAGCTTTGCCCTCACCGTATTCTTCAGCATCGGTATCTTTATGACCTATATCGGAGGTCTGCTCGGCGACAAATACGGACCGATTAAAATCATCCGTCTGTCCCTCCTACTCTGGCTGCCGTCCATGTTTCTGTTGCCGCAAGTGCCGGAATTTTCCGCCACCATTATGTTGCCCCTGGGCTATCTTCTGCTAATTATTATCGGTGCAGCCAAGGCGCTCAGCTACAGTCCCGTCATCGTGCTGGGGCAAACCTATTTAACTAAAAGCATCGGCTTTGCCGCAGGCGTCACCCTCGGGGTGAGCCAAACAATCGGCGGCATCATCGCACCGGTTGTAGGTAACATCGCTGATACATACTCCTTGCCGGTGGCGATGATGACACTGGTGCCTTTTCTTCTTGTAGGATTGATAGCGTCACTATTCTTAAAAAATCCGAAAAAATTGGGGTTATAAGACATTGCTATTGGGACAAAGCCTTAGATCGGAACATAATAATGGCGGACGAGAAATTAAGAGCTGATGTCAGGGATAACGGTATTGTCGGTGCAATTCCACATATTAATAACGAAACAGTCATCGACGTAAACGAAACTAGTAAAAGTAAACTTTTAAATACAATTAAAGGCCTTGATAATGTAATATCGGAAATGACGATAAAAAACCTTTGTAATAATTTAGATTATCACAAAGGGGATTACAAAATCTCCAGATCCTATGATTTAGACGTGCGATTAGAAACTATTATTAACGACGAGCAAATCAAAATATATTCAAAAATACACGACCTGACTAATCTAATATCAGATATCATATCACAACCGATGGATACGTCATCAGAATATAAAATCTCCTTTGACTATCAACTGTCACCTATTGATGTACTAAAAAATACCTTTGCAATCAAAAAATAACAAAAGAATAAAACTATTGATAAAAATGCACCCGTTTAATAGCGGGTGCATTTTCATCATTTAGTAATGTATTATTTTCTATTTGATATCGATAGCTGTGTATTAGTATCCATACTTTCTTAATGTTTCAGCATTTCATTGAGTATAACCACATCGGTTTCTTTCATGCCTTGTGCCACAACGCCGATGCTGCGGATGGTTTCATCCACGGAGTACGCCACGAGGCCGTCGCCTTTTTCGTAGTTTTTATTGAGACGGGCCTGTTTATATCCCATAAAAGCGCCATCCAAAGAGATTGCAATTTTACCGGCACAGGATGGTTTAGCACCGTCACAGACGATACCGGACAGGCTCGCCAGACCGTTCACGAGGGTATTTCCGATAATCTCTTTACTTTCACCCTTCAGAAAGGCTATCCCGGCAACACTGACGACACCGGCGGCTACAACGCCGCAGTACGCGGATAATTTACCAATCCCGGTTTTGACGTACAGCGTCAAAAGATTGGCAAAGACGAGAGCCCGATACAGTTCTTCATCCGTTTTGCGCAATTCTTCAGCAGTGGTAATGATCGGTACCGACACCGTCAAGCCCTGATTGCCCGATCCGGAGCAGATAACAACGGGTAGCGGGCATCCGCTCATACGCGCATCGGAACCGGCCGCAGCACGGGCCTTACACTTAGTTTCAAGGGATGGATTCTCCTCATCAAGCAATAAGATTTGTCCGATGTTAGCACCGTAAGAGTTCTTAAGGCCTTCATCCGCAATAGCCGAATTATAAGATATCTGCTGTCGGATTTGAGGAATAATTTCGGAAATATCGCCTGTTTTGGCAAATTCATAAATACTGTCAAAATCCATAGAGCAGGTATCCGACTTATTTTTACTTTCACCGGCATGCTCGGAGATAACCTCACCGTCAAGCGCCAGATATGTCACATTGGTATGGTCATTTTCGATACGTATTACAGCCGTATGATCATCGCTTTCAGCAACGATCTCGATATACAGATTATCTACGCCCTCGGCCAGTTCTACGGTACAGAATTCGGATTCCGTCAACGTGCCGAGCCGTTTGCGATCTTCATCTGTAGCCGCCCCCAACACCTCGAGTTCACGTTCCGGATGTCCTACAACAGCACCTAGAACGATAGCGGTAATAAGCCCCTTTCGCCCACCGGAATTGGGAATGACTACAGATTTTACATTTTTAATGATATTTGCACTACAGCGTGCATGGATACGATTAGGAAATTCAGGTAAAACAGAGGCGACCTTTGCCGCCCCGTAGGCGAGCGCAATCGGCTCAGTACAACCGAATGCAGGTCGCATCTCTGCCTGCAACAACGAAACAAAATCCATATTAGACTTCCGCAATAATTTCCACCTCTACGGAAACACCCAACGGAAGATCTTTTACGGCTACACAGGAACGAGCCGGTTTAGATGTGAAATACTTGGCATATACTTCATTAAACGCCTTAAAATCACCGATATCCGCCAAGAAGCACGTGGTTTTTACAACTTTAGAGAAATCCGTGCCGGCCTCAGTCAATACGGCTTCGATATTTTTACATACCTGTTCAGTTTGTTCCTGAATGCCGCCGTCTGCAACAGTTGCCGTAGCCGGATTGATCGGTACTTGTCCGGAGGCGAACAAAAAGCCTCCCGATACCTTTGCCTGGGAATACGGTCCTACTGCTGCCGGTGCTTTGTCTGTGTGAATTGTGTTCATAATCAATCTCCTTTTCTGAAAATAAATACAATATAATTTGGTCTTGCCCACAAAATGCCATTATTACACTTCACGGTAATACTTATACATCATAATTTTTTATGATGTATGATTTGTGAAAGCAACGAACCATTATAAACTATTTAATAGACTTGAAAGCCTTATCAAAAATCGGACTGAAATAATCGCGTTGTACATCGCTTGTAAGGCCGATATACAATGTCGGTTTTCCCGGTTTCATCACGAGAGCCGCTTTCGCATAATACGGTGCCTGCCAACCGCTACTATTCAGCAACAGACGGGAACCCACCGTATACGTCTGATATTTCGTAGAATCCAATCGTTTCATCGGCTCCGTATCCTCTACCGTAAGTGTAGCTTGTGATTTAGGGGTAACGCCAACCTTTTTAGGGTCGCGACCGGATACGTTAATCGGTTCATTTAAAGGAATTACCGTAATTTGTTTCGGCAATACATTATTCACAGATGTCAACATGAGCTGTTCCATCGCCGGATCTAATTTACCTTGGTCTAACATACCCATAACCACCGCCATATTCGGATTCATGGAACGGCCTTTATTCATTTCCTCAGCCATGGTCTTAACATCGACAGCGACCATAAAGGCATCCTTTTGACCGGTCTTATCATTTCCTTGTAATTGGTATGCATCATAGTTTACGCCCAGATTCTGCAAAAAGTTCACCACTGACTGTTCCGGAGATACCAGCATAGCATTCGTTTTATTTGCAGACGTATTTAATGCCTTTTGAGCCTCTGTCAATGCATAATTACGGGTATTCGTCTGAGATGCGGTCACCATCGTTACGTCATTAGGTACCGTCATCGTTCCCGCCAATGTATGTACATCCTTTGCCATGCCTATAGCCGTCAAAGTCCCCATTAAGCAAGCGGTACATGCTAATACTTTCAAAGATTTCATATTATTTGCCTCCCTTAAGAGATTGTGTCTGATAGATATGATTTAATTCGTTAGCCCAGTAGTCATGACTGGAGTCCTCAGATAACAGGAACTGAACGGAAACGCCCTTGTCTGTCGGCACCGCATAACCGATGAGTGAGAACGGCGATTTGAATCCGTCATAGCCAAGCGACCCGCGAAGATCGCTTTTTACAGCCGTACCGTAGCGAGTTTGAACCGGCTCGTAGGCCATATGCGTTGCATCCACCTTCAGCTGTTTAATGCCGAATGTAGTCCAGTTGATCAGTTCCTGCTTTTCGGAATCTTTCATCTTCTTATCGGCTAAAACAGCTTGGCTGAAAGATTGAATCAACTGTTCCGGCAACTTAGCATTAAATTCCGTCATTTTCTTTGCCAGTTTTTTCCCATCCAAGGATTCCCCCTTAACGGTTTGCAGCTTATTTTCAGCGGTAGCTTTAGAGTACATAGAAATTTCTTTTGACAATGGATGCTTACTATTTGCTTTTATCTTATCCGCATCGGAGCCTTTTTCTAAAAACGTTTTTTCTATGGCTATCGCCCCGTCAATGATGGATTTTGAATAATCTATCGTCATATAATATGCCGTATGATGACCTTTTGCATCGGCCCCCTGTAACTGATATATAGAATATCCGTCTACAATATTCCCTTCAAGTTGAGGTAGCTGCACCGAATATTGATTTTGCATAAGTGCGTTCACCTGAGCACGGGCATTATCATTTGCCTGACGAATCAGTTTATTCTGCTCCGCTGTGCGCATACTTGGATCAGACGGAATATTCACCAACTTCACCGCTTTCACGGATGTCGAAGTATTCCCTTGCAGTCCGTAACCCATATCAACCGTATCGGCACAGGCAACAGCGCCCATTCCAACAGTCAGACAGGTAGCACAAGCCAATGTTATTAGTTTTTTATTGAGAGCTTTCATAAGACACCTCACTGATTAACAATCCCAAAACCGTATTATAGATTGTAAAAGTTTCTATAACACGTATATTTATTATTATACTATAACTCTCGTCACTACTGTATATATTATTTTCGTTACTGTACGCTATAATTTACAACCCGCCCGTTCTGCTATACAATACATAGAGACAGAAAGGAGTACACATGTTGTGTACATAAACCATATGATACAAGAATTAATCCCTCTCACCCGGCCCCGCACATTGGCGGCGGCCCTCGGCCCCGTTCTACTAGGGGCATCCTTCAGCTATTATGCATTTGGCGCCGCACACGGTACGGCTCTTGCCGTATTCCATACGATACTCATATTCCTCGCCGTCGTATCCGCGCAAATCATCGCGAATATGTGGAATGAATATGCAGATTTTAAAAGCGGTCTCGATCACGGCCAGAAGGTCGGCAATGCAGGATCCATTACACGTGGAGCCATAAGTCCTACGCTCATCATGCGCCTCATTAAGACGGTAATGATTGTTCCCATCGTCATCGGCCTCTATTTATCGGCCACGATTACATGGTATTATTTACCGGTTGGCATGGTGTGCATCTTAATCAGTTTCCTCTATTCAGGAGGGCCCAAACCGATTTCACGTACGCCCTTCGGTGAATTATCCTCCGGCATCGCCATGGGTCTTGCCATCGTACTCATCACAGGCTATGCATGGACCCGCGAGTTATCGTGGGCGCTGCTCATCCCCGGCATTCCCTCTACGCTGCTCGTCGGTTCCATCATGTTGACCAATAATATTCGGGATATAAAAAATGATGAAAGTCACGGACGTCATACATTACCGATTGTACTGGGTCGTGACAAAGCGCTGCATCTCATGAGTATCTGCTATATTTTTAATTTTCTGTGGATTATCGCATGGATTATCGTAGGACACATGACATGGTTTTCCCTCTTAGCTCTTTTAGCGGCACCGTTAGCATTTAAAACAGTGTATGCCTTAGACACATATGTAGACGAGTTCCAATTAGACAAAGCCATGGGGACTACGGCCGGCACCGCCATGATTTACCAGATTATGTGGTCTCTGGGGCTGATTATAGGAAAATAACTTCCACGTTCTTCATACTATAGCTTTAGGTTATGCATAACTCATACTAATACCTTCTTGCGGACTAGGAAATAATTTAGTAGTATAGACTTATTAAATAAACTTGATACATAAATTTCTTGTAAAAGGAGTGTTTTTAATGAACAAATTTTTAGCATTGGCGGCAACCGTAATTCTCGGCGGCGCCCTATTAATCGCTGGTTGCGGCAGCGATAACAACAAGGTTGCAAGCGGTGACAAACAAGTTTTAAAAATCGGCGCGACGGCCGTACCGCATGCAGAAATATTAGAACAGGTTAAACCTGTTTTAGCTAAAGAAGGTATCGATCTTCAAATCACCGAATTCAGCGATTACAATACACCGAATTTAGCATTAGGCGACAAGGAAATCGATGCTAACTTCTTCCAACATACACCTTACATGGATGAATTCGCAAAGGCGCACAATTTGCCTTTAGTATCCGCCGGTGCGGTTCACTTGGAACCGATGGGCTTATATTCTCGTCAAATCAAGGATCTGAAAGATCTGCCTAAAGGCGCAAAAATCGCTATCCCTAATGACCCTACAAATGGCGGTCGTGCCCTCCTGTTGTTGCAGAAACAAGGTCTTATCACACTGAAAGATTCCAGTAACATCCTGTCCACCGTACAGGACATCGCTTCCAATCCTAACGAATACCAATTCGTAGAATTGGAACCGGCTCAAGTACCTCGTGCACTTGATGATGTAGCTTTGGCTGCGATTAATACGAACTTCGCGTTGAACGTAGGTTTAAATCCCGGTAAAGACGCATTGGCTATCGAGTCCAACGATTCCCCTTACGTAAATATCGTAACCGTTCTTAAAGGCAATGAAAGTGATCCACGTATCCAAAAATTGATGTCTGCACTTCATAGCCCTGAAATCAAAAAATTCATCGAAGATAAATATAAAGGTACTATTGTACCTGCATTCTAAAGTTAAAAGGTCGGTCCTATACGGACTGACCTTTTACTAATTACAACAAATATATTGTCAGTTGTATTTCTCATATTAACTATATTTGCTATATATAATCCATATAATTAAATATCTAATAAAAACTGCCCTCCGATATTAAGCCAAGATAGGATTACATCGGAGGGCAGATATTTTTCACATAGTTTACACGTGAAAAATACTCCGTTTATATCAATTAACATTTTATATAGTTATCCCACTTATGAAAGCGATAACCTACACCCCACACGGTATCGATATATTCTTCATCCAAAAACTGTTTATCGATTTTAGAACGCAATCGATTAATATGAACCATAATAGTTGATGTCTCACCCAAAGAATCGATTCCCCAAACTAGTTCAAAAACTTCGTCCTTTGTAAAAACTCGATTGGGACTTGATGCCAACAAAACAAGAATATCATATTCTCTCGGTGTTAAATTAATTTCTACACCACCTAAATAAACTTGATGAGATTCGAGAAAAATCTCTAAATGACCAGCCGAAATCTTAGATTCCACAGTTTCTTCAACTACCATCATATTCCGAACACGATTAAAACGTTGAATATGGGATTTAACACGAGCCACTAATTCAGCCGGACTAAAAGGTTTAATCATATAATCATCAGCCCCCAAGCCAAGGCCTCTAATTTTATCAATATCCTCACGCTTAGCACTCACCATAATAATAGGAATTTCCTTTTCCTTACGGATATCACGACAAATGGTGAATCCATCTTTTCCCGGCAACATTACATCTAACAATATTAGACTATAGTCTTTTGTAAGAGCCGCCTCAAGACCTTTTATTCCATCAGATTCAATATCAATTTCATAGCCTTCGATTTCTAAATAATCACGTTCCAGTTCATAAATGCCCGCATCATCTTCAATAATTAAAATCTTTTCCATCCTTACTCCTTTGCCTTCGGAAACTCTATCACAATCGATAGCCCTTGACCCTCCGGATTATGAACCGCCCAAATAGTTCCATTCATGTCTTCCACAATCTGCTTAACAATAGCAAGACCAATTCCATTACCGTTAGTCACCTCTGTGCGAGCCTCATCAGTACGGAAAAATATGTCAAATATGCGTCCTAACATTTCTGTAGATACGCCTTTCCCATTATCGGAAATAGTTAAGCGGTAACCTGTATCAATGATACTTGTCTCTACATCAATATAAACTGTATCACCTCTTCTATATTTAATACTGTTTGACAAAAGATTATCCAAGATTCTTTGAAATTGTAAACGATCTACATTAATAAGTCCGCCATCAGTATGATACGATTCACGTAAAATAATATGATCCGTATCCTCAAGATGACGATCAGTAACATATTCACGAACTAAATTATCTATATTGTATATATGTAAATCATAATGAATTTGCTTTAACTCCAACTTTGAAAAATCCGATAACATATTCACCAAACGCTCTATGCGTCCAGCCATATCATAAATCATCTGTACATAACGGGCCCGTTTTTCGTCAGTATTAGCCACGCCTTCAAGAATACCGCTGGCATAACCTTTAACCGATGTGAGAGGGGTTGAAATATCATGGCATATGCCGGCAATCATCTCCCGACGTCGCTCCTCATATATCTGTTGTTCTTCATGGGCTTCAACCAAGGATTGCTGCATGTTGTTGAAAGCTTCACAAGTCACACCTAATTCATCGTTATTCCTAATCTTAATAGGTTCCGGTATCAATCCGTCCTTAATAGAGTCAGCAGCACGTTTTAAATCTCGAATCGGCAATAGAATATACCGCGCCAAACGAATAGAAAAATATAAACCAAAACTAATAATAATCAGCAATACTATGAAAATACCAAGGCCAAATGCACCTTCTACGGCTTTCTTCTCTGTTGTTTCTTTCCCCATACTTTTTGCCATAAAAGGAATCTGCCCACTGCCCAAAACAGCAAGTCCATTCCCATAAGAGTTGACATAAGTAATCTGATTACCATGCCAATCAAGATGGTGCACGGAAGCAGATACTATATGGCCTGTAGCATTAAAATCTAGTAACATTCGACTTGCATCACTCCCCGGTGTAAAATAAGCGACTTGATCATCTTTCAAAATAACGATATCCATTCCCTGTGCCTCAAGAACAGCACTGCTATCCAAGATATCACTAACTGTCGTTGATGATCGAGCCAATTTTTTATTTATTTGTTCAAGACCTAATTGAAATACCTGTGATTGAATTGTGCTAGGCGCAAGCATCATCCAATCACGATGTGAAACAGGATTCGTATATCGTAAGATTCCCCATATGCTGCACAATGTTATGGATAGGACAAAAAAGGGAATGACGAGCATCAATAAATTACTGATGATCAGTTTTCGCTGTACGCTCCATTGATTAAACCAATTAAATCGCATAGTAAACTCCTTTCTTTACCTTATTATACATAGGCGCTCTCTTACTGTCATGGCTATAAAAAAACTTTTATAAAGCGTAAGATGACCGTTATATTTTCGTAATATTTATCCTATATGATGTACACATAGCATAAAAAGACTATCCACCTTAGATAAATCATATAAAGGAGACTATTATGAATTACGAGCTCTTTCAAACCATTAATAATCTGGCAGGTCATTATTATCTACTGGATACAACGATGATATTCATCGTCAAATATATAGCAGAATTCTTTGCCGTTTTAATTCTATGTCTATTATGTTTGGGCATTTATTATAAGGATAAAATCATTGTAAGAAATGTGCTACATACAATCATTTTTCTAGGTATTGCTCTTAGCGCTCATGCAATCATAGGATTTCTTAGCCAGGAACCTAGACCTTTTGTTAGCCATACGGTAACACTATTAGTACCCCACACACCAGACTCAAGTTTTCCAAGTACTCATGCTATGGGAATGACAGCCATTGGATTATCCGTTTATTCAGTTTATAAAGGCTTAGGTACAACTCTATTATCAGGAACGATTATAACCGGTATAGCAAAAGTATTTGTAGGTCATCATTATCCTATGGATATCATCATGGGAATAATCATTACCTACATTTTATATAAAATTTATCAAACCTATATTTCATCCTATATAGATGAAATATTAGATTACCCTAAACATAGTATAATCCGTATATTAATAAGCACAAAACAAACTTTATCCATCATCAAACAATCACAACAGCCCTTAAGCAAACAGTCAACTATAAAGAGGTAATACAATGAAGCAAATATTATTGAAAAAGGACTATCACATATGGATAGTCCTCTTGTTCTCCGCTATTATTTACTTTATAGGTAATTCCTCACTCAGCATTTCTGATCCTGTAGAATCTAATTATGCATTAACCGCTAAAGAAATGTTACTACAGGGCAATTATTTATCACCACAAATATTCAATCACTATTGGTATGACAAACCGATTTTCTTCTATTGGGAAGTCATAATAGGGTTTAAATTATTTGGTATTTCTAATTTCGGAGCACGTTTTTTCTCTAGTCTATTAGCACTATGCAATCTTTTTCTCGTCTATCGATTTGTAAAAGCAGTATCCACTCATACGACAGCAATCACTAGTACAATCATCTTAGCAACAACCATAGAATACTGGATCATTGCAAAAGCTGTCATTACCGACATGACATTAGGATTATGTTTCAATGCTACATTAATGAGCTTTTACATAGGTTATATCAGACATAAAGAAAATCTTCCACATTATAAACAATACTATTATATAGCTTATATTGCATCAGCATTCGCAGTATTGACCAAAGGTCCTATCGGGTTTCTTTTACCTGGTCTAATTATATTAATCTATTTAGGTATCCGTCATGATTTTCAGGAATTTTTTAGCCTACAAATTTTATCAGGAATTGCAATTCTCTTAACATTAAGTGGCGGCTGGTATTATTATATGTATGCTGTTCACGGCAACGATTTCATCAATGTATTTCTCGGCGTCCATAACTGGCTGCGCGCAACTGTATCCGAGCACCCGCGATATAATGTGTGGTACTACTATCTTCCTGTCAGTATAATTGCATTATTCCCATGGTCTCTCATATTACTAAAGACGATTTATACCAATAGAAACAAAGGGTTCATTCATAACCGTTTACATAGTTTTCTATTAATTTGGGCCTGTACGGTCATTATTTTTTTCTCTCTGATTGCCACTAAATATACAACATATACATTTCCCGCATTAACCCCAATCGTTATATCGATGGCGCTAATATGTCATAAACATTTAATATTCATCTGCAAAACAGCCCTCGTCATAAGCTTGACATATATAGTACTCACATTCACCGTAGCTGTTCCGCAGATGAATCAGGCCTCCTCATCAACTATAAGTTCCTATATTATACAATCTATTCCGGCTGATGCAATTATTATACAAGGAAACGGTAGATATCGTGTATCAACAACTTATTATAGTGGACATACGATATACAAACTACTCGACACTCACCAAATACCACCTGATACAACATCACTTTCATGGGATGCAAAAGAAATTATGCCATTCTTATCAATTGATGACTTACCGACAGACAAGGACGTATATATGTTGACATATAACCATGAATTTCCGTCCACCCTCAATAAAGCTGATTGGGTACAAGTTTATTCTGATAACGAAGGATCTATTTATCTATTCCATCACTAAGCGAAAAGCTGAATGGTAATAATTTACTACTAGCGACAATATTAATAGTATCCGACATATTCGACATTATAATAGTTTGGATTTCAAATTCCGCTATTACCTGACGACATGCCCCACAAGGAGCACAAGGTCCTGCCGAGTCTGCTACAACGGCAAGGGCCTTGAACTTTTTATATCCTTCGGAAACAGCTTTAAAAATCGCGGTACGTTCTGCACAATTTGTAAGTCCATATGATGCATTTTCAACATTGCATCCGGAAAATATCGTTCCATCATCACATAGAACAGCTGCTCCAACAGCAAAATGTGAATAAGGACTATATGATTTTAAACGAGCCTCTTTAGCACGTTTAATAAGCAGTTGAATTTCTTGTTCATTCATTAACCATTCTCCTTATTCTATAATATCAAGTACAGTATCACGAATTTCAGGCGATTGCTTATCAATCTTAATAGCTTCAAGGTAAGTTTCTTCCGCTCCATCAAGCAAACCTTTATCACCGGCATAGAGCGTGGCGATTACATCGCCTTTAGAGACGGCATCACCCGTTTTCCTATGCATCACAATGCCCGCACTATAATCAATAGGACCATCCTTAACGGTACGTCCTGCACCGAGCATGACAGATACAATACCGCATTGTTCCGTATTCATATGTGTAATATATCCGTTTGATTGAGCAGTCACGTCACGTGTATAACGACCGACCGGCAACAAGCTGTCATCATTGAGAACCCGCTCATCTCCGCCTTGAGCTGAAATCATGAGGCCCAGCCGCTCGAGAGCGGCACCGGAGTCCAACGCCTGTTGTACTCTTTCAAAGGCCGTGTCATAATCACAAATCTTGCCTAAAACAAGCATATGGGCCGCCATAACAAGGCATTCGTGAGTTAAGTCCTCAGGACCGTTACCCTTCAATGTATCGATGACTTCGCGAATCTCAAGCGCATTTCCTATCGCGTGTCCCAAAGGGCGATCCATATCGGTAAGAATGGCTTTCACAAAGCGGCCGTTAGTCTTACCGATATCCACCATGGCCTGTGCCAATTGACGTGCATCATCCAAGGTTTTCATAAACGCTCCGCTGCCGACCTTCACATCGAGGAGAATGGCCTGTGCACCGGATGCCAGTTTCTTACTCATAACAGACGATGCAATGAGTGGAATACTGTCGACGGTCCCCGTCACATCCCGCAAGGCATATAGTTTTTTATCCGCCGGGGCAAGTCCTTCCGACTGTCCGATAACGGCGAGTCCGATGTGATTTACCTGTTCAATGAAAGCCTCCTGATTCATCTCCGTCTGCAAGCCGGGGATTGACTCCATCTTATCGATGGTACCGCCCGTATGCCCGAGACCGCGGCCGGACATCTTGGCTACCTTGCCGCCGCAAACGGCCACAAGAGGCGCAATAATCAAGGTTGTTTTATCACCGACACCGCCCGTGCTGTGCTTGTCTACGGTTATACCATCAATTGAGGATAAATCCACCATATGACCGGATTTCGCCATTTCCAATGTCAACGTACCGAGTTCGTCTTTATTCATCCCGTTAAAGACTATGGTCATCAACAAGGCACTCACCTGATAATCCGGTATATCTCCGTTCACATAACCGGAGATGACAAAGTGAATCTCCTCAGGCGTCAATGGCAGAGCGGCCCGTTTTTTCAGAATAATATCGTACATGCGCATCGTATCACCGCCAGTCTAAAAAGCCACCTGAGACAAGCTCAGGTGGCATCTCATCATTCTCTAGTAATCTTCATCCAAATGATTTTTCAATAGTTCTACAGCTGCGCTGGCACCGATACGAGCACAGCCGGCTTCAATATAGGCCTTCATATCCGTTACGGAGCGAATACCGCCGGCGGCCTTAATCTTTACATTAGGACCGATATGCTTTTTAAAAAGATATACGTCCTCTATGCTGGCACCGCCGCTACCGAAGCCCGTCGATGTTTTAATGTAATCAGCACCGCCATCGGTTATGCACCGACATAGTGCCACCTTTTCCGCATCGGTCAGATAACACGCCTCGATAATGACCTTTAAAACCTTATCGCCGCAAGCGGCTTTAAGGGATTTAATCTCTTCCGTAACAGCTTCAAAGTCACCTTCCTTAACCTTGCCCAAGTTGACGACCATATCGATTTCATTGGCCCCGTCAAGGATGGCCTGTTCCGTTTCGGCCACCTTCACTTCTGTCGTTTCATAGCCCAAAGGAAATCCGATAACGGTACATACGTTAAGATTCGGAAAGGCTTTATGTACTGGGCCTACAAAATCAGGTGGAATACATACGGAAGCGGTTTTATAAGTTACGGCATCCGTGCAGATTTGCTTCACCTCATCCCACGTCGCAGTAGGTTTTAACAACGTATGATCCACATATCGTAACAGTTCTTTTCCTAACATCGTCCCTCCTATTCCCCATAGAATATGTCGTACTAATTCTCATCAGTCAATTTATAACATAATCAATTTATGGCATAAAACAAAAATGCTGTACAACTTTCAATCAGCTAAAAAAACGACATTTGCTCCGGTTCCGGCGCTTTATGTAAAGCCTCCTGAGTCGACCGATTTTTCTCATCGATAAACGGCTCCAAAGGGACCCCTATGCTTTTAAGCAAATCAGGCAAGCTGTCAGCGCCGCGCAGTTTAGCGGCCTCCATCACGACCTTTGCACAAGTCTCCGCGTCATCGAGAGCGTAGTGATGTTTAAACTCTACCCCCAAATAGGCGGCCATCGTATTTAACTTATGGTTTACCAGATCAGGCCATACGGCGCGTGATAATTTCACCGTGCACGCATAATCAAGATCCGGCCAGGGAATCTTATAATAATCCAATGTAGCGCGAAGCACGTTCATATCGAACTTGGCATTGTGAGCCACCATGATATTTCCTTTCAAATGGTTTTCATAAATGGCCTCCCACAACTGGTCGAAAGTTTTTTCATGTAAAACGTCCTTCGGTTCGATACCGTGGATTTCAATACATTCGTCATCAAAGCTCATAAACGGAGGCTTGATGAGGCTATACGCCTTTTTTGTAATCTGACCGCCCTTAACGGTAATAACGGCGAGCGAACAGGCGCTATTTTTAAATTTATTGGCTGTTTCAAAGTCTAATGCAACAAAATCTAACATAGGACTCCTTTCACAAATCTATATATAAGAATTATCATCAATTACTATATTTATTATAGCATGAAACCTCGGATTATCTACTGCCCGAAGTTCCTATCAGTCACCTATTTTACGGCGATTTACATTGACAGGACCGCCCCGATATGTAAAAATTATTTAGATATATAATATGGAGGTTGTAACATGGCAGATGACAGATTAATCGTAGCCCTCGACGTATCCACCATGGATGAGGTGAAAGCAATCGTCACATCCCTCGGTGATTCGGTCAGCTTTTACAAGGTCGGCATGGAACTATTCTACGCCGAAGGGGAAAAAACGATTCGCTATTTACAAGAACAGGGCAAGCATGTATTTCTCGACTTGAAATTACATGACATTCCGAACACGGTGGCCCACGGAGTATCGTCCTTGACATATGTGGGCGCTAATTTAATCACGATTCATGGTCAGGGCGGTCCCGTGATGATGAAAGCAGCGGTACAGGCGGCCCGTGAAAGTGCGGAAAAGCTCGGCGTGGAACGCCCAAAACTATTGGCAATTACCGTGTTGACCAGCTTTGACGAAGAGGCTTGGACGGCTACAGGCGGTCAGTTGCCGATTTCCGATCAAGTTATCCGCCTCGCAAAGCTCGCTAAGGAATGCGGCATGGACGGTGTCGTATGCTCCGCCCTCGAAGCGAAAATGATTCGACAAGCCTGCGGCGAAGATTTTCTCATCGTCACACCGGGCATCCGTCCTTCTTTTGCGACTACAGATGACCAGAAACGTATCGCCACCCCGGCAAGTGCCCTTCAGGACGGTGCATCCCGCCTCGTAATAGGCCGTCCTATTACCCAGGCAAAGAAACCTCGCGAAGCGGTCCGTCTAATTATTGAAGAAATGGAGAGTCTATCAAAATGATGACAGAACAAGAAGTAAAACAATTACTCATCGACACACAAGCTATTCTGGAAGGCCATTTTCTGTTAACCTCCGGTTTACACAGCCCTATGTACGTTGAAAAATTCAACGTCTTACAACATCCTAAATACACGGAAACACTTTGCAAAGACCTGGCAGAACGATTCCGCGGTCAAAATGTAGAACTCGTCATCGGACCTATGACCGGCGGTATCCTATTGGCTCATGAAGTAGGAAAAGCACTTGGTACCCGTGCCATCTTCACGGAACGCGAAAAAGGCGTAATGACATTGCGTCGAGGCTTTAAAATTGAACCGGGTACCCGCGTCCTCATCGTAGAAGATATTGTAACCACGGGCGGTTCCGTTCAAGAGGTTGTCAACGTAGTCAACCAAAGCGGCGGTGAAATCGTAGGCGTAGGCCTTCTCGTTAACCGCTCCGGCGGTAAGGCCGAATTCGGTGTACCAAAAGAAAAAGTACAGGCCCTTCTCAACCTTGAGGTTCCTACATATAAACCAGAAGAATGCCCGCTTTGTAAAGACGGCATTGCCATGACAGAACGCGGCTCCAAACATATCAAGTAAAATACCTGGAACACTGTACCCACTCCTGTTTTTCGATACAATATCAAAATATCCGATAATATTGTGAGTCATACATATTTAATTACATACAAAAAGCGCTCCTTCAATGAGGAGCGCTTTTTGCGTGTGTGTAGTTACTGTGTGTAAGAGAGTTTTTGATACACAATGTATCAGCATAGAGTGTGTGGCTCTATGGTGGCCATGAATGCACTTTCATGACCACGCCTCTAAAAGATTTTACATATAGATTTACAATCGATAATTCGATATATAGTTAACAATCAGTCATTCAATATAATTATTGAGCCTGTGTATTCGGTTGTGCTGACCCTTGTTGCGTATTGGATACTTGTGGCGGCACGGCACCATCAGGTTGATTTCCATTCATAGGGCCTTGAGGTGCATTCGGCTGACCTTGAGGTGGCGCCACCGGTCCTTGTGGAGGATTTTGCTGTCCTTGAGGACCATTTTGAGGACCTTGACCCGGATTTTCCTTAGGAGGCATTCCGTCCTGAGGCCCCTTTTGATTTCGATCATCCATCATCGGTTTATCCATATGCTTATGCGGACCATCAGGCTTAGGTGGTCGTCTAAACTGTTGTTCATTCGTTTTCATCCATTCACCGAAATTCGGTAAATCATTGACCACAAACGATGTCGTTGCACCAACGGCACATATAACCATGAGAATCGCTGCAATTATAATTCGTCTCATAAGCCCTCCTCAGTCCAAATTCCCGAAGTAGCGTTCACGAACGCCACGCAGTTCCGTACCAATAAAGATACATACAAGACCAGCAAATAATCCCATACCGCCTAAAGCAACCAACGTAACGATGGACAAAGCAGGAAATGCCGTTACATTTTCAAACGGCTGCCAGGAAATGCCCAACAAATACAAAACAGCCGGTGTAATAATAAATATAAGAACCCCTACAATATAAGATAATATGCTGCCGATGAACAATAGCGTGCGGGAAGCCTTCTTAGCCATACTCGGCAATTGAGGTAACAACCGTTCTCTATAATCATCTAAACGCTCATAAAGAGCCTGCATATTAATCGCTTTACTTTCACCGTCCTGCCCCAAAGTATCCGTAATAATACCCGCATCTACATAAGATGCATAGATTTCTTCTGGGGTCCCCAACGATTTTATAATTTCACCGTCGGTCAAACCCTTCTCATAACCGGCAGCGAAATGCTCCTCATAGATTTCTATGATACTTTCCACATCGGCAACGCGCGCTTTCTTAAAAATATTGCGCAGCGCTTCTAAAAAATTATTTTTGGTCATTATAGTCGACTCCTTTCAACAGGATGTTGATAATACCGGAAAATTCATCCCATTCCTGACGCATTCTGGCATATGCCATACGCCCATCCGCCGTAATGTGATAATACTTCCGCGATGGTCCTGTAGGCGACTCTTTCAAGTACGTTTCAACGTACTTCTCTTTCTTTAATCGATTAAACAATGGATATATAGTACCTTCCGAAATCTCAATATACTCCGAAATCGTACTCACAATTTCATACCCATAGCAATCATTCTGTGTCAGTAATGCAAGCACGAGCATATCCATAACACCTTTTTTTAATTGAACTTGCATAGTTCCTCCCTTTGGACAGTGCCCATAGGCAATGTGAAAGTTCACTTATAGACATCATTATCTACCAGCAAATACATTATAACACAAGGTACTATATAATGCAAGGTACTTTAAAATACAATATATAAATAATAATCCTCTAAATGGAGAATTTACAGTTTTTATCTATATTTTTCACATTTAGAGGACCATGTACATCATTTACAATTCAGGCATATCTTAACACTATTAATCAAAACTTATTTACCGGATTGAGAACTTACAGCCCCCAATTTAACCTGTGTGCTCTTTGAACGCCCGTTATGAGTATAGGATACCAAAATCGTATCTCCCGGACTCTTAGAATCAATTTGTTCTTTCAATCCGATGAGATTAGTGACGTCCTTTCCGTCAATCTGATCAATCGTATCGCCTTCTACGAGTCCCGCTTGTGCCATAGGCCCGTTATAATCCAGTTGAACGATGAGAAGTCCATCACCTTCATAGCTCACATTGTTGCGCGCTGCCGTCTGTTTATCCACGGCCCATACGCCGAGGTAAGGACGTATAACCTTACCGTTTTTGATAATAGAGTCGATGATCGGCTTGGCGGAATTTATAGGAATCGCAAAGCCCATCCCTTCAACGCCTTCTTTGGAAATTTTAGCACTGTTAATGCCGATTAACTCCCCATCCGCATTAATAAGAGCACCGCCGGAATTTCCCGGATTGATGGCCGCATCCGTTTGAATCAACGGGAATCGTTGTCCCTGATCGTCAATGGTTCGTGCTAATGCACTGATAACACCGGACGTAACCGAACCTTTAAATTCAAGTCCCAACGGATTACCAATAGCAATAGCCGGTTCCCCGACCTGTAAGGAATCGGAGTCCCCGATTTCAATAGGTTTAATATTCTTAGGCGGTGTAATTTTAACAACCGCCAAATCCGTTTGCGGATCCGTACCGATAACAGTACCTGTTACGGTGCTGCCATCAGATAACGATACCGTCACCTCTCCATTTTTAGCGCCGGACACAACATGATTGTTTGTAACAATATGACCGTCATTATCGATGAGCACACCGGATCCTACGCCTTCTCCCGCATAAATCGTGCGATTAAAGATATCTTTTTGAAATACCTGCGTAGTAATACCGACTACAGCAGGACCCGATTTTTTGGCCGCCTGTACGACAAAGGTATTACGGGTTTCAGTCAACGGTTTCGTCTGCTTTGTCTGCTCCCGTACAGTAGGCTGATCCCCTCCTGCAGGATTGCCGAAATAGTAATAGCCCCCGCCTAATCCAACGCCCAAAGCCAGGATACAGGCGATGATGCTTTTCTTATATTTTGAAAAATTCATAATCTCTCCTTTATATTTAATTTTATAAAACTAACTTTAATGAACTAATTATAGTACGCAAACTTTCATAATGCAATATTCCAATTTTCAATAGTTTACACTGCAATATTTTACGTTGCGACATAAGAGTTATAAAACACAAAAGGCATTCATCAGCTGACGCTAACGAATGCCTTTTATGCATATAGCTTGAGAGTGTAAGGACTGTTGAGAGAGAGTATATGTGATCAGGAAAAGTATGAGAGAGAACTTATTAAGAGAGAGAAGTTTAGTGTATTACTTTTCCAGAATCAAATTTTTATCCTTACATTACATAGTATACAACGAACAGTTAAACTATCAATGTAGCAATATAAAATATTCTTAAAGGTTTGATTACATCTATATAATAAGTTCTTATGAATTTATATACGCTCAACAGTCAGACTTATCGCATCTACAATTTAACCATCATTCCGGTTCATCAGACAAATTTATAGCCAACGCCCCAAACCGTAATGATGTGTTTGCTGTCGGACGGATTGTCTTCGATTTCTTCACGAAGGCGATTGATATGCACCGCAACAGTAGCATAATCACCGTAGGAGTCCAACCCCCAAACGCGAGAATATAGTTCTTCTTTACTAAATACGATGTCGCGATTACGCATCAAGAATTCCAATAGCTGAAACTCTTTCTTTTTGAGATGCACTTCCTTATCATTAACCCAAACCTTCATCATTTTAGGATCAAGGCGAATTTCTCCGGATTGAATCGCATTGGTTTCCATGGCGTCTTTTTCCGTCAAGCGTTTATATTGTGCCAACATCGCTTTAATCTTAGCAATCAATACGGATGGGGAGAACGGTTTTTCGATATAATCATCCGCACCGACCCCTAAGCCACGAATTTTATCAATATCATCGAGGCGAGCCGTCACCATTACAATAGGAACACGTACCTTATCACGAATTTGACGGCATACTTCAAAGCCGTCCATTTCAGGTAGCATAACATCCAAAATAATGAGATCTACAGGTGTATTTAAAGCGGCTTCAATACCATCGGTACCGTTATTCATAACCGTTACTTCATACCCTGCTACCATTAGATAATCCCGCTCAATGTTGGCAATATCCAAATCGTCTTCAATAATTAAGATATGTTCACTCATGTTTTTCTCCTTGCTTAGGGAACTCTAATATAACACGTAGACCATGAGGTCTAACATTTTCAATAACTACTCTGCCTTCAAAGATTTCCATGATTCTTCGAATAATCGACAACCCGAGGCCACTCCCCTCCTGCGGATTCGTACGGGACGAATCAACACGATAAAATGGACGCATCAACCGTTCTAATGATTCAGGAGGTACACCCGGACCGTCATCACTGATGACACAATAGACATAGTCTTCATCGCTGTTCACATCAATAACGCAATGCCCGATATCAGCCATCTTATATTTAGCACTATTATTCAGTACATTCTGTAATACACGCTGTAACAATTGCGGATTCGCATTGATATATGCCGAATCTGTGACGATGCGATACTGAATATCGATGCCGCGCGCTTTGTACGGCGCCAAATGATCTTCCACAAAATCCCGCACATACTGTCCCAGCTCAATACGCTCGGATGGACGAGATTCCTTCTTATAATTCAATGTGGTAATAAGGAATAGTTCCTCCAACATAGAATCCAAATCATTGGCACGTTTCAATATGATACCCATATAGCGTTTTTGCTGCTCTTCCGTAGGTGCAATACCGTCACGCACCCCTTCTGCATACGCCTTAATAGCCGTCAGCGGAGTTCGAATATCATGAGAAATTCCGGCAAGCAGTTCTTTCTGCTGCTCCTGCTCGACTTCAATCTGCTGATTCGCCAGTTGTAACGACTTCGTCATATTCTTAACATGAATCATGATAAACTTCGTGACAAATCTGTTAATGGCGAAGAATGTGATAATAAAAAGCAGACTGGCTACGATAATGATGTAAAAAGATACGGACTCCATCAAGCTGTCACTACCATTAGTGGCACGCTTAATCGCAATATGATACACATAAGAATGATGCGAATCATATTTTCTCATTTCATAAACGAAGGTATTATTGGACTGATATACAATCCCCTGTAATTCAGGGTTCACATCAATGAGGCCAACAATAGCGGAAGCACTATAAATCTGCGGATTACCATAGTGATACACCAGGGCTCCTTGATCCATAACTTCCACGTAAACTTCTTTCGGGTCCAGTAGACTATAGCTAGGTTTGACCAATGTGTCTATGAGATTATTTTCTAATCCATAAAAAGTAATCGTTTCAGCAATACGACTTACACTTTTGAACTGCTGTTCCTGTTCAATACGCAAATAGTAACCAGCATTAGCCAATATGCGCAGACCTGTAAAATAAAGCAAAAATAATATAAATGCAATTAAAATAGGTACTACAAACAGCACAACATTGGATATCCAAATTCGAATTTGTAAATTCACAGGGCTACCTCAATATCATAAATAGTAGATACTCCTTATAGTTTACGCTATTTTGAATATTTAAAGCAAGTACAAACGTAAAAAACGCCCCATAATAATTACTTATAGCTTATTATTCATTAATAAACAAGAGATGTATAAAATACCATTATGTCCAAAATGTTCTCAGACGTTGACAAACAAAAAGAGGATTCCGAAGAATCCTCTTTATATTTTGATTAACGACGATTAGCATCGAAGAAGTTAATTGCAACTTCTGGGAACATAGCGTAAGTCAATACGTCTTCGTCAGTGATACCGTTGTAGCCTTTGGAAGCCAAGTCTTGACGGTAACCTTCCAATTCAGGTTCGATAAGATCTGCAGGACGGCAAGTGATAGGTTCTTCATCACCAATAATAGTACGACGAATATCATCGGAGATAGTACCAGGTAACGCACCATATTTACCGCGTACAAGGTCTTTAACTTCGTTAGGAACCATTTTGTAACGGTCGCCCATCATAACGTTCATCATAGCCATTGTACCAACGATTTGGGATG
>ERZ773038.185-NODE-185-length-43641-cov-9.951062_pt1 | contig 43641 bp, 37 predicted proteins | sample MGYA00511665_ERZ773038 | MGnify/ENA primary metagenome ERZ773038 (study PRJEB29015, sample SAMEA2737966) | human oral metagenome | biome: human oral; feature: human-associated habitat; material: dental | place: China | collected 2028 ... | reverse complement strand
TAATCGCTTCACGACCAGAGTCGATACGAGCTTGGCGACGTGCAGCAGCTTCTTCAATACGCATCTTAGGAAGCCCTGTATCGATAGCTTTCGCCATACCGCCAAGGGATTCAATTTCCTGAATGTGACCCCATGCGCGACGAATCAATTCGTCTGTCAATGCTTCTACATAGTAGGAACCGCCCCATGGGTCGATAACCTTACATACCTTCGTTTCATCCTGGATGTAAAGTTGAGTATTACGCGCAATACGCGCCGAGAAGTCCGTAGGCAACGCGATCGCTTCGTCAAGCGCATTCGTATGAAGAGATTGGGTATGACCCAATGCGGCCCCCATCGCTTCCATACATGTACGAGCTACGTTGTTGAACGGATCCTGTTCCGTAAGAGACCAGCCGGATGTCTGGCTATGTGTACGAAGAGCCATGGATTTAGGGTTTTCAGAGCCGAAGCTTTTAATAATCTTAGCCCACAACATACGAGCCGCACGCATCTTCGCCACTTCCATGAAGTAGTTTTTGCCGATAGCCCAGAAGAAGGACAAGCGCGGCGCGAACTGGTCAACGTGAAGGCCCGCATTAACACCGGTACGGATGTATTCGAGACCGTCGGCCAATGTATAACCTAATTCGATATCCGCCGTCGCGCCCGCTTCCTGCATATGGTAACCGGAGATGGAGATACTGTTAAACTTAGGCATATTCTGCGATGTATATGCGAAGATATCCCCGATGATACGCATCGATGTAGCCGGAGGATAGATATATGTATTACGCACCATGAATTCTTTCAAAATATCATTTTGAATTGTGCCGGCCATAACCTTTTTATCTACACCCTGTTCTTCACCGGCTAAGATGTAGAACGCCATTACCGGCAATACGGCGCCGTTCATTGTCATGGATACGGACATCTGGTCAAGAGGAATACCGGAGAACAGAATTTCCATATCGAGAATGGAGTCTACCGCAACACCCGCTTTACCAACGTCGCCCACAACGCGTGGATGGTCGGAGTCATAACCGCGGTGAGTGGCAAGGTCAAAGGCGATAGATAGACCCTTTTGACCGGCTGCCAGGTTACGGCGATAGAACGCATTGGATTCTTCCGCGGTGGAGAAACCGGCGTACTGACGAACCGTCCAAGGACGCGTTACATACATCGTGGAATAAGGTCCGCGCAAATACGGAGGCACACCGGCCATGTAGTCAAGGTGTGTCATTCCTTCATAATCCATCTCCGTATAGAGCGGTTTCACCTGGATCTGTTCCATCGTCGTATTGTATAACTCTTCAAAGCTTTTTCCTGTTTCTTTTTGAAGTTCAGCAAGCCATGCATCGCGAGATGTTGCTGTCTGAGATCCCAAGCCAAGAGAGGAGAAGTCTGGATTTTTAAACATGAGCTCACATCCCTTTCTTATCTTGTAACGTATGTAAGATTTCGTAACAATTTGCACGAACAGAAATGAAATCATCTACGCCCGCTTCGCGGTAGGTAGGTTCCAGGTCCTTCGGAGGTGCCCCTGCCAGGATAACCGTCACATTCGGCATAGTTTCCTTCAACTCCTTGGCGAGCGGCGGAACCAGTTCCGGATAGGTGGCATCCGTAGAACAGATAACCACTACATCGGCGCCGCTTTCACGAGCCGCCTTCGCCGCATCAGCCGTCGTTTCATGACCGTCGTTCTTGATAACCTCGAACGCCGCCACTTCAAAGAAGCCTGTAGAGAAATCGGCGCGCGGTTTATGTTGCGGTATAGGGCCCATATTCGCCAGGAATACCTTCACATTGTCCTTCGTCCGTTGTTTGTATTCTTCCGTACGCATTCTGAGGGCTTCAAATTGTTCCGTCCAGCGATGAGGCGCGATGGCTTCGATCGTTTCCGATGAGATATCGCCCGCATCCAAAGCCTTACGGATTTGACGCATCGTCAATTTCTGTAACGCCCCCAGTTCGATGAGTCCGATCAACGCGCCCGGTTCCGTCGTACTCGCCTCCAGCGCCGCCTGAGCTTTCACAACCGCGTCAGGATCGGCTCCGGCCAAGTACGCCTCGATTTGCGCCGTCCGTTTTTGACGCAATGTATCCTGGTTTTCAGGCTTAGGATCCAGGAGTTCTTCCGTCATGTTCGCATACATGTTGTTACCTACGGCAACGTCTTTACGGTATGCCAATTTCTTGAACCGCTCTGCCAACACAGCTTTCACCTGCGCCTGCGGATACCCTTCCTTCAATGCGGCGACAATGCCGCCTTTTGCTTCAATAGCCTGGAATTCGGTCCAGATTTTTTCGCACAGTTCGGCCGCCAAGGTTTCCACATACCAGGAACCGCCTACAGGATCCACAGGTTGACGCAATTCGAATTCCGTCTGCAACATGACCTGAATATTACGCGCAATACGACGGGAGAAATCGTCGGATTTGCGAATCGGCTGGTCAAACGGCGATACCTCCATACTGTCCAAACCGCCCACAACGCCGGAAAATGCCTGTGTCGTGTTACGCAACAGATTTACATACGGATCGTATACGGTCTTTGTGAAAGCCGATGTTCTGCCGTGAACATGCACCGCACGATCGCTTTCATCAGCACCGAAAGCCTCCATGATACGCGCCCAGATCACACGCAAAGCGCGTAATTTCGCGATTTCCATGAAGAAGTTGGCCCCTAAGGAGAATGTGAACATCATGCTGTTTGCAATGGTGTGAATATCCACGTTGCGTTGCGCCAGCTGACGAACATAACAAGCCGCCGTCGCCAAAGCGTAAGCCACTTCCTGCACGTCATTAGCACCGCCGTTTGCATAGGCATCACCGGAAATGAGGACGGTCTTGAGCTGTGGCGCCTGTTCGGAAGCCCAGATCACGCTATGTGCCATTTCATCAAACGCCGTATCCAGGGACATATGCAGCGCACCGTCTTTCACCCATACACCGATAGGATCCGCACCTACGAGACCTTTTAGGTCGGACGTCTGTTTTTTCGTCGATTTCACAGTGGCGGAAATCATCCCCAACAGGATGGCAGATGATGCACCGGCCTCGATGTAGAGAGGATTTTCCTTGAAGTTAAACCGTTCCAATAATTGCGTGCAATCTTCAACAGTCGATAACGATGTACCGCCCACGCCTACAGCGGCGCCGACCTGCACATCCTGATCATGACGCGTCGCTTCATCCAGCCGAATGTTATGAATCGTACTGCCCTTGACAATCTCGTACAGGCTCGCATGATTTGCGTCCTTCGGTAATGACTCATCTACGTATTGCGACACACCCCAGGAATCCTTAATATAGCCGCTCGCCTTGGTGCCTCTCAAAAATTGACCCGCACCGGGATACACACCCTTCGGAATTTTTTCCTGATGCAACGCTGGCGTATAAATCGGCTGTAAAGTAATTCCTTCATAGGTTTTCGTGAACATCTTTTTGTGAAAGTCCCCGCCCTTTAAAGCCTTTTCAACCTCAGCCTGCCATTTTTCATACGTAGGTTTCTCAAATTCATCAAATGACACAGGAGCTAGCAGTTCGCTATTTGCGGCATTTGAAGCCATTTTATCAGACATATATGTGCCTCCTTTTCAACTCGAAACCATACTAGGAACAGCTAATCCGTCATCGTACCTATAAACTGTTCGGGATGTATCCGACTCGAGCAAATCCGGCATTATCAAGTCGTAATACAAAGCTCCTAATACGCCCCTCCCGAATGGCAACAAAAAACGTGCCACCCTGGAGTGACACGTTAGGTTTCTTGTTGAAAGGTACACAAAAACCTCTAAGTAGTATACCTCAATCCCCTTCCTATCGCTCGTAGGTACATAACGGTGATTATCAAATAGGCAGTTCTCCTGGCTCGGGGTCATCGCCTCGCTTTCGCCTTCCCAGATTGCTCCAGTGACATTATGAAAGCAGGCTCGTCCTTACAGTGGCGGGACCGCATCGGCTTATACCGATTTCTCTATTAAGTCTTGTGACACCTATTCTCAATATTTTGTTGTTCTCCCTTAAATATAGTGTAAAACACTGCATTCAGTCAACATTTATAAAATCAATTCATAAGTACCTAATTTTATATTATATGTAAAAAGCATATAGCATAACTTAAAGTAATATATTCGCATCACACATGAATAATGCTATAATAAATCATATTTATCAGGAGGCATCTATTCTATGGAACATACAAATAAAAAAGGGCTGCTTATGGCCCTCAGCTGTTATATCATATGGGGATTACTCCCTATTTACTGGGCACTCTTACAACATATTTCCCCTTATACCGTGCTGGCCCATCGCATCATATGGTCCGGCATCTTTATGGCTTTCATCGTTATAGGCATAAATTTTACACAATTCAAAAAGGACTGCCACCATTTATGGACACATCGCTCACAAATCGTGTTGCTCCTATGTGCCGCACTACTGGTCAGCCTCAACTGGGGCACCTATATCTGGGCCATCGCGAATAATCATGTTATGGACACCAGTCTCGGCTACTATATCAACCCGCTCCTCAATGTCCTGCTGGGTGTCATCATTTTTAAAGAGGTCCTCACGTTTCCGAAAAAGCTCAGTGTCGCTATCGCCGCCTTAGGCATCGCCTTTCTTACGTGGCAACTGGGCTCTCTGCCGTGGATTTCCGTGGCCCTCGCCGTCTCATTCGGCCTCTACGGCGCGGTAAAGAAAAAACTGATTATCCATCCGTTCACGAGCATCGCCCTCGAAGCATGGATTGTAACCCCTCTCGCCGTATTGTACACGATGTTTATCGACACATCGTCATGGTCCTATTTCGGCACGGACTGGAATACGACCTTGCTGTTCATCGGATCCGGCCTGACCACATCGGCTCCACTCATACTGTTTTCGTATGGTGCCCGCCTGTTGCCGCTTAATGTACTCGGCTTCCTGCAATACGTATCGCCTACCATCGCTTTACTCTTGGCAATCTTCTACTTCGGTGAAAGCTTCACTACGACGAACATCATCGCCTTCTCCTGTATCTGGCTCGCCCTCATCATCTTTACGATGTCGAATCAGTTGCAACGGAACAGGTAAAATATATATTCAACATATAAACAATATAGCCTCTCCGCTATGAGAGATTAACATCTATTGTACGCCCCGATATTAGATTGAACTTGATCTGATATCGGGGCGTACTTCATAGTGAAGAGGCTATTCTACTATATAAATTGAATAACTTATTTTATCAGTGCTTCAAAGCGGGGCTGACCGTGATATTTCATAAAATGATCCTGCTCCGCCGCCACGGCTTTCACGGACGGGTCGATTTTAATCGCCTGTTCCAGCCAGTCGAGGGCTTTTACATCATTCCCCTGATCCGCATAAATGGTGGCGATACCGTAAACGGACCATGTATTGCGAGGATCCTTTTCCAGTACCCGCTCAAACCATTCCTTAGACTCGTTCAAGCGGCCCTGCAGTTTATAGACCATCGCCATATTGTAATAATTGGCCACGTTATCGGAATCTAAATCGTAAGCTTTCCTGGTATCCTGCAGGCCCTTGTCCGTATCCCCCTGTAACGCCTCCGCCATGCCGCGCACAGAGTACGCCTCCGCATTACCCGCATGAGCCGCTATCGATGCGGTGGCCTCCTGTACGGCCTTGTTGTAATCGCCCGCTGAAAGAGCCGCCTTGGCCGCCGTTACATGCGAATCGGAGTCCTCATTCACCTTGGACTTCTCTACCGTTGTGGTCGCACCGGTCGCCTGCGTCCTGTCCGTATCGACGCCACACCCCCAGACACCAAGCAAACTTACAAACAAACCTATACATAATAGAGTAGATCTCATAAAACACCTCACTTATCAATTCTATCGATTTAGACACAATTTGGGGAGATGCAGTTCAGTAACTCATCCTTTTCGTTATATCTCGGAAAATTTAAATATGTAACTCATTCACTTATTACTTTTTACTTGTAGAGCACCGGTCTAACAGATACGCAATACCGACGAACGGGATGCCCGAATTTTCACCGAGCCCGATTTCACAAGTCGAACTGGAGCTGACACCAAGAGTCGCACCGTATTCGGCCACTTCGCCGGACAAGTCTTTCGTAGCACATTTATTGAGTTCCGGCGTAAAGAACCCCTTTTGTCCCGCGAAGCCGTCACAAGCGAACGATTTGATATTGAATACATGATCGGAGCAAAGATTTGCGAGCCGTTCAATATATTCGGACTTGCCTGCGGATTTAATCTTACATTGTTTATGTACGAGAACGCGTTCATCGCATTTACGGATATCAAGGCGCGGCACCACGTGATTATACAAGTATTCGGAAATATCATTAATTTCCAAATCCGTAATATGTTTAAAAGCATGGCTGAAACATGCACTGTGGTCGATTACGATAGGATATTTACCGTTTTCGGAGGCAGTCATCAATGCATCGTGAAGATCCTTGAGCGCCCGTTTATCGATGTTTTCATAATTTTCAAAGCTGAGACCGCAGCAGAGGTTTTCAATATGCGGCGGATACACCACATCGATATGCGCTTTGCTGCATAAGCTTTCAAAAACCTGTTGCAAACTCCGTTCATCACTATAGCCCTGGTTCGGACGGAACGCACGGTTTGCACAGGTACTGAAGTATACGACCCGTTCAAAATTGCCCGGCTTGATGCGGTTCTTCAATTTATAACGGTTCGCCTTAGGTGTCGTCTTCGGCAAGTACGGCGTCATCCCGGTCACACCATGTAAGCCATCCGTGATTTTTGAAATCGCCTTCTTCGTCACGATAGCGCCGGCAATGCCTTCAAGGCTCACGCCGGCACGGCACATATCAAGGGTCGTCGCGAAATTATCGTAAATCGTCTTCGCGAGACTCGGTGCAGGCGGATCGATTTTACGCATGGACAATGCAATCTGCGCCGTATCGATACTGAGCGGACATAGACCTTTACACATGGAACATGCCGCACAGGTGTCCACACCATAGTACTGATAGCCCTTTTTAAGTTCAGCGGCAAGCGTGAAATTGCCTTCCGCTTCAAGTCGTTTCGTTTCACGTAATAACGCGATACGTTGACGCGGTGTCAATGTTAAATTGCGGCTCGGGCAATGCTTTTCACAGAAACCGCATTCCATACAAATGGTGAAAGCATCATCAATAACGCATTGCGCTTTCAGATTTTTCTTGTACACATCAGGATCATCGGTAATGATAACATCAGGATTCAAGATGCCCGTAGGGTCGAAGATAGCCTTGATACGACGATTGATTTCGTACGCCTTCTTGCCCCATTCCATTTCAACAAACGGAGCGACCATGCGACCTGTACCATGTTCCGCTTTCAAGGAGCCGCCGAATCCGGATACGCGCTCGGACATTTCTTTCACCAAATCGGCGAAATTCTTGGTATCTTTAGGATTGCTGAAATCAGGGGTGATATTAAAATGCACATTCCCGCTCAAAGCATGACCGAAAATAACGCCGCCGTCCACAAAGTCGTATTTATGGAATAGCTCCGTAATCATTTCGATGCCCTTGGTGAAGTCCTCGATTTTGAAGCACACATCCTCGGTGATAACCGTTGTGCCTTTCTTGCGCTGCCCGCCGACAATCGGCAAGATGCCCTTACGGATAGCCCACCACGAATCATATTCCTTCGGATCTTGGGAATATAGGCTCGGCATAGCCGTCGGAATATCCTTCAATCGGTCTTTAATAAACGCTAAGTTCGCATCCACCGTTTCCTTTGAATAGCTTTCGGTTTGGAACAGAATCGCACTGGTACCTTCCGGCACTTCGCTAAGAAAAGCCGGCACATTTTCAAGACTTTGTACCGCGCAGAGCGATTGGTAGTCCATCATTTCCGCAGCGACCACCTTCTCGCGGCCCATGTTGGCAAGGGCGACAACCGCAAGAGACGCGTCGTTCAACGTGCGGAAGAACATGAGACCGCAACCCTTATGAGGCACGTCCTCAACGGTATTGTATACGATTTCGGACACGAAACCTAACGTGCCTTCGGAGCCGATAAACAGATGATTGATGATGTCAATAATATCTTCAAAATCAACAAGCGAATTCAAGCCGTAACCGGTAGTATTTTTAATCTTGTATTTATGATGAATCATGTGCGTCAATTCTTCATCCGCTAAGATATCCCTGCGCAATTGCAAAATATCCTCCACCATTTGCGGTTTTTCCTTGAGGAACTGCTTGACGCTCTTCGGATCCGATGTATCGAGAATCGTTCCGTCCAACAATACGACGCGAATGGAACGAATCGTCTTGTATGAGTTCTGTGCCGTACCGCAGCACATGCCGGATGAGTTGTTATTCAAAATACCGCCAATCAAAGCGGTCGCAATGGTTGCCGGATCAGGTCCGATTTTGCGGTTATACGGTTGTAGCATATCATTCGCATCAGAACCGATTACACCGCAATCACATTTTAATGCAAGGCCGTTATCCAGAACCTCCATCTTTTTAAAACCGTCATTACATACGATGAGCACATCTTCACAGGAACACTGCCCGGATAAGGACGACCCCGCAGCTCTGAATGCGAATGGCGTACCGCATTGTTGACCCAGACGAATCAAGCGGCGCACCTCAGATTCATCCTGCGCTTTCACCACGACCTTCGGCAAATAGCTGTAACAGGATGCATCCACGCCATATGCATAACGTCTCAGATAATCTGTATACACACGATCTTTACAAATCTCCTGCGCCTCTTTGGCAAAACGGTCATAATCTCTTACTAATGAATTCACTTGAATAACCTCCAATCCCAGCTTAAGGAAATCTTTATAAATTTAGTATACGCCGTTCTCATTATGCCTACCACAATTATGCATAAATTATATCTCTTCCAATAATTATCGATATCGATGCGCCTTTTAAATTATATGTTGAAAGTACATCTCATTCGCATTATCATGTACCGATTTCTCCACATGTAAAGCAAAAAGGCCCCTATCCATTCGGACTAGACATACACGAATTAAAAAGTATCTCTAAATCCACATAGATAGGGACCTGAACATATGTAGTTCCGCAAGAATCAGATTGCAATATATATACATAAAACCTTCATCTATATATATTTTATCCGTTACATTCTCAATTAAAGGCACATATGAGTTTTTAGCATAATATAATAAATCGATCTAATGTTAATTTTAAATATTAAATAACTAAACATCATATGTATTTATAAATATACCTAAATATATTCAATAATTAATAGTATTTACAATCCAACGAATCCACGAAATCACCGTACTTGCACGACGTTTATTAGTAGTATCGCTATAAGCTAAACCTGAATGCGGATCTACAACACCTGCACGATTCATAAATTGTATAATATCCTTTTTTGAAGGTATTTCTCCAAATTCATCATAATATTTATATGTAAAATAAAACGTTTTAAAAGACAAAATTGTTTCTACCAGTTTTAATTGTCGCTGCTTGTAAGACATAGAAAACAATGAATTACCTAATTTTGTCAGACAATAAGAACGATGTCCAGCTGTATCAACCTGCTTCTGAACAAGCCCTAAATACCGCGCTGCATCTAAATAATATGAGGACTGACGTGTATCAAAAGAATACTCCTCTGTAATCGAATCTTTTTCCATATCATTAATATAAAGTAATTCACAAATATTGATTACTCGTTCAAAAGAATCAGCTTGAGGAAATGGAATTCGAGGTTCCTTATTGAAATTTAACTTATCCATTACATCTCGTATATTATCTCGTGAAATCTGTGTATTCTCCAAACAATATCGCTTATGCTTCACTAGTTCCAAAGAATTATAATATTGCAAGTCATTAAATTTATATTCGTATAAATAAAAAATACTATTCGAATAAATCAAAAATACCAATCGTACAGGCTTAGATCCCATTTTACGTTGCCAAGTACGAAATGGATAATATAACTGTCTAATCAAAAAGTTATCTGCTAAATCACGCTTAGCTTCCATTAACGTAAGGCTATTAATTCCCTCATAAGCTGCATCAATTTCAATCTGAGAGTTCTCCACCCGTACAACAGGACTAATGGATTTTCCATCACCAAATACAGCTGCTTGAAAAACAAATCCTTCCGAACTCATACGACCTGATACTGTAGGTACTAATTTCTCGTCATCTAAAAAATCTGTAAGAATACCAGATATATATGCCATATTTAATGCTTTGCTCTCACTATTAATAGAATTTACATTAAGACTTTTAATATATTCCGGAACCTTTAAATATGTAATATCAGATGAAATCGATTCAAAATTATGATAAGCCTTGATACGAGATACATAATAATCGCCTCGAGTAATAGGCAAAATTGACAAATCATTTTCTATAAAAAGCTTTGGTCGATCATCAGAATGATCAAATTTGACAGCTAGCCGAGGCTCTTGAAACTCCTTAATCTCATCAGCTGAAATCTTAAAATATCCCTCATTATCAATAGCTTCTACTATATTATATTTATTATTTAAGTTATTCCAAGTTACATCAATTTTTCGAGCCTTTATCGGTTTACTCATAATTTCTAACTACAACCTCATCTACGCATCCTCGTTTTGCCCCCACAGAATTGATAGCACGCTTTGCAGGAACAATAGTGATATTAAACTCTTGATAAATATCTTGTATAAATTCTGTTGCCGAATTTGAAAGCATAAATTTAATGCCTGCCGCATCTAATTGGCGACAACAATCACGCAAAACGACTTGATCTTCACGACTAAATCCCCCTGCATTATAACCAGTAAAACTAGCCGTAACAGATATAGGATCATATGGAGGATCCAAATAGACAAAACTATCTTCTGGCAAATCTTGTACTGCCTCATAATAGCTACCATTTAAAATAGTTACATTCGCCGCATTAAAATAATCATGTACAGCACGAAGCATACTTTCATTAACAATATTCGGATTTTTATAACGTCCGAACGGCGTATTGAACTCACCTGCACTATTCACACGATAAAGACCATTATAACAAGTTTTATTCAAAAAAATAACTCGTGCCGCTTTGTCAATATCACTTAATTGATTATAGATGCTTGCATCACGATCCCAACTACGTACAGTATAAAAACACTCTTTCGTATTTTCAAACTTAGCAAGTCGTTTAATAAGAGCATCTATATCATCTCTAATAGCCCGATACACCCCTATAAGTTCACTATTAATATCATTGATAACCACATTTGTTGGCTGCAGTGCAAATAAAACAGCACCGCCACCAACAAACGGCTCGCAATAGCTAGTATACGTAGCAGGTAATAACGGCATTAAACGATCCAATAACTGCCGCTTGCCACCAACCCATTTCACTATCGGTGACGCTAAATTTATCTTTCTCATGCATGCAACCCCTTTCTAAATACTCATATTATTGTAACCTATATGAGTAAAAGAAAGCTATAAATTTATGTATTCAAATTTAATATAACAAGAGCGCTTCTACTTTCATCATTTCAAAATATTAGAATATGATCCCCGATCCGATAATCAGCCGCACCGCCAGTGCGAATACGCAGACACTCATCAATGCCAGAATGACCTTTGCTTTCAGACGTTTTGCAATCTGCGCGCCCGCCTGGGCCCCGAACAGAGCGCCGAAACTGGCAGGAACGGCAATGCTGAATACGATATGGTTCGACAGGAAGTGTGTAATAACGCCCACCGTGGTGGATACCGCCAAAATGGCCTGACTCGTAGCCGTCGCCAGATGTGTAGGAAAGCTCATCAGATAGATAAGCGCGGGCACGTGAATAAGTCCGCCGCCGATACCGAAGATGCTGGAGATAAAGCCGACCACAATGCTGATAGCGATGCCTAGCGGCTTATTATAGGTAACCTCATCGAGCGTGAGGGACTCCGCTTGGCGCTCGCCTTTACGGAAATTTTTAAATCCGATCAAAATAGATACACAGGCCAGGAAACACCCGAAGGCAAACATAAATTCAGAGCCTGAGAACCAGGCGGACATACGCGCCCCTAAAATGGCGCCCGGAAAGGTGGCCAAGCTGAAAATAAGAGCGGCGCTGATAAACACCTTTTTCTGCCTGATGTACGCCAGCGAACCGGAAATAGCATTACACATAACGGCAAATAAAGACGTGCCCACGATCATCGACGGCGACCACTGAGGAAACCAGTACATGAATAAAGGCACAAAAATGAGACCCCCGCCGGCGCCGATAATCGTCCCTAACATGGCCGTAAAAAAACCGACGATGATAAAAAATAGATAGAATACAAACGGATTATCAATCACAATACAACCTCCCTGATGTGTCGAGGATACAATAGGCTCCTACAGCTGCCGCTTCAATTCCAATAAGCTCATACCCAAAGCCTCGGACGCCGTTACAAGATCATCATGCTCATATTTGATCGATGTCCCGTCGGCCCCATAGGCCTTTTTATACCTAATAGCCTGCCCCTTATGCGTGATAGAACCGGACTCTCTATGTAAAATGTGTCGTTCCTTTTTCTGAAAGCGGAGCCCCAACGTTGTGGTATGTTTCAATAACATCTGTTCTATCTCAGCGCGATGTTCTTCATGACATAACACGGTAATCATCGTGCCGGGACGCTGCTTTTTCATCATAACGGATGTCGTAAAGACATCGAGCGCCGGAGATGTTATCAGTTTCTCCACCGCATATCCGATTTCCTCCGCCGTCATATCATCAATATTACATTGAATCTCTATGATTTCATCAGACTTGTAGACGGCATCGCGTACATTCTCCTGTTCAGGATTCTCTAGAGAATGTTCAGCTCTATCTCCTTTCAATATAATCGTATCCACAAAGGCTCGTACACAGTTAGGTCGATTATATGTCTTCGTCCCGAATCCATACGACACAGAGTCAACGTGCATCACGGGCATCGGTCCGAAATCCGTTCCGAAATATCGCAATAAAGCGACCCCTGTAGGCGTACAAAGTTCGCCTTCCGCCTGATAATCCGTATAACACGGCAAGCCTTGTAACAGTTTCATCGTAGCCGGTGCCGGTACATTCAAGGTGCCGTGAGCACAATGCACCGTACCGTATCCCATGTGAATGGGCGACACCATAATCCGATCGAACGCAAGATGATGCAATACATAGCATACCGCCACTACATCGGCGATGGCATCATAGGTACCGACCTCGTGAAAGTGAATCATATTCACATTCCTTTGATGCACTGCGGCCTCCGCATCGGCAATCAACCGATACACTGCCAAAGCATCGCGTTTTACCTTATCCGGTAAGGACAATCCATTAATAATTTGCTGCACATCCAACAATGTATGATGCGAATGTGAGTGATGGGGATGTAAGTGATGATAATCCTGTTTATGATGCTTCTGACTATCATGTCTCTCATGTCCATAAGCTTGCTGATCGTGATTGTGCTGATTGTAATTATGATGATCGTGATAATCAGGAATTACATCTTCACCCTCTATATGACCGTCAACGGCGACCGTACAATGATACCCCTGTAAGCCGCATTCTTCCTTCGGTTCCAATCGATAAGTCACCTTGGGGATGCCGACAGCATTTAATCTTTCAGCCCATCGAAAAGGATCATCCGTCAGGCCCAACAACGTCGCCGTCAGCATATCACCGGCAACACCCATCTGACAGTCTAAAAATAACCGCTTCATTATCGTTACCCTTTACTCATAACCCATGCAATCACTTGCTTTCACCGATATGATTAATCATATTCGCCATATATGCGGCACCGAATCCGTTGTCGATATTCACCACGGAAACGCCGCTGGCACAGGAATTAAGCATGGACAACAACGCCGTTACGCCGCCGAAAGCCGTTCCGTAACCGACACTGGTAGGCACGGCAATCACCGGAACATCCACGAGCCCGCCCACAACGCTGGCAAGAGCACCCTCCATACCGGCGATAACGACGATAACCTTGGCACTCATAAGCTCATCCAGATGATGAAGGAGACGATGAATGCCGGCCACGCCCACATCATAGATGCGCTGCACCGAATTTCCATAAAATTCCGCTGTCAAAGCACATTCCTCCGCCACATTATAGTCACTGGTACCGCCCGTCACAACCGCAATATGACTGCTTGTCGTTTCAACGGGCATATCACCGACGATGCCGATACGTCCGGCCTCATAATAATGTAGCGATACATGCGTTTGCATGGTCTGTGATATCCGTGTTTGAATAGTCTCCGCCATCCCTTTCGGCAATCGTGTCACCAATATATTATCGATTCCGTTGGCTTTCATGGATTGGATAATACCGACGACTTGTTCAACGGTTTTCCCTTCACCGTAAATAACCTCGGGTACGCCTTGGCGCACGGTGCGATGCAGGTCCACATGAGCGTAACCCAGATCCTGAAACGGTGCCTGCTTCAAGGTCATCAATGCCGTGTCGATATCGACAGTTCCATTTTTAACAGCCTCTAACAAAGTACGTACATCCTGACTCATCATCGCACCTCTAAATCTAATAACACCGCATCAAACAAAGGACTCAACTGTTTTATTATGAGCTCCCTATATTGCAATACCTTTTCCAACTGCGATTGAGGCACCTGAATTTTAGCTATATTGCCGAGTAATCGTACGCGAAAGTCGGAAAATCCCAACGAAAAAAGATATCCTTCCGCCTCTTCCACCTTACTAAGCCCGTCCTCTGTAATCCTCTGCCCTACAGGAAATCGCGTAGCAAGGCACGCATACGCCGGTTTATGCCACGTAAATAAACCCGCCTCACGTGATGCGTTTCGAATCATGGACTTTGTGAGCCCGCACGCCCTAAGAGGAGAATATATGCGGAGTTCCTGAATCGCCTTCATGCCCGGACGGTCATCATACTCATCGCTCGCATTGGTACCGTCCGCCACATGGTGAAAGCCGTCATGATTCGCCGCCTCGATAATTGCATTAAATACATGCTGTTTACAGTAATAACAGCGATTATCCGGATTGGCGACAATCCTTTCATCCTTCAACGGGTCAACTGTTATTTCCTGTACCGAAACGCCCAGAGACACGGCCAAACGCAATGCATCGAATCTTTCAAAATCCGGAACGAACGGAGATTTCACAAAATAAGGCTGCACCGTAAGACCCGCTTTCACAGCCGCATATAACAGATACGATGAATCGACACCGCCGGAGAATGCGATAGCTAACCGCTCAAAGCGTTTTAAATAATCAACCAGCTCCATCGACATCCTCCTCAAACCGTACAGATTCCAACATACACAATAAGATATGATTCATACTGAAGTTTCTAAACCATTTTCTACTCTACAATAACCGTGGTTCCGTTCGGAATAATCGTAATCGATGCATCCTCACCTTTAATTCCCCTCGCAATGGATACCGCTTCATCCAGCGTGGAGGCCGGTATCATATGCATATCCCGTATCACCTGATGATCACAATCGGTCGTCACCACGATAACAGAATAATGATTCAAAATTCTTGCAAGAATCTGAATTTTCCATTGATACGGCTTTGTCTCATTTCTTGGAACACCATGAATATCATCTAATATCTGCTGTGCACTGTCCATGCCCTTAATCGCATCGTACAAAGCCTGTCCGCCATGTCCTTCTTTACAGGAAGCCGCCAGAATGATGACACCCCCGTCATTACAGGATGCCTCGGCCGCTGTCATCCCCTTTACGGATTGATAAATATTCTGATCCGACGGATAGCCGCCATTACTGGTAATGACGATATCCGCAGGGATACGTTTCACCGACGATAAAGAACGGATAAATTCATACCCTTCTTTGTGAGCATCTACGCAATCACCGGCAACAGCTTTGATGATTTCCTTTTTGCTGTCGATGACGACATTGAGAATAAACTGTAAATCGGCTTTTCTCGCGGCATACAGCATGTCTTTATGAATCGGGTTTTCATCGATGATACCGGTCCGCGAAAATTCACTTTCAATAAATTCGGCACAATGATTGGCAAGAACAGTCACCTTAGATGCCACACCGGGCAGTACCGATTTACGTCCGCCGGAAAATCCCGCAAAGAAATGAGGATTGATGAGCCCTTCCGCAATCAATAACTCCGTTTCTACAGCCAATCTGTTGATCATACATTTGCCCCCTGACGGTAATGTACCGATTTCAACCATATTCGCATCATCCTCGGAATCATGATTGATCAACTTCTCATGATTAACGATATCCTCGCCGAAACGGGCGACCATTTCCTCATGAGTCATTGGCCTGTGAAAGCCTGTGGCAATCAGAATCGTAATATCAATTTCGGGATTCACGGCGCGGATACGACGAAGCAAAATAGGCAATGTCACCTTGCTTGGCATCGGCCGCGTATGGTCACTCGTGATAATCACCATATTCTTCCTGCCTTTTACCAAAGCTTCCAACGAAGGACTGTTAACAGGATGGTCCAAAGCATACTCTACCAACTCGCTCTGACTCAACTCAGCCTGATACGAAGCCGCATTGGACTCCAACACGCCCGAAACGAAACGCTCATCAAGAGACACATCCAGCTTTTTATAATCATAAGGAAAAGTATACGTTTTCATGATTAACCCTCCGTAGCCGCTAGAACTCATATATATTAAGTATAGCACCGAAGCGTATAATCAATCTATAAAATCCACGTGAAAACAAACAGCTTTGAAGCCTTTCCCCCTCCCGGTTTCATGTGAAATGAGGCGCCCTCTATTAGAAGCTAATCATTTATTGCGTGCATTTCAATAAAAAACTCTTCGAAAAACGACTTAGCGCCGCAAGGGTAGCTTTAAATCCCCTCTTGGTTTCATGCAAGGAGAGGCGCCATTAGAGACATTAACAATCGTTTTTTGTAAATAGTATTAGGACAATTGGCGCCTCTGTAGCCGAAGTTTTATAAATAAATAAAATACACCGGCAGGAAAACGACTTAGCGCCGTAAGGGGTGGCTTTGGAGGCTTTCCTGCCGGTGTATTTTTCAATATATTAAGTTCATATCAATAAAACTTCGGCTACAGCCAACAGCATTACATACTGGATGCAAAAAACGATTTAGCCTCATTGAGGCGCCCTCGTTCGCATGAAACCTGCAACTCATCACCGGCCTCAATCACCACATCCCGCAACGGCACGATATATGTCCCGTTTCGTCTGATGCTGACAATCAAAACTCCGTCCGGTACGCCCAAGTCCTGCAGTTGTTTGCCGATATACGGTGCCACTACAGGCACCTTAGTCTGAAAGAAGGTTTGTACCGCTTCCAGATTGCTTTGTCCGCTCATAGCACGCAATAAGGAGTCATAAATTGGCGGTTCTTTCAACAATTCCGCTACCAGATAGGCAACAATGGTCACGATACCGATGGCGTAAATATTTGAAAAACTGTTCGTCATTTCAAGAACCAGCAGAATTGCTAAAATCGGGGTTCGCATTGCCGCCGCCAGCATACCGCCCATCGCACAAATGACGAACTGCGGCACATAATCACCGGAAATAAGATGCAGTGACGACAGGAGGCTTTCACAAAAAGCACCGGTCGCCGCACCGATAACGAGCATGGGCAAAAAGATGCCCCCCTGCGCACCGCTGCCATAGCAGAACGTGGTCAACAAAATCTTGCCCATGACGATGCCCGCAAGGAGCCACACCCCATGCGACTGAAATGCCAAATGCCCCACCAGATCATTGCCGCCGCCCAGCAACAGCTGCGAATCAAAGCCGATAGCCGCCACGGCGACAAATGTAATGACTAATTTCAAAAACCGGGAACATTTGAGCCAGTCAAAGAAACTCTTAAACGCGAAAATCATTCGGCAGAAAAAGACGCCGCACAATCCGGTCAGCACGCCCACACCGAGAAGGGACGGAAAATATTCCAGAGGCATCCCCGTCGTCACGGAAAATCCCAGCGCCGGCTCGAGGCCGAAGATACTGACCGTAATGTAATTGGAAATCAACGCCGCCACAAAGGTAGGAATGACGAGGTACGGATAAAAACTCTTATGCACCTCTTCAAAAACGAACATCGCCCCCGACACGGGAGCGCTGAAGGCGGCAGTCAAGCCGGCCGCAGCACCGGCAGAGGTGAGTATACGCTGTTCCCGTAAACCTGAATTCATCCAATAAGACACGATTTTACCGGCAGAGCCGCCGATTTGTACGGCCGGGCCTTCCCGTCCCACGGAGAACCCCGCAAAGCCCGTCAACACACCGCCAATCATCTTGGATACAAACGTACGATACGGTTTCATATCGAACAAACCCAGCATTTCCCCTTCGATTTGAGGAATACCGGATCCGCCGGACAACGGCGCCCACTGTAGCAGGCGATCCACGATAAAGGCAAATAAAATCATCCCTGCGAGCCAAATGAGCGCCCATTCGAGTGAAATTCCATCCATCAGTCCCCAACGCACATGCTCCGATTCAAGGATTAAATAACGATACGTGGCGCCGCCGAACCCGGCGATGACACCGACCAAGGCGCCTTTCAGAATCAATTCGGATAACAGAATGCGATTCATGGACATATCCGCTAAGGTGGAACTGCGTTTATTCAATTTCCATAATTTCATACTATGTCCCTCCGCCTCGAACTATTTCGGTCCGCACGCTCCATACAGATTAATACTATGCCGCATTAAAATACCTTAATATATCCATAGCATATATTTATAACGACCTGAAAATAACTGAATGTCTCAATTTATATTGAATGCATATATATTAGTTATATTCATAATTAGTATACTTGTCCGTATTCACTTTTTCAAGAATATTGATTGTGAAAGTATATCTACGAGTTTGTACACTTGTGAAAGATTTTTGTCCTCTTTAAGCGGATTTTCATTTCTATAGAATACAATAAAAATATATCGTTCTATAGTTTGATATACGTAAGGAGCAACACCAATGAAAACGTTTCACCTTCCCTATTCTAAAAGCACCGTTGATATTCAAATTCCAGAAGCACGGATTGCAGGCGTACTGGAATCCAGGGCACACTCATACAAACCTGAGCTTTCACAGGAAGAGCTCGTCGAAAGCGCATTGGATCATCCTATAGGGAGTAAATCATTAGAAGAGCTGGTAAAAGGAAAGTCAAATATGGTCATCATTACAAGCGACCATACGAGACCCGTTCCCAGCAAAATCACGATGCCGATTCTGTTACGCCGTATCCGCAGCGCAAATCCGTCCATAGACATCACGATTTTATTGGCAACAGGATTTCATAGACCGACCACAAAAGAGGAAATGATCGATAAATTCGGTGAAGATATCGTGGCCCATGAAAAAATTGTAAATCATATTTCGGAAGATGCATCCCAAATGGTCAAAATCGGGGTTCTCCCATCCGGTGGAGATTGCATTATCAATAAAATCGCCGTCGAAACGGAACTGTTAATCGCCGAAGGCTTCATTGAACCTCACTTCTTTGCAGGCTTCTCGGGCGGTCGTAAATCGGTACTTCCGGGCATAGCATCGGAGGTGACGGTCATGGCGAACCATTGCGCGGAATTCATCAACAGCGCCTATGCACGAACCGGTATCATTGAAAACAACCCGATTCATAAAGATATGGTCTACGCAGCGCGTACGGCTAAACTCGCCTTTATTTTAAATGTTGTCATCGATGCCGATAAACACATCATCAACGCCTTTGCGGGTGATATGGAGGAAGCCCACGAAAAAGGGTGTGCCTTTGTATCCGATTTAGCCAGTGTGAAAGCCGTACCTGCCGATATCGTTGTCACTACTAACGGCGGCTATCCGTTAGATCAAAATATTTATCAATCCGTAAAAGGCATGACAGCGGCCGAAGCTACCTGTAAGAAAAACGGCGTCATTATCATACTTGCCGCATGTAATGACGGTCATGGAGGCCAATCCTTATACGAAAATCTGAAAAATGCGACCACACCGAAAGAATTACTCGACAGAATCGCCAAAGTACCGCGAAACGAGACGATTCCCGATCAATGGGAAATGCAGATTCTGGCTAGGATCTTAGATCAGTTCACGGTTATTGTCGTAACAGATCAATGCGATCCGCAAATGTTAACGGGTATGCATTTAGAACACGCCTATAACTTTGACCAGGCATTACAAACAGCAATGAAAAAGGTCGGTGAAGATGCCACAATCACGGTTATCCCTGACGGTGTATCCGTGATTGTGAAACAATAACCCCCTTTAAGGTTGTCTGCCACAATGGCGCCTATAGGAACAAATCGGAATTTTTATAGTTAACATCTATACATTTCAAACAGTTCCATGTGAAAGCACTTTCACTCGAACTCCGACTTATAAAACATATATAATCACATAGAAAAAGGCTATACATAATCGCTCGGAACAGCCCTTTATTACAAAGTCCTGTTCATATAAATACGATTATGTATAGCCTTCTTTTTCTTAACCTGCAGATTTCATTAAAACCTTGAGATCTTATTAGAAAATGGATTGATAAATGCCCACAATATCTTCCAATGTCACATCCCTAGGATTTCCCGGCGTACACGCATCATATAAGGCCGATTCGGCAAGGAACGGAATATCTTCACGTTTCACCCCCGCTTCACCGAGTGATTTAGGAATACCTACATCATCGGCTAATTGTTGAATAGCATCGATAGCGGCCTGGCGATACGTGCTTTCATCCATATCATCCACATCGGCAACGCCCATAACACGGGCAATCTCGCGATATTTATGTCCCGTTTCGGGAGCATTGAATGTAAGGACCGCCGTTAACAGCATTGCACAAGCCTTGCCATGCGGAATATCATATAATGCGCTTAACGGATGCGCCATGGAGTGAACGATACCGAGCCCTACATTAGAAAAGCCCATACCCGCAATATATTGCCCCACAGACATGGCTTCCCGACCTGCGTAATCACCGGCCACTGCGCTGCGCAACGATCGGCTGATAATTTCAATCGCTTTTAAATGGAGCATATCCGTCAATTCCCAAGCACCGCGCGTAATATATCCTTCGATGGCATGCACAAGCGCATCCATCCCTGTCGCGGCGCATAGACCGGTCGGCATCGATGCGGACATATCGGGATCCACGATGGCCACAATAGGAATATCATGCGGATCGACGCAGACGAACTTGCGATTCTTTTCAACATCTGTAATGACATAGTTAATAGTCACTTCAGCCGCCGTGCCGGACGTAGTCGTGACGGCGATAATCGGCAAGCACGGATTCTTAGTGGGTGCCAGCCCTTCAAGACTACGCACATCAGCAAACTCCGGATTTGTCATAATCGTAGCGATAGCCTTGCTCGTGTCGATCGGGCTGCCTCCGCCGACAGCGACGATAACATCTGCACCGGCCGTTTTGCAGGCTTCGACACCGGCTGTCACATTTTCTATGGTCGGATTCGGTTTGATACCGTCATAAACAGCGTACTCAATACCTGCGGCATCAAGTAAATCCGTTACCTTCGTCGCCACCTTGAACTCAAATAAATCAGGTGTGGATGTAACAAGAGCCTTCTTAAAATGACGATTCCTAATTTCATTGACGATTTCCTGTATCGCGCCCTGACCGAAATAAGACGTACCGTTTAATATCATTCTCTGAGCCATATACATCACTCCTAACGTATATAAAAACATAACCGACAGAGATTACTATACTTAGTAATTCTCCATCGGTTATGTAAACTCCTGTATATAATTATCATCACGTACTATAGATATGACACGAACTCATGCATCCCGACTCATTTTCATGAGCAGAATCCGTTTCACCGACGCATTGAGGCGTTCCTGCGAGATACGGCCGTCTTTGACGGCTTTCATCAGCCCATTATAGGCCTCCTGCATATGTTCGTATTCATGGCAGACCAGGAGTAAATCGCTGCCCGCCAAGATCGACTGTACCGCCATTTCCGAAAATGCATAATGTTTCGCCAATGCGCCCATATCCATATCGTCCGTAACGACGACGCCGTTATAACCAATGTCCTTGCGCAGCCAATTCGTAATAATCGTCTTCGATAAACTGGACGGATGATCGGGATCAATCTGCGGATACACTGCATGAGAAACCATAATCATGTATGTATTTGGTTTTGAATCTTTAATCAGCGATGCGAATACTCTTGTATCCTCTTGTGAAAGCACCTCTTTCGACACAGGCACTACACTGGTGTCCGCATGTAAATCCACATCCGTTTTGCCGATACCCGGAAAATGCTTATATGAATACCACAGCCCCGCCTCGTCATAAGCCTTTCCGATGGCGCCGGCATAGCGAATGACCTCGTCAGGATTCGTACTGAAAGAACGTCCATAGGTTAATCCCAAATCGGCATCCGGCGCAAAATTGATATTAAACCCTAAAGACTTAAGCTCTTCCCCTGACTGTTTCGCCAACGCCACCGTTTCAGAGATATCGCGCTGCCCCAGCTGTTCAGCAGGCGGTACCTTTACAAGCTTGTCCTCCATGCGCGCTACGGCGCCGCCCTCCTGGTCAATCCCGATAAACAGCGGTGTCAAACCACCATCCTTGGCGGTCTTCTTTATATCCGTAATAAGCGTTCGCACCTGCTCCTTGGACTCCATATTGCGGTCAAACAAAATAATACCGCCCACGCGATATTCGTTAATCATGAATTTCGCATCATCATTCAAGGTCGTGCCGTGAACGCCGATCATCAACAGCTGTCCCACCTTGTCCGCATCACTCATGGACGCCACCAGCTTGTCCACCTTTTCTTCCGGTGAAAGCTCGCTTTGAGCCACAGACTCATACGTCACGGATTCCGAAGTGTGACTAAACGGATTCAAACCGCAACCGCCTAATACAAGCGATATACAGACGGATAAACCAATCAATAAAGAACGAAATAAACTCATAAAGCCCCCCTTTTCTCAATATACTTATTGTCCTTTGAAACAGAAACCCTGTCAACTCCCTAAGGGACAAAGTTAGTAGCAAAAAAAATTGCTTGCTGAAAACGACTGCGCGCGAAGCAATACTCCTCCCCTAGGAAAAATGTTAATATGTAAAAATGGACTGTTCTAGGAAAACGACTTGGCGCTGCGAAGCAGGTGGCCTCCGGAGTCTTTCCTAAAACAGTCCATTTGCAAACCTATTAAATTTTTCCGCTTTCCCACATTTCCGCCAGCAGTTTCACGATTCGCGGTCCGCACCCCTTGCCGCCGCATGCGCCGGTTCCTGCGCGCGTTACTTCTTTCACTTCCGGAAATGTATGAGCACCATTCAAAATGGCTTCTTTAATCGTTTTACGCGTAATACTACGACATGTGCACACCTTCGTGAGCTTGTCCAGAATTGCTTCCGGCACCGTATTTTCTTCAAAATTCATATGATTCCTCGTCTATTCACTTGAATACTTTCATTAACTATATCGAAATTTTACGATTTCTACAATCAGTATATCACAACTTTCAAACTATATCGATAGTTTTTAATATATCTAATGAAAAATACCTCTTGTGAAAGCTGATGTAACTGAGTTTTTCTGCTTTCACAAGAGGTATTTACAGATCAATAGCATATAAAGTTATAAAATAAAACCCACTATACGCACAAAGAGTTGAAAAATGGTTTGTTGTAAAGGGATAAAAATCGCCCTTGCAATAGGACTGTTCAAGAATAACACCAACAGAACCAGCCACACCATATTAAATTGGTAAATATTGAACTTCCATTCCCACGGCAATAAATTCGTGATGATATGACTGCCGTCGAGCGGCGGAATAGGCATCATGTTGAGTATAGCAAAGTTAATATTATACAGAACAATGAGCATTAATACGAGTTCTAACGACTGATTCTCAAGTAAACCATATTTATCGAGAATCCCCATAACAAGATAACCTATGAACGCCATGATAAGATTTGCCACCGGCCCTGCAATGGACACAAGGGTATCATCGGTACGCGGATCATTAAAGTTCATCGGATTAATCTGGACCGGCTTTGCCCAACCGAACCCGGCGATAAGTAATGCCAATGATCCTATCAAATCAAGATGGACTATAGGGTTTAGCGTCAATCGCCCCATGGCGCGTGGCGTAGGGTCCCCCAACATATCAGCTACCTTGGCATGTGCATACTCATGCCCCGCAGCAGCAATAATCAGCGCCGGTATGGCCGCAAGAATCATTTCCAGACTAAAACCAGATAATAACATAAAATCTCCTTTATTGTTTCGCCTCCCATGCGGTAGCGCTTTCCTGGATGCAGCGCAACGCATTGAGCGTGCGAGGATAACCGATATACGGCACGCACTGGGATGCGATATTAATCAAATACTGTTTACTGTTGCCTACATTCAAATTACCTTGTATGTGGGCTTTGAGCTGCACTTCGCAGCCTCCCTGCGCGGAGAGGAAACAGAACGTAATCATCTCGCGATGGGCTACACTGAGGCCTTTACGAGTGTAATAATCGCCGAACATATTCGCCAACCACTTGTTGATATGTCGAATTTCTTCAGGGCCTTCCTGGTGGAGATTACGCACGCTTTCACCGAAAATTTCCACCTGTTTTTCAATGCCCTTTGCAAGACGAGAACCACGGGTAACGGTACTGCGTTCAGGATTCCGAATCGTTTCACCGCGGTAATCAAAAATCTTATTCGTCACCTTGAAAAACGGACGTACGCGACCGATACCGAGGTACGGCACCGCCTGATAAATGAGCTCCACCACTTCGTCCGGAATGAGTCCGAAGTTAAGTGCCGCAGGCAACATCAACGCATATTCATCTACGGCCTGGGCCCCTACCAATGTAGCGAGAATCGCCAAAAAGCGGTCCTTCGACGGTACATTGCGGTCCTCTTCGGTGATAACCTCATCGAAGGCAAAATTATCAAATAATACTTCAAATTCCGGATCAATATAACCGGCCGGGGCCGCAATATCAGGAAACATGCGCTCTGTATAGGCTTGAGCGAATTCAGATTTAGACATAGAATAACCTCCATTCACAATGGATACATATCACCACCGTAACGATAACCAATACAGTTCAATACCGAAAGAAAAGACGTTAATATTTCATATATTTTATCATTAAAATATACACATGAAAAGTAATAAAAGGTCTATAAATAAAAATGGTGAAAGCCCGATTAGGACTTTCACCAGCAATAGTTATGTAATTATTACGGCAAAATGCCCTTAATTATAAAGCAGGGAATTCAAAATTAGTGCCGTAAACTTGTTTCCAGGTAGCCAAGAACATATTGTATTCATTTGTACCCGGATTGATTTGGTAAACCTGTCCGTCCGGAGCATAGCGATATACGGTACGAAGGCTTGGATGAACGATGTATTTGAACAACGATGCTTCACCATATTGGTTATTATGCATATTTACAACATTAATACCGAATACATAGTTACGGCTGCCGTCGATACCTTTAAACTGCGATGCTTTATCAAAGTAATATGTTTCCGTACCATTAGCACTATTCGGAACTTCAGGATAATTATCCAACCCGTTCCAGTTTGCCGCATTTGCTACACCGCCGACCAATAATGTACCGGCTAAAACGAATGCACCTAATAAGTTTTTATTCATAATGCTCTCCTTCTGCCCACAGGCATATCAACTAATCGGCCTGTTTTCATAAGGCCTTAGCGCTGTACGCTATATACAGTATACCATATTTATGAAAGAAGAAATGAAATTCAGCCCTTCAAGCGATTGCCGGTTCCTTCATTCGCTTTATCGATGGCATCTAATAAACGATTTAATAAACCGCGTAATTGACGAGCTTCCTCTACATCAAAAATATGACCTGAAGCCTCCGCCAATCTCTGAGGTACATGGATGGCACTTTCACGTAATTTTTTACCGGAATCGGTAAGAATTACCATAACAACGCGTTCGTCCTGGCGGCTGCGCTTACGTTTCAAGAAATTCTTAGCTTCCAATTTTTTTAATAACGGTGTCAGTGTACCGGAATCAAGGCGTAATACTTTACCTAATTCCTTAACGGATAACTCCCCATACTGCCATAAAGCCATCATTACGATGTACTGAGTATATGTCAAATTCAACGGATCCAAATGTAAGCGATATGCGTTAACAATTTCCTTCGCCACTACATAAAGAGGGAAACTGATCTGATTTTCTAGTCGTAAGAAGTCATCCGCAGGGATATCTTCAACGTGTTCGTATCCTTCAAGTGTTCCAATTTCTGCCATCTTCTACCTCCATGTGCACACAATCTCTACAAACTAATTGTACACAATATGACGGCAAGCAGTCAACTTGAAAAGCAGTAATTTGAGCACTTTTTTTAGATTTGTCAATTAATTTATATATTTTTTCTGATTAATTAATAATCCACATGTCGATAAAGCTAGTACTTAATTAGATTCCAACACCTTATTACGCGCAGCTTTCACAAAGACGGAATCGTCGTCCGGAACGCTCGATTTATAAGCCCAGCTAAGCAATAGCGCAGAATTCGCCACTACGAGCAAACTGCCGCCGTTATGAATGAGCGCGCCCCACACGGGAGACAATGTGCCCATCATCGCCAGGATAATCGCTACAAAGTTCAGAATCAAGGAGAAGGACAGATTGATTTTAATTGTAGACATCATGCGTTTAGATAATGCCACGAGATGAGGCAATTCCCTGATGTTATCGTTAACAAGAACGATGTCCGCCGCCTCAACAGCGATATCACTGCCGATGCCGCCCATGGCGATGCCTACATCGGATTTTTTAAGGGCCGGCGCATCATTGACACCGTCCCCCACCATGGCCACGATGTTCCCCTCCCGTTGTAATTGAGCCACCGTATCCATTTTATCCTCCGGCAAGCAGTCGGCGATTACACGGGATACATTGAGTCGTTTAGCGATCGTTTTTGCCGTCGCCACATGATCACCGGTCAACAGAACCGGCATCACATCGAGTTCATGCAGGGACTCAACCACGGAGCGGCTTTCACGGCGGACGCGATCAGCTAACGCCACATAACCTGCCAAAGCACCGTCGATAGCTACATACACGATGGATGCGCCGTGATGTAAATACTCACGAACGGCATTTTTCACGGAATCCGCAATCGAAATATCGGCCAATGTCATCATCGCCTCGTTTCCGGCTAAAACGGATTGAGCTTGTACACTGGCTTCTAAACCTTTGCCTGGAATCACGCGGAAAGAATCTACCGCATCAAAGCGTTCACCATAGCGGGACGTGAAGCCGGACACGATGGCCTTGCCCAAAGGATGCTCGGATTTCCGCTCGACAGACGCCACCAGGCGGTACAGTTCGGTATCAGATATATCGCTGACGGTTTCAACGGCAATGACCTCCGGCGTACCGTTCGTCAAAGTCCCCGTCTTATCAAAGGTCATCGTATTTACCTTCGCCAGCTGCTCCATAATGCTGCCGCGACGCACGAGAAAACCGCGTTGACTGGCATTCGAAATGGCCGCCATAATCGCCGCCGGTGTCGCCAACACGAGGGCACAAGGGCAGAACACGACGAGAATCGTTACGGCGCGGATGATTTCGCCGGTCACAGCATACGTGCCGGCCGCCGCCAAGAGAGCAATCACCACAATCCATGTCGCCCAGCGGTCCGCAATGCTCACGATTTTCGCATTTCCCGGATCCGTAGACTTCACGAGCTTAATCATCCGTTGAATCGAACTGTCCTCGCCCTCTTTCGTAGCCGTCATATCAAAGGCGCCGAACTGATTCACCGTACCGGAGAAGACTTCGTCACCAACGGTCTTGTCCACCGGCATGGATTCGCCGGTCATAACGGATTGGTCGATAGCCGTATCACCGGTCACAATGGTGCCGTCTACAGGAATGACCTCGCCGGGCAACACGCGCACCACATCGCCTACGCTCACGATATCCGCAGGCATCACCTCTTCCTTACCGTTGCGGACAATACGCGCCGTCGTCGGCGTCAATTTTACGAGCCGTTCAATGCCCGCCTGCGCCTTGGAGACGGTAAACTCTTCTAGCATCGCCCCCAATTGCATGATGAAAGCGATCTCTGCCGCCGCAAATACTTCTCCGACCGCTACAGCCGCGATGAGCGCCAAGGATACGAGTAAATCCGCTTTCACATCGAAATCCTCATACATAGCCACCGCAGCGCCCCATACGATAGGTGCCCCGCAAAGGACGATGGTAAACCATGCCCAGTCGAACGGCACGCCCAACCGGATGCCCAATAAACTAAATACAACGCCGATTCCGCCGGCCACTAATGTGATCTTTTCGCGATTCAAATCGAACCACTCCGCTAATTTGCTCCACCGATTCATAATTACCTCCTGTGAAAGCTGACTATCATTGATATGTACACATTTACCGTGGTATACGTACATGCGTCCATGTATATAACCCTGTTTGTAAACAGATTCACTGATCCGTAAATCTATTTACATATGTCTCTATATACCCCCATGGGTATATCTTATGATTATGTTATACCCCTATGGGTATATTTGTGTCAATAACAAAATATGTACAGATATTCATATATGTTCACAAGACCATATAATTACTGCTTTGTTACAATGCATGCCATTTTTATAACTGTGTATTACACAAATGCATGAACGGTTATTCATATAACAAACATATGAATATCGCTGTATCTATGCAAAAATACCAACTGATACAACCTTTAATAACTATTTATCATAATTAAAAATTAAATATAGTCGACGTAATACCCTACATGGTATTATTACAAAAGACATGTTGTAGAAAGGATGTGTGACGATGTCGATTTTTTCTCCCGCTCCTCATATCGAACGTTTACCTGAGGCGCAAATTGATTCCACCTACAAACGACTTCGCAAAGAGGTCTTTGCCGGTACATTTATCGGGTATGCTACATTCTACCTGATTCGACAAAACTTCAGCCTTGCTGTGCCGTACATGATTGCCGAGTACGGTTACGCCAAAGCGGATCTCGGTGTTGTTATGACCGTCTTATCCGTAGCTTACGGTGTCAGTAAGTTTGTCATGGGTAATGCGTCTGACCGCTCTAACCCGAAGTATTTTTCAACGGTAGGTCTATTGCTGAGTGCATTAGTAATGCTATTGTTCGGTACCTTGCCGGGCGTTATGAGCAGCATTCCTATCATGTGTGTTCTCGCTTTCCTAAATGGCTGGTTCCAAGGCATGGGGTATCCTCCATATGCGAAAAATATGGTTACCTGGTTCTCCCGCTCCGAACGCGGCGTGTGGTGGTCCTGGTGGAACGTATCGCACAATCTCGGGGGCGGTATCATTGCACCTCTTGCCACATTGGGTATCTATCTGTTCGGCACATGGCATAGTATTTTCTTCTTCCCTGCTATTATTGCTATCATACTTGCGATTCTCACCTTTGTTTTGCTGAAAGATACCCCTCAATCCTGCGGTCTGCCGCCTATTGAGGAATACAAACACGAACCGGTTACCCACACTCATAAAGAGGACCATACGAAAAACACGTTTAAGGAAATTTTCTTTAAATATATTCTGCACAACAAATACTTATGGTACCTTGCTATTGCGAATATTTTCGTATACTTCATCCGCTACGGTGTAGTCAGCTGGGCTCCTACCTATTTAACTGCCGTGAAAGGCTTTACAAAGGAAGGTTCCCGTTGGGCCTACTTCCTCTATGAATGGGCCGGTATTCCGGGCATGCTCGTCAGCGGTTACCTGAGCGACCGTGTATTCCGCGGCCGTCGCGCTCCGGCTACGATCTGCTTTATGATTCTTGTTATCGTTGCCATTCTCGTATACTGGTTCAATCCGGCCGGTAATATCTTCATCGATAACTTGGCGCTCATCGCGATCGGCTTCCTTATCTACGGTCCGGTTATGATGATCGGCCTCCAGGCAGCCGACATGGTGCCACGCGAAGCAACGGGCGGCGCTACAGGCCTTACCGGCTTGCTTGGTTACCTCATCGGTTCCGCCGGTGCAGGCGCCTTCATGGGCCTCATGGTTGACCTCTATGGTTGGGACGGTGGATTTGTAGCACTCGTAAGTGCATGTATCCTCTCCATCGTATTCTTGCTTCTTACCCTTGGTGATAAAAGACAATAGTATAGATTACGGATCATAGACCATATACCATACCAATTACACTAACGATACTTTCACACAAAAAGGACTCCAAGACAGCTTTATCGAGCTGTTTTAGAGTCCTTTTTATTAGTAATTCCGAGCTTATTAGATAAAAATTTATAAAACAAAACGTATGGCAAATTTACGCCGTTGCAAATTTATGTCGTTATAAATTTATGGTGTTACAACTTATGACGATAGTCAATCTATTTATGCCACACATAAATATCCATCCAGTACTTTCAGATTATACACGAGACCAAGTCGTGCGAGCCCATGTAAAACGACAGCCAACACAGGTCCGATGAGGCCGAATACGCCGGCTCCGATGATTGCTATGTGGAATACTACGGATAGGATGAGCATACATAAATGGATTTGTTTGGCCCCCTTTGAAAGCGGCGCCGTCGGAGAGCTTTCATCAACAAGGGAGCCCATCATAAGAGACACGAGGATCAGTTCCAACGAACACGGGCAGAGTACCAGTAGCAACGTAACGGTATACATAAAATCGCGTGTTAATGCAAAAGCGCCCATGGAAAGCAGCATTACCGCCACAACGATGACTGACGAATATCGGTTAAGCCCTTGTCTAATCGCCACCAGCGGTGCCGGCATAACGGGCAGCATATCATCATCGAGCGTATAGTGGGCCTCACCCGTAATTAGTTGTTCCAGGAAGAAACCGGCCTGCACGACAAGGCCCACATAAGCGGCCGTGTGATAATCACCGATAGCAATGAGCGCCAACATGGCTACGACGATAAGGAAATTCGCATGAATTTCCAAATTATCCCATATGCTTTGCACGCTATTGATCAACAGCGGTAAACCGCAAATAAGAACGGTCACCCATGCCAGATCAATAATCGGACTCATGCGCTCCGTAATTATATCCAACATTATGAATACTGCACCAAGGGCCAATATGCTCCCCTGTGTGCGTAATGACCAGTGCGCTGATAACGCTTTTAGTATTTTCATAAAGACCTCTCTATGAATAGATACCGGCCACACTTAAGCCGGAAACTCACATATACTTTGAAATAGATGCTTCTAACAATTTGTTTTTAAATAGTGGTTTTAAACTGACTAATCATTTACCTTTGAAGTAGTTAATCATTTACCTTCTAAGTATTTAGCCATTTACCTTCTAAATAATTAGCGATTTACCCTCGAAATAATCAGCTATTCGCCAACGTACCCATAGGGGTATATCTACTGTGAATATTATACAAAACATCTCCATGAATGACAATACCTATCAAAATATAACCCCTAAAGTAACCTTGGCGCACGAAGTGTAGGGTCTTCAAATCCTCCCTTACGAGGCTTAGTTAAAGATCTAATTTTAACTCATCAAATGGAACGCCCCTATCTCTAAAAACGACTTGGCGGCGCAGCAGTGGCCTTGGAGTTCCCCTGCGAGGTCTAGTTAAAGATCTAATTAGTCAGTAGCAGCTTAAATGCAGGAATGGACATAGCTCCTAAAGCGACTTTGGCGCACGAAGTGGGTGGCCTTCGGAATCCTCCCTTACGAGGCTTAGTTAAAGATCTAATTTTAACTCATCAAATAGAACGCCCCTATCTCTAAAAACGACTTGGCGGCGCAGCAGTGGCCTTGGAGGCTTTTAGAGATAGGGGCGTTCCTTCATATTTGATATAAAATTAGAGCTTTAACGCCTCTACCCATTCGGCCTCTTTAAACCCGACGAGTACGCGGTCGTCCAGCACCAAAATAGGACGTTTCACCAACATCCCGTTCGATGCCAACAAAGCAAGTTTTTCCTCTTCACTGAGATTTGGCAACTTATCCTTCAATTGCTGCTCACGATATATCATACCGGACGTGTTGAAGAATGCTTTCAAATCCTTTCCGGATTGAGGATACCATGCCGCAATTTCCTCAGCTGTCGGATTTTCCGATTTGATATCACGATCGGTATATTTAATATTGTGATCGTCTAAAAATTTCTTTGCTTTTTTACAAGTTGTACATTTCGGATATTCTACGAATAACATATGGTCTCCTTTCCTATACTCCTTCTTTTACCATAAGTGTAACAAACATATCAATTATCAACGGATTGATTAGCAACACATGTAATTTCTTTTAAATCTGCCTGAAGATTAACCATATCTTTCGCCTCAAGTAAGTCTAAATCCATTTGCATGCGAAGAAAAAAACCATTGGACATGCCAAAATATTTACATAATCTTAAATCTGTATCTGCTGTAATTTTACGCTTATTCTGCAAAATTTCTTGAATGCGAGACACAGGGACTTTAATATCCTTTGCCACACGATATGTACTAAGTCCTAATGGTCGCATAAACTCCTCCAATAAAACTTCACTCATCTTTGGCACGGGAATCAGTTCACTCATTCTAATCCTCCCTAATGATAATCTACAATTTCTACATCATGTAAGTTGCAATCCTCATCTATACGAAAGCAAATACGATACTGCTTGTTGATTCTAATACTACACTGACCCTCTCTATCACCATGTAAAGCCTCAAATCGATTGCCTGGCGGAACCATAAAATCTTCTAAACATCGACAGGCATGAAGAAACCGTAATTTTAACAAAGCCTTCCGCTGAATATGAATCGGCAGATGCCGAGAATAACTACGGTAAAAAATTTTCTCTGTTTCCTTATCCTTAAATCCGATAATCATAAACCGACTCTCCTTTATTATACCTGTAATACAGGTATAATTCAATATACTCTACCCGAATTGCAGGTATAAGAATGCTAATCTATGAATTATTTCTGTGAAAGTATGTCTAAAACCTGCTGATGTCACCAATGGTCACATCGTTCGCGGCCGAAAGATTCTCAAGGACACGACTGCCAATACTACAAAAGAGAAAACTACCGACAGCACATAGAAACATAAATTGACACCTCATTCTGAAGATAGCACGCTTACAACTAAAAATAATACATACAATATTTCTTTTGATAGTAATCTGCAGCATAAAAACTGAGTCAACAGAATGCTGAACTCAATCATAGTTGTATTAAATAGTAATCTACAGTATAAAAAATGAGTCCGCAGAATAGCGAACTCAGTCATGTATTGTATTAAATTATATATCCGGATGCCTGATAGATGATTCATCGGAAGAACCGAAAAATTATATAACAAAAATCCTGAAATAATGTATAGAGCCACCGCATAAGAATCAAAGGAAAAACGTCAGCCCCATAGCTACAAATATGGCCGGCAACAAATTGGCGATGCGTATTTTACCGGGCCAGATTAAATCGATGCCGACGCAGAAAATCAAAATCGATCCCACATAGGACAGATTATCGATAGCGCTTTGTGTCATGAGAGGCGCCGCAACGTGTGCCATAGCGGTAATGATCCATTGGGTCACGCCAACGGGAAAAAAGGAAAATAATGCGCCTTTACCCATAGATGACGCCATGACCATAACGATAATACCGTCGAGGATGCCTTTCAGCAGCAACGTCTGATAATTACCGGTAAGGCCGTCCTGAATAGAGCCGAGCACGCCCATGGCCCCCACGGTAAATGTAAGGGACGCCGTGATAAAAGCATGTGTAAATTGCGGATCTCCGGAATTGCCCGTACGGGCTTTCACCCAGTCACCGAGCATCGTAATGAGCCTGTTAAAATCTATAATTTCGCCGATAACGGCGCCCACCACCATGCTGATAATCATCAACAGCGGACCGGACGTCTGAATCGTACCGTTCACGATGACCAGCATAAACTGCATGGCCCCGCTCATACCGAGAAGCAGAACGATGATACCGCTCACCATCATGAGGGTCTGCTTCAAATTGTCCTTCATGGAACGCCGAAACGCGAGCCCGATGAGGCTCCCCGCAATAATAAGGGCCACGTTAATAACCGTCCCCAAACCAAACATACTGATTCCCTTTCCTGTGAAAGCCGCCCCTCTTAGTCGGACGGACTTTACTTATATGCATTTTCGCATTTAAAAATCAACTTATAGCCCGTAAACATTCACGCATAGAAGCCTCTACTCATCATCTGCCGGCAAATGCACTACGTCCGCATTCGCATTGATTTCGTGAAAGCACGGACAGTCTTTAGCATGGTCATTGATGAGGCCGGCCGCCTGCATATGAGAATAAATCGTTACAGGTCCGACAAACTTGAATCCCCGTTTCTTCAAGTCCTGACTGATCCGCGTGGACAAACCGTTCTTCGGCGGCACCTTTCCCTCCGGATGGCCGTCATAAATAATGGTCTTATGCCCTGTGAAAGCCCAGATATAATCGCAAAAAGAACCGAACTCTCGCTGAATCCCCTGAAAAGCACGCGCATTATTGATGATGGCCTCTATTTTACGGCGTGCCTTAATCATGCCTTCCACCTTAAGGATACGCTGCACATCATCCTCGGTGTAGCGAGCCACCTTATCGATATCAAAATGATCAAAGCAGGACCGTATAATCTCCCGTTTGTTTAAAATCGTAAGCCAGCTGAGCCCGCACTGCAGATTTTCAAGGCAAAGATGCTCAAACTGATGTTGATCATCATGAACAGGCCGTCCCCACTCATAATCGTGATATGCATGATACAACGGCGTCGTAGGCCATTCACAGATAAACTTTTCCATAGAAAACTCCCGGGAAAATACAAAACAGTCTCTAACCGAACACCATTTCAAATTACGAATAGATTGAAATACCTGACAGCTACTTTCACAATAAGAATTATCCTAAACGAATTGCACTATACCTACGCTAAGCCCTGTGCCCACAGCAATATATCATACATGAGGGCCATAACAAGCGCCATGATGAGATTGCCGCCGACATAAAACGGCACCAGATAATAGACGAACAGCAGCATTACGTGCAATGTTTTGCGAATCCACGAAACCGACGTGCTCTTATGAACCTTATTATCGATTAAATCATATACGCGGCAGGCGGACTCTATTAGCCGCTGCATCCAGGCCGGGATGCTTTTACCATCATTCAGCGCAGGGCAGTAAAGGAGCACAAGCGGCAGCACAATGGCATCCAGCGCCAACAACACGGCCAATGTGAGCGCAAAGAGATCAACATCGCCCTCCCACGTCAGAGGTCGAGCGATAAAATGAAGCCCCCACAAATAGGCTTTGTACACTATATACGGTTCTAACAGCCACAACAAAGGCTTCAATACACTCATGAGACTACCTACGCCAAACAGAATAATAAACGCATATGCACACGCTTCGGAGTGAACCGGCGATGACATACGCGCAACAGTTTATAATATAAAACTAATTATAACAGATTTGAGGCAAATTGTGAGGTATAGATTCATAAAAATCACATAAAATGTTGCTTTCAACATCATATTGAAAGCAACATTCTTACAAGGAGTCTATTCGACCACATCAATAATCTCGCCGATGTACATATAATGCGGTTCCCAACGATTGTGGCCCGCTTGCGTATACACAGGTGAATTAGCTGCATAAAACGCCTTCACATGATCTGCCAAATGAGCCTCATCAAATTGATGTTCATACAGTTTTCTGCATACGAATGTCAATTCCGCCTCCGCAAAGGTCACGTCATCCCCTATCTTCACAGGCGTCAAATCGGAATTAGCCACCTTATCCTCATTACGCCCCGAATGAGACCCCAAGTAACCAAGCGCCTGACGATAGCTGTCCGGAAAAAAGCTGACCGTAAATGTATCGTATTTAGCCATAAATTCCTGCGTATACCGTGCCGGATGAATATATACCGTCACCGTCGACATATCATCGTCATTAGGTCCCCAAATGTTGCCGAGACTGCCCCAGCTGACGGTACATGTATTAAAATCATCTAGCGTGCCGGCCGTTACAAGTGCCCAACGGTCTGCGAACATGGTAAAAGCTTTGTAATTACGAGATTCAAACGGTTTCATAGAGATACCCCCGTCATAACACTGACAATTTATTATCGAGCTATAATAGATTTGTTTTCAAAAATATACTAAAAAACTATCTTATTCTCCGGTTTATCTCCGTATTTATTTGTATTCTTATTCCCCGGGATAACCACTAACAGCAATTTAACAAACAGTAACACCAAACCTATATCCGGCGACCAAATGGCAACGATACTGGATAAGATATAAACAAATGCAAGAAATGTCGGTCCATTCACATCATGAATGCGTCGCGAGGCCACCGCTAATTCTCGAAGGATAGCAATAAACACAATCGGTCCGCCGATACAAATACCGACTGTGGAGAATTTAGTCAAGCCCAAAATATATCCACCCACAAAACCGATAACAAAGACGATTAATAAATTAACTAAAAAAGATCGACGATTCATCCGTCCGGATAAAGATAACAGTGCTTTCAATTGTTCCATATGTATCATCCTCTTTCTCATATCTATTCATGCAGACAATCATGACCATTTGTGAAAGAAAACGCACGCTCTCACTACAAGAACGTGCGTTGTTGAAATCATTTATTTTCGCGCAGGAAATAAGCTTTCACCTGATTCAATCAGTATATGAGCCTATCAGAATTCAGCGAGAGCCGATTATTATTTACCGCCCCAGATAAGTCGGTATACAGCATAAGCCGGTGTACCAGGAGTTACCTTATGAGCCTGTTTGTTGGTTTTTTCCTCTTTCACCACATATCCCTGAGGATTGTACAAAGTGACTTTAAGATCCTTTACTTCGCGTTTTTTATTATTGAATTCTTCAGTCACGATATAGTGATAACCTTCAGCATCCATCGCCTTGATATCCAATGTAGCTTTCTTATCATCCTTCTTAACGGAATCGTTATCGATAGACCATGTAATACCGTTATTATCAGTACCTACAGTATACCAGTTAGCCGCATCAACACTACCGATACCGCCGATTAATAAAGCCCCTGCTGCCAATACAGCTGCCAATGTTTTTTTCATATCAATACCTCTCATAAAAAATAAAATATAAAAATAGTATATAAGGAAAAAATAAATATTATATGAAAATTATCTCTATCAACCGGCATCAAAGTATTTCCGAAATATACAATCACTCCAGAATTAAATCGATAGAAATCTACTTATAAAAATCTTCCATCAATCTATTCAAATCAGTTTTTAACACTATTTGTCTCTGTGAAGTTAATTGACATATTAATGATATCAACATAGTAATTCATCTTCTCTCAATTTCGAAAGAAACGATAAAAATTCGGCATAAGTTGAGTAACTAACTCTGTCGGTTCATATAGAACAAACTTCTTCACTTTTCTTGCTTTCAATAACTTTGCGTCTTTTAAAATTTGTAAGTGTCTCGATACGCTTGATTCAGTCATTAATAAAATTTGCGCTAAAGACTGTGTCGTACTTGGTTTTTCCAAAACATAATTCATAATTTGCAACCGCACTGAATCGCTCAAGGCTTTAAAAATAGTAACTAATCCCTCCGGTGTGGAGTTATAATAACTTGGTTGCTCCGCAATATCATAAGTAATAGCAATTCCTTGATTAAAAGATTCAACAAACAGATGCGGCCAAATAAAATAACTTGGTAACAACATAATAGAGTCACTGTCCTTTAAATAAACCTCTTGATTAAAAGGTTTAATAATAGCTAAAGCTCCTTTTTCCCAATGGATTCGATCAATTTGTAAATGATTAAACATCTCTATAAAACCTTTTTCCCTCAAAAATGAAGATTGCTTTTGTATTTCAATTAAAAGCTTTTGCTCAATTGATTTTTCTTTCCAAGTATCATCAAAAATTGATTTTCTATACCAATCAATAAAAGAAAAAAGCCTCCGGTAAACACTTGTAGCATTTCGCTTCAAATCTTTAAGCAATTGATCATTTTCATTTAAAGAAAAATCTTTCCACTCTAGTCCTTTTGCTAATGTTGGAATAAAGGCATTTTCTCTATCATCTATTATTCTCTCCAAATACTCAATTAATCGAATAGTCGGATAATTAACAAGAAATTCCTTTAAATTTTGTATTTCCTCTTCAATCGTTGTCATATGATAACGAAAATTACAAAGCAAAATAGGAGAGACCCCCAGTTCATAAAAAAGTTGGAAATAATGAAGATTCTCATAAAATTCTTCAGTAAGTTTATCTTGTATCTCAATCACCCAATCAATATTAGTTCCATGATGGCGCGGATTTAAAAGCACATGTAAACTTCTAAAAAGTTCATTTAAAGGGGAATACACAAATTGTATTCTTTGTATTAACGTTTCATTTGTTTCCAAAGCATAATCGCTAAACCGAATTGTAATAGCCATAAACATCCTCCTATACGATTCGATATTTTTTGAATCGTTTGATTATAGACTTTAGACTTATTATATTATACTTAAATAGTTTTAAAGAAAAGGAGAAATCTTTATGAATAAACAATTGCAAGATTTACTCATAACAATTGTTGCAGGTATGGGAATGTTATTATCCACTCTCGATACAGGAATTATCAATATAGCATTACCCTTTTTAAAAGAACAATTTCAAACTTCAACTGATATTGCAGCCTTCACAATAACCGGTTATACTTTAGCTTTAGCTATCTCTATCCTACCTTTAGGCGTATTAAGCGATAAATTTGGAAAATTAAAAATTTCGTATTTAGGATTCGTGCTTTTTGGTCTAAGTTCTCTATTTTGTGGCTTAATTAACAATATCAGTTTATTAATTATTGGACGAATTTTTCAAGGCATAGGAGCGGCTGCTTTACAAGCTACTTCTGCCGCACTAATTACAACTTTAGTTTCTGAAAAACGTAAAAATAGCTCTATTGGTATCCTCGGAATTATGATTGGTCTAGGCCCAATCCTAGGGCCCTCTTTAGGCGGGATCATACTTTCTTTAAGTTTCTGGCAACTTATTTTTTTGATAAATATTCCTTTTGTAATTCTCGGAATTGCATGTAATAATTTTCTTCTCAATAAACTCTCCGAAAAAAACAACAAACGGCAATTAGATATTCTTGGAATTACCATAAACGCTCTAATGTTAGTTTCACTCTTATTAGGATTATCTTTATTAAACAAATTACATCTATTTATAGTTGGTATAATCCTGATACTATCCAGCTTGTTGCTCGGAATTATATTTTACTATGTGGAACTTAATAACAAACATGCACTTATCGATATCAAAGGATTAAAAAATAATCCTCAAGTAATCTCTTACCTTCTTCAAACAGTTACCTTCGGCTTTGCCTCCGCAATGATATTTTTACTTCCCCCCTTCATTTTTGAACAATCATATCATCTAGAAGTTGGGCAAACTGGATTTCTTGTTTTAGGAGCTCCTACAGGGCTGGTGCTTTTTTCAAGAATATCCAGTAAAATCAATAACGGCAATAAAAATAAGCTATTTAGCCATATTGGTCTAAGTATTATTATCATATCCTTGATTTTTCTTTTACTAATCAATCCTAACTGGCCTTATCAACTCTTAACATTAGGATTATTCATTTACGGTATTGGTGGTGGATACTTTCAACCGGCTAATATTGCCAGTATCATGCAAGCCAGTCCTATGGAAATCCAAGGAAGTACAGGAGCTTTGCAACGAATGCTGCAAAATATTGCGATTTCAATCGGTTCAGCTATTGGTGCAACTTGCTTAAATATTTGGTCAAATGATTTATTATTAGCAACTCGAATTGGTTGGGGAATTACACTAATTCTAGTTATCATAAGCTTAAAAGAAGTAATTAAATTTTTCCATCATAAATAATTAATTTATTCTAATCTAGAGGCTGTAATTAAAACTTAGTTCTAATTACAGCCTCTTTGTCATATTCATTCAACAACAAATCCTTCCTAAAAACGAAGGCGCACTCTCCTAGGAACGTTATGCCCTTGCCCTCTGAGGGAAAATTTAATCCAACACGCTTGAATATAGATATTCGCTCTGAATGCATAATGCCTGACAAGAAAAAGACACGAACCTCCTCTGAAAGCCGAACTTTATCCTCACTGTGGATTTTCCTTCACTGCTTCGCAGTTTGGTAAATCTTACGTTCGGAACTAAATGATGCTTGGCATCTATACGTCCCTATGGTCCTCTATCTGCTCAAGCCCTACTTAGCCGCACATGGCGGGTGACCTTGGAGGCTATTTCTATTATTGCAAGGCCCTCTGAAAATAAGCTAATACACAAAAGAATCCCCCTCCTAAAAACGACTTAGCGCACGTAGTGGGTGGCTTGCTGGAGTTTTTAGGAGGGGGATTCTTTGCTCACTAATAGATTATTTTCCCCAGAGGGCCTGCATAACTTCCGCCCCCATGGTATCCCCTTCAATTTTCATCGGTTTTTGTGCTTTTTTATTGGTCAATAGCGCAATCCCCGCATTGCTGTACACGGTTGATTCAAGTTCCGTCCACATTTTTGCATTGCGATCGATACGCACCGTATAAATGTAGGTAAAGCCTTCCACGTTATTGACCTTTACCAATACGGTCGCCATATCATCCGTTTTATACACGGACGCATTATCGATAAACCAGGTCGCATCATCAGCATCCGCATCAATATAATACCAGTCTGCCGCATTCGCCTGTCCGAAACCGCCAGCAAACATTACCCCTGCCATAACAATGGCAACTAACCATTTTTTCATATGTTACCCCTTAATGTACCCTTTACGACCAGAGGCGACCATCAACGATGGTCGCCCGCCAGTTTCTTACATGAATATACATACAGTATATGACGAATGTACATATACTTTCACAGAATACAATAGATGTACGAAACATCCCGATATTCTATTATAATTCTTCTTCGTTTTCGATTTCCCCTGCCGGAATAACAGCAATGCTCGCAACCTTATCGCCTTCGTCAAGGTTCTGCGTTTTCACGCCGGAAATAGCTTTGCCTTTCTTCACGGCAATATCGTTCATGTTGAAGCGGATAATCTTGCCCTGCTCGGAAATGAGCATCACTTCGTCATCATTATGAACGACCTCTACGGCCACTACGTCGCCGGTCTTGTTCGTGATTTTGAAGTTCTTAGAGCCCTTACCGCCGCGTTTCTGCAATGTGTACGCATCCGCGTCATTACGCTTGCCGAAGCCCTCTTCGGAGATGGTGAAAATCTGCACATCCCGTTCCTCCGTATCAAGAACGCCGGCACCGACAACTACATCGCCCGTATTGAGCTTAATACCGCGCACACCGTGAGCCGCCCGTTTCATGAGGCGCGCATCATTTTCGTTAAAGCGGATAGCGATACCGAGTTTCGTACCGATCAGAATATCTTGATTACCGGTCGTTACATTGACGGAAATCAAGCGATCTCCTTCGTCGAGATTAATCGCATTGAGACCCGAACGACGAATGTTACGGTATTCTTCGATAGCTGTACGTTTCACAACGCCGAGCTCCGTCACCATGAATAAGTTTACATCTTCCTGTATACGTTCAAGGTCGATCATGGTCGTAACCGATTCACCCACAGCGAGCGGCAATACATTGACCATCGCGGTTCCGCGGGAATTGCGGGAACCCGCTTCCGGCACTTCGTACGCCTTGAGGCGATATGTACGACCCGTAGATGTGAAGAATAACAAGGTATTATGCGTCCGCACATGCATAATCTGCGTTACATAATCATCTTCCTTCGTCTTCATGCCGATAACGCCGGCACCGCCTTTATGCTGGTTGCGATATACGTTCGCATTCATGCGCTTGATATACCCCTGTTTCGTCAAGGTAATAACCATTTCTTCGTCAGCGATGAGGTCCTCTACATCAAGGTCGGACGTATCGATCGTGATTTCAGAACGACGAGGATCGCCGTATTTCTTCTTCATATCGTCCAGTTCGTCCTTAACGATTTGACGTTGACGCGCTTCGCTGGCAAGAATGGCTTTCAAATCTTCGATCAATGCCAACAATTCCTTGTATTCGTCTTCGATTTTCTCGCGTTCCAAACCTGTTAAACGGCGTAAACGCATATCGAGGATGGCTACCGCCTGTTTTTCTGAAAGCCCGAATTTCTCCATCAATGCGTTACGTGCGATGTCGTCCGTTTGGGAACTGCGAATTGTCGCAATCACTTCATCGATGTGATCCAGTGCAATCAATAAGCCTTCCAAGATGTGAGCACGCGCTTCCGCTTTATTGAGTTCAAAGCGCGTACGGCGTACGATTACATCGAGGCGATGATCTAAGTAGTAGCCCAAGACTTCTTTCAAATTCAATACGCGAGGATGACCGTCCACGAGGGCGAGCATAATCACGCCGAATGTTTCCTGAAGTTGGGTATGTTTATACAATTTATTAAGCACGATATCCGGTTGCACATCGGCACGCAATTCGATAACGATACGCAAGCCTTGGCGGTCGGATTCGTCGCGCAATGCGGTGATACCGTCCACAACCTTGTCACGGCTGAGGTTCGCGATGCTTTCAATCACGCGAGCCTTGTTAACCTGATACGGAATTTCGGTAACCACAATTTTATGCTTACCCTTGGACATCTCTTCGATAGATGCACGAGCACGCATTTTCACGCTGCCGCGACCTGTGGCATACGCTTTTTTGATGCCTTCCCGGCCCAAAATGAGCGCCCCTGTCGGGAAGTCAGGCCCTTTGATGGCTTTCATCAATTCATCCACAGTCACATCCGGATTGTCGATGAGCATCGCAAGACCGTTGCACACCTCGTTAAGGTTATGCGGCGGAATATTTGTTGCCATCCCTACGGCGATACCGCTGGAACCGTTGATGAGAAGATTCGGAATCTTCGCCGGCAAAACAGTCGGTTCCTGCAAGCTTTCATCATAGTTCGGCATGAAATCAACGGTTTCCTTGTCGATATCGGCAAGCATTTCCGTCGTGATCCTCGCCATACGAACCTCGGTATAACGCATCGCAGCGGCACTATCACCGTCGATGGAACCGAAGTTACCGTGCCCATCCACCAATAGGTAGCGGGTGTTGAAATCCTGCGCCAAACGAACCGTCGCATCGTAAACGGAGCTATCACCATGTGGATGATACTTACCGAGTACGTCACCGACGATACGAGCGGATTTCTTGTACGGTTTATTTGGCGTCATGCCTGTTTCGTGCATCGCATACAAAATACGACGATGTACTGGTTTCAAGCCATCGCGCACATCTGGAAGCGCACGCATAACGATTACGGACATTGCATAATCGATGTACGCATTCTTCATTTCTTTATCAATCTGAACGGGATGAATATTCCCGTGGGACCATTGTTGGTCTGCCACAATCTCACCTCATTTTACTAACACTGATACTAATTCATCATATAATTATAGCATTTTTGCGTATATAACGCTATATTTTGTAAAAGTTCCTTCCCATTACATGGCCCAATTGTACAACTGTTGCCCAACTGTAATTAATTCTATAAAATATAGTAACCTCTATCTCTTATTTAATGAGCCGCATGTTGTATCATATGATCTAAAATGCTAACAAAATCTCGTTCTACAGCCGAAGTGTCGTTACCAGTACTACCAATACCTGTTAGCATGG
>ERZ773038.179-NODE-179-length-44403-cov-7.335754_pt1 | contig 44403 bp, 38 predicted proteins | sample MGYA00511665_ERZ773038 | MGnify/ENA primary metagenome ERZ773038 (study PRJEB29015, sample SAMEA2737966) | human oral metagenome | biome: human oral; feature: human-associated habitat; material: dental | place: China | collected 2028 ... | reverse complement strand
AATTAATCATGACTGGTGAAGGTAATTCTGATTCCGCTGTTACAGTGCTTGGCCTCGGGGCTGGTGCAGCATTTGCTCATAATTTCGGCTTAGCTGCCTCTGGTGCTGGTCCTACACTAAATGGTGAAATTGCTGTAGGTGTTGGTTTTGTAGTAGCTCTTATCATAGCTATCCTTAATACAAAACGAGCAAATGCGTAGGCTAGAAATGAGTGATTATGAAATATATTGCTACATTTTACTCTCACTTTGGCGCGATTCGTTTCAAGCGTGAAGCCCCTGAAGGGGTAACAAATATAGAACTTCGTCCAGTACCGCGCGATTTGAGTTCCTCCTGTGGTACAAGTGCATCCTTTGATGCCGATGAAAGCTTTACTTTTACAGAAGATTCAACGGACGAAATTGAACAAATCGTAGCTGTTACAGAGGGCGGTTATAAAACTATCTATGAAAGTCCTAATAAATAAGGTCTAGAGATTTTTAGAGCTGTTAATCCAAGTAGTTCTATAATTATTATATAATGTAAACAAGGAGTTATCCGTTGGATAGCTCCTTATTTGTTATACAGCCCTATATTTTTTTGGTGGTTCACCAACAGTATATGTCATTGAATCTCCTAATATATATGGCATTTATAGATAGATATAAAAATTGTAAATGTAAGGTGTATTGACTTAAACCTAACTTTAAGTTCTATACTTAATACATACTTGAAGTAAAGTATAGCATGGTTAGTAATACAAAACAAATAGAAAGGAAACGTATGAATTTAATAGATGTAAAATCTCCAACCGATTTAAAAGGCTTATTCATTTCTGAATTAACAGACTTAACAGCACAAGCTCGTCAAGCTCTTATGACAAAGGTATCTGAACATGGCGGTCATTTTGGCCCTCCTATGGGGGCAGCTGAAATGATTATGGCCTTGCATTATGTATTTAACTCTCCTGTAGATAAGATTGTATACGATGTATCTCATCAGTCTTATGTACATAAGATGGTCACAGGTCGTGCTTTAGCATTTTTAGATCACGATCATTATGATGATGTAACAGGCTATACAGATCCTACTGAAAGTGAGCATGATTTCTTTAACATTGGTCATACCTCTACATCGATCTCCTTGGCATCTGGCCTGGCTACTGCTCGAAATTTGAAAGGCGATTCTGAAAATATTATCGCTATCATTGGTGATGGTTCTTTATCTGGAGGGGAAGCCTTTGAAGGTCTTGATTATGCAGCAACATTAGACAGTAATATGATTATTATCGTCAACGATAATGATCAATCCATTGCAGAAAACCATGGTGGTTTGTATGGTGGCCTTCGCGAATTGCGCGAGTCTAATGGGGAAAGTCCTAACAATATCTTTAAGGCTCTTGGCTTAGACTATCGTTTTGTAGCAGATGGTAATGATTTAGAGACATTGATTGATGTGTTTAAGGATGTAAAAGATATTGACCATCCAATCGTTTTACATATCGTTACTCAAAAAGGTAAGGGCTATGCCATTGCAGAACAAAATAAAGAGGCTTTCCATTGGACTATGCCGTTTAATCTTGAAACAGGTAAATCTGAACACGTTGATAACGGACCATCTTATGCGGGGGTTATCGCCGATTATTTGATGGAACAGATTAAGGCTGATCCAACTGTTGTGGCAATTAATGCGGGTACTCCAGGTGGTTTTGGCTTTGTTCCGGAATGGCGTAAAGAGGCAGGAAAGCAATATATTGATGTCGGTATTGCGGAGGAACATGCTGTCGCTATGAGTTCCGGTATTGCGAAAAATGGAGGAAAACCTGTATTCAACGTATACAGCACGTTTTTACAACGCACGTATGACCAGTTAGTGCAGGATCTTTGTGTTAATAATAACAGTGCGGTTATCATAAATCATATGGCCTCCGTATATGGTATGAATGATGTGACTCATTTAGGATTTTTTGATATTCCGATGCTTACGAGTATACCGAATCTTGTGTATCTGGCGCCGACGAATAAAGAAGAATTATTGGCTATGACTGCTTATGCAGTTCAGCAGAAGGAGCATCCCGTAGCAATTCGTGTTCCTGTGGGAGAGTTTATGTCTACGGGAAAAGTTGATACAACAGATTATGGCGTGCTTAATAAATTTGAGGTGACCCGTTCCGGTGAAAGTATTGCCATATTAGGTCTAGGTAATTTTTACCATCTGGCAAGTAAAGTTGCTGATGAACTTGAAAAAGAAGGTATTCATGCAACACTTATAAATCCTAAATTTGCTTCCGGTGTGGATGAAGATTTGCTGGAAAAATTAAAGTCGAATCATTCCGCCGTATTTACATTGGAAGACGGTGTCGTAGAAGGCGGTTGGGGCCAGCGTGTAGCCAGTTTTTATGGCCCTTCCGAAATGCGCGTGAAAAACTACGGCATTGCCAAGGAATTTCATGATCGTTACGATGCAGCTGAACTTTTACGGGAAAATGGGGTATCGGTTGAACAAATCGTAGCTGATGCAAAGCGGATGCTGCAATAAATTTAATGGTATCAATCTCCTTAATCTGATGGTCTATTAATGATAATAATATACATATACCCATCGAAAACTATACTTAATAAATTATAATTATATGAATTTTTACATATTAACAATTGGGAATGATTTTTAAAATGCTGTAAATCCGCATAATGATTGATTTGATGATGGTTCTCGATTGTTATCAAATTTATAATTTTGTTATAATTGTTAAAAATTTATAGTTTTTTTGGAACTAGGACTATAAAAATTAGATGAAGTATTATATAATAATACCTACAGTATGTATTATAGTAAGAATAATTGTTGTTAATGTATGTAACTACAGTATTATTGCTTGATAAATCTATATAACATTAATGGTAAGGGAGATTGCAGGACGTTGAAACGAGTATTAACCTTAACATTAGCCTTGGCTATCGTTGCCGGTGGCTATATGTCCGAGGCTAATGGGGCGGGTGAGCAGGTATCAAAGCAGGCACCGCCTATCTCAGAAATAAATACATATACACCGAAAGAGCTTAATGCAAGACAAAAGGATTTGGTGTCGATTGGTCGGTATACGGCAAATGGGGATCAAGTTTCTTTGAAACAAACTATTACATCTGCTATAGAAAGCGGTACGTTGACACCTCAAGAGGTTAGCATTGCAATTCGTCAATTGTATTCCGCTGCGGGGTTGAAGCAGATGAATACGGCTCTTGCCACCTTTGCGGAATTGCGAGAAGAACGCCCTGAATTTGGGGATGATTATGAAAAGCTGGTGCCGAAGCGTGCAGGGTTGGGTGCCCTTTTGGGGAATGGCACCACTGTAGCGGGGACACTGGAAAAAACTAAAAATGATGAGGATAAGGATGCAGTACAGTATAATACGTTCCGCATGAAAAAACCGAAACCTCAGAACCGCAATCGCTCCCGTTTAGGTAAATTAGATCGTGAATTGGTAGCGGCTGCAGCATTGGGAACCCGCGTTGGTAAAAATAATTTATTTACCACTGCTGAGAAGAGTCTATCTGAATTAGGGCTTAGCAAGTATCAAATAGAAAATCTTGAAAGCATGATTTTTAACTAGCATCGGACCTGCTTCTACGGAAGCAGGTCTTTTTGTGCTTATAATAGGATTGACGTTTATAGTCCCCTTTTCTATAATTAAAAAGATAGGGATATGACCTACTTAAATAGATATAAACGATGTAAATAAACGTAAGGAGATAACATGCGCCTTCGAAGAAAACCGTGGATTGATGAGGCTATTCACGAATATGATTCTCATATTATTTTGTCCGGACAGGCGGACCATAAAGGAAAGTGGCGAAACCTTTTTTCACATCCTGAACGTCCTCTGTATATGGAGCTTGGAACGGGAAAAGGTCGCTTTATCGCAGGCATGTCAGAGGCTTATCCGGATGCGAATTTTGTGGGTTTTGAGGTACAGATCGGCGTTATTTATTATGCGGCACGAAAAATTTTTGAAGCCAAGCGGGATAATGCGAAGGTATCTTTGTTTGATATTGCCGGTATTGAAGATATTGTGGCACCGGGCGAGGTGGACAGATTTTACATTAACTTCTGCGATCCATGGCCTAAGGCGAAACACGCAAAACGTCGACTCACATATCATACGTTCCTGGACCGATATGCGCGCCTATTAAAAGACGGCGGAGAGGTGCATTTTAAGACGGATAATGAAGGCTTGTTTATGTTTTCCCTTGAGGAATTCAAGGCCTGCGGCTGGGAGCTTAAAAATGTGACCTATGATTTGCATAGTACTGATTTACCGAATGTAAAAACTGAGTATGAAGAGAAATTCAGTGCAAAAGGGCAGCCGATTTTCCGCTTGGAAGCGATTAAACCGAAAGTCATAAAGGAGGTTTAATATGGAGTCTCCAAATAAAGGCATCAGACGGTGGGGGTCGCTTTTCAAAAACGACCTGCAAGGCATGTTACTGCCTATATTGATCATTACGATTATAGGTAGTATTAATATTTTTAGTGCCACCTATATCAGTTCTATTTCCGATAATACGGGGCTTCTAGGCTATTTTCCAAGACACCTTGCATATCTGATTTTATCTATAATAATGGGCATTCTTTTGTATCGTTATGATTATAGACGATTGCAGAAACAACATATTTTGCAACGAATCATGGTGATTACGGCTATCAGTCTGATCATTGTTTTTGCGATGGGGACCGTTATCAATGGTGCTCGACGTTGGATCGTCTTAGGGCCTATATCCATTCAGCCGTCGGAGTTTGCTAAACTGGCGGCCATTATATGGACCTCAGCGAAATTGAGCACGATGAAGTGGAAGCGCCCCAGATTTAATTCTCCTCTTCCTGATGTAGGCGGCTATTTAGTCGAGCGATTGCGTTATATGCTGCCGACATTGGGATGGCCGATTATTTTTGGCTTGTTGACGATTCTTCAACCTGATATGGGTACAATGGTACTCATTCTGGGATTTTCTTTTATCTTGATCTACTTAGCCGGATTTGACGGGAAGTTCTTTGGCGGCGCTTTTGTAGTAGCGGCTTTCCTGGGGTTTTTATTGGCTCGATCTTCGCCGTACCGTTGGGAGCGTATACAATCCTGGTTTGATCCATGGCCTCATGCTCAGGATATGGGCTATCAGACGGTACAAGGTTTGTTGGCGGTCGGTTCCGGAGGTCTTTTCGGTGAAGGCTTTATGCAAGGTACGTCTAAGTATTTTTATCTGCCCGAAGCGCATACGGACTTTGCGTTTGCCGTGTGGGCTCAAGAGATGGGCTTTGCCGGTGCCGTATTTGTAGTTTTGCTGGTAGCCGTTTTCACATATTTTGGATTCCGCATTGCTAATAAATCGCGCGATACATTCGGCAAGTGGTTAGCGATGGGGATTACATTGCTCATCAGTGGTCAGGCATTTTTTAATATTGCCATGGTCTGTGGGATCATGCCTGTTACGGGGGTACCGTTGCCATTTGTCAGCTATGGCGGTTCATCTTTATTGATGAATTTTATGGCTGTCGGGATTTTAGCCAGCATCGGATGCCGTAATGTAGAAGGCGTGAAACAGGTCGGCACACCGGATCCATTACCGTCATTGCGGGAGGAAACGCAGAGCCGTTTCAGACCGAGACCGGTGAAAAATTCTGGGGAAACAGCGTTCCCGGGACCTTTTAAACCGACCGAAAGTCGTAAGAGACCTGTTCGGACCCGCAAGCGTCCTGATGGTCGTTAATATATAGTGTTATATAACATTTTGTGTATAGACTGAGTGGTATGATTTAATCTGTCGCTTACTTTTAAAATCAATCCTATTCCTGTTGTTGTGTGAGGAAAAACGATGAACGATTACATTGATATTCAAGAACGCCCGTCCTGGGGGAAAATGTTGCCCCTCAGCTTCCAACATTTATTTGCCATGTTTGGCTCTACCGTGCTTGTACCGTATTTACTGAAAGTAGATCCGGCGACGGCGCTGTTTATGAACGGCATCGGTACATTATTATATCTGTTCGTGTGTAAGGGGCGTATCCCGGCCTATCTCGGTTCCAGCTTTGCGTTCATTGCACCTGTCAGTGCCGTATTGGCGGCGGGATTAGGTTACGAAGCGGCGAAGGGTTCCTTTGTTGTATTCGGGCTGTCCTTTGTGATTTTGTCCTTCCTGGTCAGATATATCGGGACGCGTTGGATTGATAAACTCTTCCCGCCGGCTGCAATGGGGGCCATTGTTGCTATCATCGGCCTCGAACTGGCGCCGGTTGCCATGGGAATGTCCGGACTCATCGGAGATCAGAACCTGGGGATGAGTCATAGTCAAGCTATTATCGTATCCATGTTCTCCTTGGTTGTAACATTGCTCGGTACGGTTGTGTTCAGAGGGTTTCTTGCGGTCATTCCGGTTCTTATCGGCGTTGTGGCCGGATATATTCTGTCCGCCGTTATGGGCGTTGTGGATTTTTCCGGCGTAGAGGCGGCACCTTGGTTCTCGTTGCCGCAGTTCTACGGTATGCCTGTCTTTGATATCAATGCGATTATCATGATTATGCCGGCACTTTTCGTTGTGTTTGCGGAACATGTAGGTCATCTGGTGGTTACCAGTAACATCGTTGGAAAAGACTTGATGAAGGAACCGGGCTTGCAACGGTCTTTGTTGGGTGACGGTTTAGCTAACATTTTATCCGGATTCTTCGGAGCTACTCCGAATACGACATACGGTGAAAATATCGGGGTTCTCGCTATTACTCGATGCTTCAGCGTCTGGGTGATAGGCGGTGCGGCCGTATTGGCGATGATTGTTTCCTTTGTAGGTAAGGTGGCTGCCTTAATTCATGCGATCCCGGTACCTGTTATGGGCGGCGTATCGATTCTGCTATTCGGCATTATCGCCGCATCCGGGTTGCGTATGCTCGTTGAACGTAAGGTGGATTATACGAATCCCGTTAATATGATTCTTACATCCGTTATTCTCGTTGTAGGTCTTAGCGGTGCGGAACTCGTTGTGGGGCCGATTGTGCTGAAGGGTATGGGCCTTGCTACTGTAGTAGGTATGGCAATGAGTATCATCTTATTGATTTTGCAAAAAACGGGCATCGGTAACGACCAGCTTAAGAAAACTGAAGTATAAAGATTGTTTTTAAACATAGTATGATGCACAATGAATATAATAGAACAATGTATTATACATATAATTAAACATTGAATGTATCGGAGAATGTATAGGACATCGATAAATTAGTATCTATACACAATATAACGACTGCTTTTATCATCTGTGTGATGGTGAAAGTAGTCGTTTTTTATTTGTAAATTATCGTTCGTATTGTATAATAGACATATAAGTTGTGTAAAATTAATTAAAGAGAGGAGGCTCTATGGAGTTTTTAATATGGATGGTCATAGGGATAGCTCTGATGGCTGTAGAGCTGGTTGTACCCGGCGGAATTTTAGGCATCATCGGATACTGTTTTTTCCTGTGGGGTGTTTATGTGGCCCTTGGGGAAGGAACGACAGCACTCTATGCAGTATTGGCGTTGACCGCACTTTTAATCGTATTATTAGTGGTATTTTTTAATCATTTCGAAAAAACCTGGCTCGGTCGGCTCTTTACTTTGGGGCAACGATCGACCGCGAAAGCCGGTTATATATCTAATGATGTACAGGCCGATTTAGTGGGGAAGACCGGTGTGGCTCACACTACATTGCGTCCTGCAGGAATTGCAAAAATCGATGATACCTTGGTGGATGTCGTCACCGAGGGGGACTTTATCGATGAAGGCACACCTATTGTGGTGCTTCGTGTAGTGGGAGGACGGAATATCGTAAGAAAACGGGGATAGTATTTAATAGGTTGTCTGTTTTATTAGCGATATTTTATGAGCAAATTATTATCTAATACTCTCTAAAAAATTAGGTTAATAATTTTTCAGGCTGTTTTATGATTTTATGGAGGTAATTATGGATATAGGCATTTTAATTTTGATTCCCATTCTGGTCATCGGGATTATGGTATTTTTATATGTAGTTCCGTTGGGACTATGGGTGTCTGCACTCGCAGCGGGCGTTAATGTAGGTATTTTTACTCTTGTAGGGATGCGTTTGCGCCGCGTTAATCCATCTCAGATCGTAATGCCTCTCATCAAGGCGAATAAAGCAGGTCTTGACGTGAATGTAAACCAACTGGAAGCACATTACCTTGCAGGCGGTGATGTTGACCGTGTTGTAGATGCGTTGATCGCAGCTGAACGTGCATCGATTCCATTGACCTTTGAACGCTCCGCCGCCATCGATCTCGCCGGTCGTGATGTGTTGGAAGCCGTTCAGATGTCCGTTAATCCTAAGGTTATCGAAACGCCGATTATTTCCGCGGTAGCGAAAAACGGTATTGAATTGAAAGTTCGCGCTCGTGTAACGGTGCGTGCCAATATCGACCGCCTCGTTGGCGGTGCCGGTGAAGCTACGATTATCGCCCGTGTAGGTGAAGGTATCGTAACTACGGTAGGTTCCTCTGAAGAACATACGGATGTTTTGGAAAATCCGGATCACATCTCCCGTACCGTATTGGGGAAAGGGCTTGATGCGGGTACAGCGTTTGAAATCTTGTCCATCGATATTGCGGACGTGGACGTAGGACGTAACATCGGTGCTCAATTGCAAACTGATCAGGCTGAAGCTGATAAGAAAATCGCTCAGGCCCGCGCCGAAGAACGCCGCGCTATGGCGGTTGCCACAGAGCAGGAAATGCGTGCTAAAACACAAGACATGCAGGCTAAGGTTGTGGAAGCTCAGGCAGAAGTGCCAAGAGCATTGGCGGAAGCTTTCAGAAACGGTAATCTAGGTGTTATGGATTACTATAATATGAATAATATTATCGCCGATACTAAAATGCGTGAAAATTTAGCGGATGGTGAATAGGAGCAGTTATGGACTCTATCTTGTCTACAGTGCTATCAATTTTTGAGCATAACCCGGTATTTGCGCTTATGATTATCGGATATGTCTTATTTTCCTTTTTGAAGAATTCAAAATCTAAGGATTCTCAGAGCTCTGATGAAGAAGCGTATACTTCGCATTCAAACGCTGAGGAGATGACTTGGGAAGATATGGAAAAAGAGTACGGCATTTCTATAGAGCGCAAGGAAGCCCCTTCAGAACCTGATGTGGAGAGGACGATTGAACGTGCTGCCGAAGAGTGGGAGCCGTCCTTTAAAACTACAATTCAGGAGCCTGAAACTGTAGGATCACAGAAAACGGCTGTAAAGCATACGCAAGATAAGCCTGAAGGCTCATCAAATCCTATAGGAGAAGCTACAGGCGCTACTGGAGGATCCGTCGAGGGTCCTACCTTGCAAGAGCGGTTGGCGGCCTTTAAGCGTGATAAAGCAGGAAAAATAGGCGGAGTTCTGGTTGATAATATGGGCGTTACTGCATCATCAATAACAAAGCCGAAGGTTAATAAAAAGCATCTCTCTGTAAGAGAGGGGATGAAATGGTCCTTTATTTTAGGAAAACCGAAAGCTCTTGAGCGCAGATATCGCTGATTTTACCGTGGTTTAGGGTTATTATATAATTACATATTTAAAGAGGTTCCTATTGGTCACCCCTGTGACTGATGGGAACCTCTTATTTATTGTATTTTAGGTGTATAGCTTTCATAATACAGGGGAGAGGAGTTCGTTTATGAGAGAAGGTGCCTTTTATGTATCGAAATGTGCGTGTCATTCCGAGACGATTATTATATGAATTGTATGTAGAGAAAAAATGGAGTTTGAGAGATGTGGCGGAATACTTTCAGTGTAGCGTAGATACGATTGAACGTCGCATGAAGACGTATCAGATTCCTCGACGGCCTCTGAAAAAAGAAATCAATATGAGACATGTTCAATCTCTGTATGAAACGGGGCAGTGGTCTCTCTGCGCCTTGGCGAAACGGTATGGCGTGTCGGTCACGACGATGGCTAATCGCATGCGCGAACATGGACTTTTGTGTTCCACATCTCATAATCCTGTATCGATGGATGTAGTGAAAATATGTAAGGCCTATGAAAGTGGTAATAGTACGGATTATATCGCACGGATTTATGGACTGTCACGGTGGAAGGTGCTGCATGTATTGCGTCATATGGGCCTCTCGTTAAGGCGGAACAGGCACAAGTCGGATCGGGTGGATGAAATGGCGTACCTTTATACACATCATTGTATGAGCACTGATGATATCGCCCTTGCGTATGGCGTAAAGGGCGCGACGGTTGCCGTGTATTTGAGAGAATACGGTATTACTCTTCGTTCAAATAGATTGGACCTCGATGAAAATCGTATACGCACATTGCGCGGAGAAGGTGTAGGGGTTAGGCGTATAGCCCAAATGATGGGATGTTCGGCTTCGGCGGTGAGAAAACGGCTGGAACGTAATTATTCGACATATAATCATTAGGTACGCTATCGTATATCCTTGATGTAATGAGGCAGATACTATATACTTAAATTTATACAAAGATGGGAGGATTATTATGCTTGAAATTATATCTGCTTTTGTACCTTTTTTACTACTCGGGTTTATAGCAGCCGGACTGTCTCGTTTATCAGGGGTAGCTTTATCGATGATTATCGTTCCGACTATATTGATTTGGGGTGCTGCACCGGTGGACGTAATCGCGTTTATGTTGTTGTTCGTGGTATACAATAACTTTACGACGGAAACACAGGATATACGACTTGATTATAAGGATTTGGTTCTGTTTCCTAAATGGCGTATTTGTATTCCGTTCATTTTAACCTTGGTTATTACGTTCTTCCTTCTTCCTGCTGCAGGACTTGCCTTTTTTATGGCTTGTTTTCTTTTAGAGATGATGGCGACTGTATATAAACGGATTCCTGAAAATCAACGTCCTCGGGTTTATCGCGTAGTAGTATTGGCCATTTTAAGTGCCGTTGTGACCGCAGTAGGGGCTTATGCAGGACCTCAAATTCCGGGGGAATACTACTTTATCTGTGCCGGTGCGGCTATTCTGGTAATCACCGCTTTTGCCTGGTACGCAGGCAATCATCGTGATGCTTTTAAAAGTACATGGGAAATCATCTGGGTTGATTTTAACGTACTCCTCGGTATGTTCGGCGTTGAAGCATCTAATTATCCGGAAGGGATTAAGCGTTCCTTCACAAGTCCGATGACTCGTATGCTGCCGATGCTTACTGTTGTGGGCGGATACGCGGGCCTTATGGTTGTTTTTGCGGTATACGGTATGTTCTCCATTCCGTCGTTGATTACGGCTATCGGTAGCGCCATCGGTATTCGTTTCTTCGGACTGTATGAATTTCCTCGAACCGGCGGCTTTTCGTATCTGGCTATCGGGTTTGCGGTAATGGCGGTAATATGTTTATACCTCGTATATCCGGAACCTGTCGGCTTTGACTATATTAATGCACTTGTTTCCAAGCCTTTAGGTCAATAATTTCTGGTGTGATATTATTCATTGGATTATTTAGTACTGTTGGGTGCATAATGGATGGTGAAAGGAGTTGATGTCGTATGGCAGAAGTAATTGAAACGAGACCGTTTCCTCCCTTTTTACCGCCTCAAGCGACGGTTATGATGATGGGAACATTTCCTCCGGCTGCGGAGAAACGGGCTATGGAGTTTCACTATCCAAATTTTCAAAATGATATGTGGCGCGTATTTGGCCTTGTTTTCTTTGATGAGAAAGATCATTTCAGAAAAGGTGAAGAAAAGGCGATGGATCCAGAAAAAATTAAACAGTTTTTAGATGAAAAAGGGATTGCCTCTTGTCCGACTGTGTATAAAGCGATTCGTGAGCATGGTAATGCATCTGACGCATTCCTTGATGTTGTAGAAACAGTTAATTTGGGAGACGTGCTTAAACAAATTCCTGATTGCAAACATATCGGTACTACGGGCGGCAAGGCGACGGAAATCCTGTTGAGCCTTTTGCCTGAGAAGGTGAAATTGCCGAAGACAGGGGAAACGATTCCCTTTGTATACGATGGTCGTGAATTGACTTTGACCCGCTTGCCGTCAACCTCGAGAGCCTATCCGTTAAGTCTGGTGAAAAAAGCTGACGCTTATAAGACTTTTTTCCGTCAGTGCGGATTAACAACAAAATAATCATAAGAAATACCTTTGAAAATAGTTTTATCTGGTCTGTAAGATGAGAATAGTAAGACGCAGGATATTTTCAGAGGTATTTTTATGTCTGCTACAATGTTGCAAGAATATATGTGATTGGTTATCGATCAAATTAATTAAATGAGTTAGATTATCAAAAAATAATGTAAGATTTTAAATACTTATAGTGTGAATATAATAAAAGGTTTATAGAATTATTTATAAATAAAATTAATAACAAAAATAACTTTTTAATTCTTGTTTTTTGTCATGAGAGGTCTATAATTAACCATTGTCATCACATGGTTGACAATTACGTGAGAATTGGAGTTGATATTATGGATAAGGCTAAAGAGGCCTTATGGACGAAGGCGTTTGTCCTCGATACGGTGATTAATTTTCTTGTATTTTTAATTTATTATTTATTGATTGTTATTATTGCAGTTGTTGCAAAAGATACACTTCATGCTACGGCGAGCCAGGCCGGCTTGGCTGTAGGCATTTATATTATCGGTACCGTTGTGGCACGACTCCTGGCGGGGCGCTTTATCAGTGTCCTCGGATGTCGTAAAATGCTCTATGTAGGACTTTTTATTTATCTGGCATCTACAGCGATGTACTTTTATACACCGAATCTTTTGATCCTTGATAGCGTACGATTCTTGAACGGTTTTGCTTACGGTATTACATCTACGGCGACGAGTACTATCGTGGCCGCTATTATTCCTATGTCCCGTCGCGGGGAAGGTATCAATTATTACGGGCTGTCCACATCTCTCGCCGCTGCGGTAGGTCCATTCCTCGGGATTCTCATGCTTCACACCGTCGGATATGATTTTATCATTGCTTTCTGTGTAGCCCTCATTATACTTTGTGTGGTCGGGGCGGTTATCATGAAATTTAAAGAACCGAAGCTTGCCATTGAGTCTGAAAGCCATAAGGGTATCAGAATTTCCGATTATATTGAACCTCGTATGAATTCTATCAGCCTTGTGTCCGTGTTGGTGGGCTTTGCTTACTCTGGTGTTATCGGTTTTATGGCATCCTATACGCGTGAGATTAATCTCATTATGGCGGGCACGTTCTTCTTTGTTGTATACGCCGTGGTCATTACGATCACACGCCCTTTACTGGGTCTCCTCTTTGATATGAAAGGGGAAAACTTCGTGTTGTATCCTTGTTTTATCTCCTTAGCATTCGGTATCTTTTTGTTGAGTATCGCCGATTCTACGTGGATTGTATTATTGTCCGCCGTATTCGTCGGTCTCGGTTATGGTACATTCATGTCCAACGGACAGGCGGTAACCGTTAAAATCGTACCGGTTCATCGTATCGGCGTGGCGACATCTACCTATTTTATCGCTCTTGATATGGGCCTCGGATTCGGGCCATATATACTCGGCGGGGTGAAAGAAATAGTTGGATATACCAGCATGTTCCAACTCACCGTTGTGGTAGCTCTCGTGGCATTTGCTGCGTATTATTTTCTATACGGTCGCCTTGTGGGAACCGATAAGGATCTTTCTTTGAAAGCTCGTGCCGAAGAAGAGGAGATTAAAAATCGTAAACGTTTGGCGAAAGAGGTTTAATCGCTTATTAAAATGTCTAGTGACGTATAGATAATACTTTTAAAATGTTTGGCAAATAGGTATTTGAAAATTTAATTGCCTATATTGCGATGTATATAATGAAAGCCCTCTATCCGGTTCTTGGATAGAGGGCTTTGTTATTGCTGTTCAGTTTGGGAAAGTATTATAAGGTTTTTCCCCATACTATTTGTCTTAGAAGTTTATGTTTATGATGTATATAAAAGGTTATGACATGTATAAACTATTTTTCTATATTCACGATGTTGACGATAACTTCCACAGCCTTTTTCATGTCATCGATGCAGGCGAATTCATGGCGACCGTGAAGGTTTTCCACACCCGTAAAGATATTCGGCGTAGGAATGCCCATGAAGGAAATCTTTGAGCCGTCCGTACCGCCCCGGATAGGATCGCAAAGCGGTGTAATACCGGCTTTTTTCATCGCCGCTTTGGCTACGTTTACACATTCCATATTATCTTTGATGATATCGTACATATTGTAATATTGATCTTTGACAGAGACTTCGCAGACTTCTCGGCCGTAAATATCGTTTAGCGTTTGACCTGCCTGTATAAAGAAAGCCTTTTTCGCTTCAAATAACTGTTTGTCGTGGTCGCGGATGATGTAGTTCATTTTGCCTGTGTCCACTTGCGTTTCCATGCTCATGAGCATGAAGAATCCCTGTCGGCCTGCTGTGTGCTCAGGAACCGCTGCACCCGGTAGCAGTGCATCAAACTGCATAGCCAGTTTAGCACAGTTTATCATGATACCCTTGGCAGTGCCTGTATGAACGGATACGCCTTTCAGCGTAACGGTTCCGCCGGCGGCGTTAAATGTTTCGTATTCAAGCTGCCCCAGGCTTTCACCATCGATTGTGTATGCGTAGTCTACAGGGAATTGAGATACATCGAAATGGTCGGCGCCGGTGCCGATTTCCTCGTCGGGACCGAAGGCGCACATAATCTTACCGTGCTTGATTTCCGGATGGGCTACGAGATAGGAGAGTGCCTCCATGATTTCACAGATGCCCGCCTTATCGTCGCCGCCGAGCAATGTAAGCCCGTCTGTTACAACTAAGGATTTGCCGATGTAATTTTTAAGATTTGGAAAGTCCGTACGACGCGTGAAAATCTGATGCTCTTCATTGAGGCAGATATCGCTACCGTCGTAGTTTTCGATGATGCGCGGCTTGATATTCTCCGCATTGTAGTCCGCTGTATCCATGTGTGCGATAAAGCCGATAGAAGGGGCCGGCTCATTCGTATTGGCATTGAGGGTTCCGATAACAAAACCGTTGTCACGGTTATAGATGACTTCGTTAAGGCCGATAGCTTTCAAATCCGGTACCAGTACATTAGTGGCAAAATCCACCTGCGTTTGTGTGCTTGGGATAGTCGTGCTTTCTTCGTTAGACCGTGTATTTATACTCGTATACCGTACAAAACGTTCAACCATTGGTTCCATAATGAGCCTCCTTGTAAGTAAACATACGTGTTATACATGTCAGTACTTGTTATGCCGTTACATAATAAAGATGTTTAATATACTTTCATTGTAGAACAGAGGCGGAGAAAATGCAAAATATATTGAATCATAAAGTGTAAAAATATTCCTGTTATGCATATAAAGTAATTGAATCATGTATAATGCCGTGATAGTATAAAGGTGAATAGATATACGACTCTATTAATGTTATGTGAGGAGGTTTTACCATGTCGGACGAAATTCGTTCAATTCCGCCCGTAGAACCTGTGTTGGATCCTAAGAAGGACTATACGGAAATCAATTCTTATGTAGTATTCTGGGGTCTGTTCTACGCGGCAATTTTTACACTGGCCGTAGGGTATCTATGCTTGAAAATCGGTCAAACTGTAGATGCCTTTGCACCGGTATCCGTGCTCGCTATGGGGACGGCAGTTATCTTGAAACGGAAAAATGCTTTTGCTGAAACCGTTCATATTCAGGCGATTGCCAGCTCCAGTACGAACACATTGGCAGGGGCCATGTTCTTTCTGCCGGCCCTCTATATTTGGGGTGTAACGGATGTATCCTTTGCACAAATGGCGATTCCTATTATACTCGGTGGTGTATTAGGTGTTCTATTATGCGTTATGTTCCGTCGCTATTTCGTAGAGGAAATGCATTATGTATATCCGTTCCCAAGTGGTCGTGCCGCTGCGGAAGTATTGATGAGTAATGAAGGCAGCAGGGCAAAACTCATGATCGGTTCCGGTCTTGTCGCTTTGCTGTACGATTTTATCCTCAACAGTTTAGGGTGGTGGCAAGAGGTTATTCGCACCATGAGCTTTAAATGGGGCGCTATCTTAGCGGATAAGACGAAAATATCTGCCGCTGTCGATACGGATGCTGCATTGCTCGGGTTAGGTTACTTTACGGGACTTCGTTATGCGGCTATCATCGCTGCGGGCTCCTTCTTCTCCTGGTTTGTATGTATCCCGATTGTCTATTTCTTGGCACCGGAACATGTGATGCACATCAACGGACAGGAGGTCCTTTTAGGGGATGCGCCTATTCGTAAGGTTTTCCTTGATTATGTACGTCATATCGGTATCGGTATGCTTGCTATGGCCGGTATTATCGGACTTTTAACGATGTCCAAGGTCGTGGCCAGCGTCGTTAAAAATGCGGTTCTCGATATTTTCAGCTCCAAGACGGTGGATGTTAATTTGCTTCGCACGCAACGCGACGTGCCTACGTCTTGGATCGGTGCAGGTATCCTGTTGTGTACGGTTTTATTTGCCGCATATTTCCATGTGATGTATGCTGAAAGCTTCGCTCAAACTATTGTAGCGTTCCTTATCGTCCTTATCATGTCCTTCCTGTTGGCTGTAGTCGGTATCAGCTCTATCGCTTATACAGGAACGGAACCGGTTTCAGGGATGACGATTTTTATGATCATCATTTCCGCTGTATGTTTGACAACAGCAGGTATGACAGGTAAAGTTGGTATGGTTGCGGTTCTCATGATGGCATCCTTTATCGGTACGACCATCGGTATGGCCGGCAACTTCATGTCCGAACTAAAAGTGGCACATATGACAGGTGCAACACCTAAGAAAATGGAGCAATGGCAAATCGTCGGTACCATCCTCTGCGCTGTTCTTTCCGTCGGCGTTATGATTCTCTTGAACGACGCATACGGATTCGTAGGGGATCATGCTCTTAATGCTCCGCAAGCGAATGCCATGGCTGCCATTATCGAACCGATGATGACGGGCGGTAGTGCTCAGTGGCCTTTATATATGGCCGGTGCATTCTTTGCCGTTATCTTGTGGATGATAAAGGTTCCGCCTTTGGCATTTGCCCTCGGTACATATTTGCCGATGGAAATCAATACGCCTCTACTTATTGGCGGTTTGATTTCCTACCTTGTACAAAATAGTACAAAAGATAAAGCGTTAGCTGATCTTCGTTTCTCTAAAGGCAGTACAATTGCATCCGGTCTTGTTGCCGGTGGTGCAATCGGCTCTCTATTCAGTGCGGTGCTTCGCATTGCCGGGGTCAATGTATTTGCCGAAACATGGGTGGAAACACCGGAAGCTACATATCTTGGTATCGTAATGTACTTGTTACTATGTACATTCCTTTATAAGGTTGCTATGTACATAAAAGAGAAAAAAGTAGCAAAATAGAGTCGTTATAGATTGCGAATATCTTTCATTCATAAAAGAACTCCTTTTGAGATTTTTCGAAGGGAGTTCTTTTTTTGCTACTATGGTTGGTGTATTATTAAGCGGTTCGGTACATAGCGAATTTCGGTATATAGTTGCTTTTGACCTATACTGCTGTTGATTAAAGTTAAATCTATTCCGTGCATAGTTACGGGGATTATTAACTATTGCTTCGGTGGTGTGCGGTCTGAGGTGTGTCTCTGCTATAGTTATAAGTTATATTGCCTTAAAACCTATTTATATGATTGGGATTGTTGACCTCGTATATGTGCGATGATATGATGTGTGTATATTACCCCTATAGATATATTGATTTTGTGTATATCCATTATTAATGGGGGCTTTATTATTTTTGAGGTATGGAATGAGAATTTGAAATAAATCAGTATGGCAGAAGATAGAGGTCAATGTATAGTTTGAGACACGCATCTCGTGATATGAGATATGGTTAGAATGGGTGATGTAATGGCTAGACGAAGTGCATTTTTAGATATTATTGAGGAGAGAGGACAACTCGTGCTGGACGGTGCTTTTGGTACCGAGTTGGAACGCTATGGCTGTGATATTCATGATGAACTGTGGTCATCTAAAATGCTCATCGAAAATCCGGATATCATCAAAAAGGTGCATATCTCGTACTTGGCGGCCGGAGCGGATATTATTGAAAGCTCCGGCTATCAAGCTACCGTAGCGGGCTTTAAGGCTCATGGGTATGGAACGGAAGAGGCGCTGGATCTTGTAAAGTTATCCGTCCGTCTTGCCGTACAAGCGCGGAACGAGTTTATAGAAGCAAAGGCGAGCGGGGCTCTTACATTAAGGGGGATTAGGCTTGGTGAAGAAACTGCTGGTGGGGTTCGGTATTATTCGGGAGGGGCATTGCCTAAACCTTTGGTAGCCGCTTCTGTAGGTCCCTATGGGGCTTTTCTCGCGGATGGCTCCGAATATCGTGGCGATTATGGGGTACAAACGGAATATCTTGAGGTGTTCCATATTCCTCGCCTGGCTCTTTTTTGCGAAGAGAATCCGGATGTACTCGCATGTGAAACAGTGCCGTCTTATGATGAAGCTATTGCTATTGCAAGGGCTTTATCGGATCCGTTTACGACAAGAGGAATTCCCGCGTGGATATCCTTCTCCTGTAAGGACGGACATCATATCTCCAGCGGAGAAACGATTATTAAATGTGCCTGTATGATTGATAAAGTACGTCCTGTAACGGGCATCGGTATAAATTGTACGGCACCTGAATATGTGGAGTCGTTGATCAAGGATATTCGCTCCGTCACGGATAAACCCATCGCAGTCTATCCGAATCTAGGTGAAACCTATGACGGTGTTACCAAAACCTGGTCCGGTGGTCAAACAACATTCATTGATTATATTGATACCTGGCGAAAGGCGGGGGCGAATATTATCGGTGGTTGCTGTAGGACGAATCCTGAAATTATTGAAAGCGTAGCAAAGAGAATACATAAAAATAAGACCCTAGGTTAAACCTAGGGTCTTATTTGTTTTGGCGGAGAGACAGGGATTTGAACCCTGGGTACGGTATAACCGCACACATGATTTCCAATCATGCTCCTTCAGCCGCTCGGACACCTCTCCATGTATTCTGTTGTTTTACAGCTACTCAAATAGTATACGAAAAAGGGCTGTCCATGTCAAGGAAAAAATAGAAGATTCATCCGGTTTTCTGATGCGTAGATATAATGGTGAATTGGGTTATATCCGGTGAATTTATGATGTAAAAGCCACCCCGATGGGGTGGCTTTTTACTGTTATCCGGATATTACTGTACATCCTTGATATCTGCTGCATCGATGGATGCTTTGATATCGTCCGCCATCTTCTCAATTAACGGAAGATCCTCATCTTTCAAAGAGGATTTGATATCGAGCGGTTCAGATATGATTTCTATATCTTTGAAATCATTTTCAAAGTGAGCCACCATCATTTTCATCGCAGCGGATGCCCAGGAGTGATTGCCGATGATGGATACTTTGTGATTTTGGAAGTTGAGCGCTTTCAATTCATGGATGAAGTTTTCCATGGTGAGGTACAGATTCAAGTTGTACGTAGGCGCGATAGTTACCAAATTTGTGTATTTCCATGCATCAGCGATGATGTAGGATGCGTTAGTTTTGGACACATCGTAGATTTTGATGTCCGGAATACCGCGTTTCGCTAACTGCTTTGCCAATTGCTGTGCAATATCGCGGGTGTTGCCGTACATGGAACCGAAGGCGATAACAACGCCTTTTTTCTCTGCCGTATAGCTGGACCAGTGCATGTATTTCTGCAAGATATACTGGATTGTTTCCGGTGTGCGCCAGATCGGGCCGTGAAGTGGTGCAATACGTTTGATTTCAAGAGCGGATACTTTACGAATCGCATTTTGCACTTGAGGACCGTATTTACCGACGATATTGGTGTAGTAACGGCGAGCTTCTTCCTCATAGGTCGCAACAAAATCGGTTTGGTCCGCAAAAATGTTGCCGTTAATGGTGCCGAATGTACCGAACGCATCAGCGGAGAACAAGGTGCCTGTAGATTTTTCATAGGTACATGTTACCTCTGGCCAGTGAACCATAGGCATCGTATAGGATACGAGTGTGTGCTTGCCGAGGCAGATTTCGTCGCCTTCTTTTACCAAATAGTAATTATCAGGCATCGGCGTGCGATAGAATTGCTCGAACATACGGAATGTAGTCGCATTACCGACCAATTTACAATTTGGATAGCGTTGTAATGTTTCGAGTAATGTCTGGCAATGATCCGGTTCCATGTGGTTTACCACGATATAATCGAGTTCGCGGCCATTTAGAAGGTGAGTCAAGTTGTCAAAGTATTCTTCGCGGATTTCTGCATCCACGCTGTCTACAACGCAAGTTTTCTCATCGTCGATGAAATAGCTGTTGTAGCTTACGCCGTTTGGGATGGGGAATAAGTTTTCAAAACGTTCAGTCGTCCAGTCATTACTACCGATCCAGTAGATATGATGAGTCATTTTCTGAGCACAATGCATAATAAAATCCTTTCTTCACTCACATTTGTATACATATAGATTCACGTGAATCACCATGATTATAAATTATATTGACACTTTATAATACTAATATTTTCGAAAAAAATCAATATGATAACTCTTTGAATGCTGATTTTTCGATTGATTTCGGGATGATTTATGAATTGAACAGCTTTCAATAGGCGTTATGAGAGTCATTAATACGGTTATAACTGTAAGGGTATAGCCTACTCAAAAGAGCAGGCTATGAATCACATATTTATTATTTGAAATAGCTTACGCCGGATGTGAATATAGGCAGTTCCAAATTGCCCGGAATGTTTTTGCTGATATCCGCGCCGCAACGTTCGGAGTGGGCCATTTTGCCGAATACGCGACCGTCAGGGCTGTAAATGCCCTCGATAGCGGCTACGGATTGATTCGGATTGAACCGACTGTCCATCGAGGCAATACCGTTAAAGTCGACGTATTGTGTGGCAATCTGACCTGTTTTGTTGAATTCCAACACCTGCTGAGGAGAGGCGATGAAGCGACCTTCGCCATGAGAAATCGGTACCGTGTAGATTTCTCCGGCTTTCGCTTCGTTCATCCATGGTGATTTTGTAGAAATTACCTTCGTATGAACCATGCGGGATATATGGCGACCAATCGTATTGTATGTCAATGTAGGATGATCCGCCGTCAATGTTTCAATATGTCCGCCCGGTAATAAGCCTAATTTAATGAGCGCCTGAAATCCGTTACAGATGCCGAGTACCAAACCGTCTTGTTTGTACAGGAGATTTTCAAGGCCTTCCGCAAGGTATGGATTGCGGAAGAGGGTGGCCATGAATTTACCGGATCCGTCCGGTTCGTCTCCGGCACTGAAGCCGCCGGGAAACATGAGAATCTGCGATTGTGCTAATTTATCTTTAATCACATCGATGGATTCTTTGAGCTGTTCCGGTGTCTGATTTCTGATGACGACAATGTCCGTATCGGCACCGGCCCGTTCAAAGGCACGGGCGGAGTCGTATTCGCAGTTCGTACCCGGGAATACAGGGATGAGTACCTTCGGTTTTGCCCCTGAGGATGTGCTGCGAGGTTTCGCGTGTTGATCGTGAATATATGCTACGGCTTCACCTGTACCGTTTTTTGCATACATAGGGAAGATATCATTTAATGGAGCTTCGTATGCTGCCTGTACCTCTTTGAGCGATACGGATTGACCGTTCCATTCGATAACCGGATCGGATTGTGTGACGCCGATAACCTTTAAATCCAACAGTTCTAACAGGTGGTTGACTGCTTTGATATCCACTTCTGCGATGAAAGCGCCAAGGGCCGGTTGGAAAAGAACTCGCTCGGCGTATTTGTCGAACTTCACACCGATATTGTTGCCGAGGGCCATTTTGGTAACGGCTTCGGGAATACCGCCATGGTCAACAACATAGGCTGAGTAAATGCGACCTTTTTCTATTTCTTCCTGCAAGATATCGCAGTTTTCCTTGAAGCGATCCCAGTCCGGCGTATCGTTATAGGTTCGAGGCACATCGAAGAATACTAGGCGATGATCCACGCCTTTTAAGTCCTGACTTACAACGTTTTTGGCGGATGTCGTATCTACCGCAAAGGATACGAGTGTAGGAGGAACCGTGAGATCCATAAAGGTTCCGCTCATGGAGTCTTTACCGCCTATGGCACCGATTTCCAGTTCTTTTTGCGCCTTGTAGGCACCTAAGAGGGCTGATACCGGTTTACCCCAGGATTCTGCTGTCGTAAGATGCTCGAAATATTCCTGTAATGTAAGATATGCGCTTTTGCGATTGCCGCCGAGGGCTACGAGTTTAGCAACTGATAAAAGTACAGCGTACTGCGCTCCATGATATGGACTCCAGGCCGATAATTCCGGTACGAACCCGTGCGTCATGATGCTGGCAGTCGTCGTTTCGCCATGAAGAACAGGTAATTTTGCTACCATGCCCTGGGTCGGCGTTTTCTGGAATTTACCGCCGAATGGCATGAGTACCGTGTTGGCACCTACGGTACTGTCAAAACATTCGACAAGTCCCTGTTGCGATGCCGTGTTTAAATCGGATACGGCCGCGATCCATTGCTCTTTAAAGTTGTCCGCACTGGCGGAACCGCGACGGAAATAGGACCTTTCATCAGGTGCGGTTACGATGGCGGTCTGTTGCTGTTTTGCTCCGTTCGTATTGAGGAAGTCACGGCTGATGTCGACGATAGTCTCGCCCTTCCAGTTCATGATGAGACGATTCGTATCTGTTACATCGGCGACGACTGTACATTCAAGATTTTCCTCATCGCAGAACTTCTTGAACCGATCTATATCGGAAGGGGCGATGACGCAGGCCATGCGCTCTTGAGATTCGGAAATGGCGAGTTCCGTACCGTCAAGTCCGGCATACTTTTTAGGGACCGTATCAAGACTGATGGTGACACCGTCCGTTAATTCTCCGATGGCTACGGATACGCCGCCTGCACCGAAGTCGTTACAGCGTTTGATGAGTGTCGTTACTTCCGGTCGGCGGAACAGGCGTTGGATTTTACGCTCCGTGAGGGCGTTCCCTTTTTGTACCTCCGCACCGCAAGTTGCGAGAGATTCCGTTGTGTGTTCCTTAGAGGAACCGGTTGCACCGCCGCAACCGTCACGACCTGTTTTTCCGCCCAACAGAACGATGACATCCCCTGCAACGGGTTCTTCGCGGCGTACCTGATTGCGTGGAGCGGCACCGATAACGGCGCCGATTTCCATGTGTTTCGCTACATAGCCGGGATGGTAGTATTCTTTTACTTCACCTGTGGCGAGACCGATCTGATTGCCGTATGAGGAATAGCCGCGAGCTGCTTCGCGGGTGATTTTCTTCTGCGGTAATTTACCTTTCAATGTATCTTCCAGGCTTGTGTGCGGGTCGCCGGCTCCGGTTACGCGCATAGCCTGATATACATAGGCGCGACCGCTCAACGGATCGCGGATACATCCGCCGAGACATGTGGCGGCACCGCCGAACGGTTCGATTTCAGTCGGATGATTGTGTGTTTCGTTTTTGAATAAGAGAAGCCATTCCTCGGTCGTCCCGTTCACATCTACGGGTACGATAATCGTACATGCGTTGATCTCCTCTGATTCGTCCAGATTCGTCAAGCCGCCTGCATGACGCAATTCCTTTACGGCTAGGGTGGCCATATCCATGAGAGAACGGGCCTTTGTTTTCGACATATATAATTCGTTGCGGCCGTTCATATACTCTTCGAGGGCTTCCTTGATAGGACCGGTGAAACGATTATCTTCGATGGTGATATCCGTCAATTCCGTCATAAATGTAGTATGACGACAATGATCGGACCAGTAGGTATCGAAGAGGCGAATTTCCGTAATCGTCGGGTTTCTACGCTCCACATCGGCGTATTGCCGGCGGATTAATTGAAGATCCGCTACGGTCATGGCAAGACCGTATTTGTCGATGAGGGATTTTAAATCATCATCGCTCATCTCTGTGAAACCGTCGATGATCGCCACCGGTTTCGGTTCATCCAGGTCAAGGGCCAATGTGCTCGGCATATCGAGGCTTGCTTCGCGTGAGTCCACGGGATTGATATAGTAGGCTTTGATCGTCTGTTTTTGTGCCTCCGCGAAAGTCCCCTCTATGGCATATATACGGGCGCAACGTACGATGTGTCCCGATGTAAGGGTCAGCATGGAGATGCATTGCTCCGCACTGTCCGCTCGTTGATCATATTGTCCCGGTACATATTCAACAGCGAAGACAAGGCCGTCTATAGACGGTAATGTATCCATGATTGTATCTACCGGAGGTTCGGAGAAAATAAGATTTTTGGCTTTTTCCAGGTCTTTTTCGGATAGATGCTCGATATCATAACGTTCATAGATTGTTACCGCCGTAGCCGGCAAGGATAGTTCCTGCTGTAAGGTGTGTAACATACGTTCTGATTCTTGACTGAAAGATTCTCGTTTCGTTACAAATAAGCGTTGAATAGCCATTGTAGCCTCCTCAAATGTATAAATTCCGTTTATGGAGTTGACAAAATAAGTATAATCGGTCTAGACTTATAAGTAAAGATAATCTTATTAATAAAAAGATTAGAATTTCTAATAAATGTGAAAAATTCATGAAGGTCATAAGACCTGAGATTCATGAAGAACTCTACGTGATTGCTGAGCATTTTGCTAGATGAGCTGAGCATTCTGTTAGATAAAGAGTTTGGATTGACGTATGTATTAATTTATACAAAGTTCCATTATTAGTATATAACAGAGGTGAATAAAATGGCAGTATCTGCAGATTTATACAGAACTTTTTTAGGTGTCGGTTTGTATTTATCTTTTTCTCGCGCAGCGAAGGAACTCGGAGTGTCTCAGTCCGCCATCAGTCAAAGTATTAAACAGTTGGAAGGGGAACTCAATATGCCCCTTTTCGTGCGGACCACAAAATCCGTAGGCTTTACACCGGAAGGCAAGGAACTTTTTGATACGGTGGCAAAGGCGTTTTCCATTTTGGATAATGGCGTTACTCAACTGCAGGAACGCGTGAATCAGGCTTATGAAAGTTTAAATCTGGCAGCTACGGATACTTTGTGCCGTCATTTTCTGTTGCCCTACTTTCATAAATGGCAGTTACAGGAAAGCGAAATCGGTTTGCATATCATCAATAAACCGTCACCGGACTGTGTGCAGCTGGTGCTCGATAAGGAAGCGCAGTTAGCCGTGGTCAATGATTACGAAGGTTTGCGGGAAAATCCTCAGCTGGAGGTGACCACTTTAGCGACAATTCAAGATGTTTTTGTAGGTGGTCATGAATATAAAGGGGCTGGATTCTTTGATCAGGGGCGCCTCCTGAATGAACCGATGCTTTTACTGCAAAAGGGAACTGCAAGTCGGACATTCTTTGACGAAGTGACTCATGGTGCGTGCCGTAAGCCTCGCTTTGAACTTGGCAGTGTCGATGTGTTGCTGGACCTCGTGGAAATCAACATGGGGATTGCTATGTTGCCGAGTCATGTGGTGCAGGAAAAAATGCAGGAAGGCGCTATCGTGCGTATCGATACGGATATCCCTGTGCCGACTCGAGATATCGTCCTAGTACGTTCCCGACTGGTGCCGCAATCGGAGGGGGCCGCACGATTTACGGCACTGCTTGTAAATAAGGAAAGCAATCGAGATAAAATTTTATAAATATATACTTTATACTGATTGTGCTGAACTGCATTTCAAATTTCTCATGTGGAGTTTGAAATGCAGTTTATATTTTAATAAGGCATAGTGCATAGTTTTATTTTTAAATAATATATGAAATGTGCTTTCAATATATATTGACCCTGAGCCCCTATTTACGTTAAAATTTAAAGATAGTTATACGGAGGTATAAGCACATGGAATTATTAAAGCAACGCATTCGAGATGAGGGCATCGTCCTCAATAATCGCGTGTTAAAAGTAGATGGATTTTTGAATCATCAAATTGATCCGCATTTGTTCAAAGCCATCGGAAAGGAAATTGCAGATCGCTATCGTGATGCGGGGGTACAACGGATTGTCACCATAGAAGCATCGGGTATCGCATTAGCATTGATGGCCGCATTGGAACTCGATGTACCGTTGGTATTTGCACGCAAGAAAAAATCGATTCTCATGGTGGATGAGGTATATCATTCCGTTGTCTATTCCTATACAAAGGAAGAAAACTATGAAATCACGATTTCCAAAAAGTTCTTGCCCGCCGGTGAAAAGGTATTGATCATCGATGATTTCTTGGCATCCGGTGAAGCCGCTATGGGTCTGGCTAAATTGGTACAGGAAGCAGGCGATGAAGTGGTAGGTATGGCGATTGCCATCGAAAAATCCTTTCAGCCGGGACGTGAACGCCTTGAAAATGCGGGGTTCCGTGTAGAGTCATTGGTGCGTATCAAAGAATTCAAGGATAATGGTTGTGTATTTTTAGAAGACTGATGTGTGTGTGGTCTTGTCATTAGTTGTAGAGGGTATTATGAATCACAAAGCAGAAAAATTTGATTTACTTGTAGCAGACCTTGAAAAAGGCGGTAACGGTTGGTTTCTCAAGGAGGAATTGACCGATGATTTAAATACAGTTGTATATCATGGCCGTTTAGATGTGCATGAAAACAGCCTGCCTGTGTTTATCGTAATGGATGATTCCGCATTTTCCTATGTGCGTGTAGCGATTACGACGACATCTGTTGCAAAAGATATGATTCCTTCCGTGTTAGAGGAATTGAATACATTAAATCAGGAATATAAAGTATCTAAATATTATGTAAGCAATGAAGACGGTAATATATATATGGATATTTCCGTTCCTACATTGGATGAACAGTTTGATCCTAGCGTACTGGTGAATATCTTATTAGGTGTAATCCAGCCTCATTTGGATGAGGTACATCAAGGTATTCTCAAGGTAGCGGGCATAGTTAAATAGAGGTCGTTATGAATCCGAAAGCACTAGCCTTTGACAAATTTATGAAAGAAGAGCAGATAACATCTTTTGAACGCAAGGATTTTGAAGATGAAGACGGTACTGTCGTATATCGTTCGTACATCAAATCTCCATTGTGGGATATGCCGCTATTTGTGATCTTAGATAACAGTATTTACAGCGTTATCCGTTTGGTTTTGGGCCCTGAAAAGGTGACGGCTCAGAATATGACCGCCTTAAATGCGCTTATCAATCGTGAAAATGCAACGTATAAGAATTATAAGCTCTACATTGACGAGCAGGATTCCAGTCTATATCTGGACTGCGTATATATGTGTGCTGATGATGCTTTCGAGCCTGCTTTGATGTATGCGTTGATGTCATCTATCGTGGATTATATTCCCGAATCTGTAGGTGAGTTGAAAACCGCTTTTGAAAGTACGGCGCATTAGAACGTGATGCAGCTGGTTTATAAATATATGGTTGCTGATGTATAAAAGAACATATCGTTCGGAGTTTAAATAAAAGAGACAATCGATTCTATGAATTGATTGTCTCTTTTTTGTATGCTGGAAACCATATGAGAAACATGATTATATATTGTCATAAAAGACTTTGATGACACTATGTCAATCGAAGTGGAGTATCTGACGTATCATGTGAGCTTTTCGTGGAACTAATCTCTGATCATTCTATTGTTCATTATATATCGAACGATAATAAAAGCTTATATATTAATTATTCGAAAAACTATTGACCGAAGGTCTTGTGAGTGTTACAATTTAGCTACCAAAAGGAGGTAGCACCATGAAACGCTTTTATCAACAATTAACAAGTGAATCTTCGGAGGCTATCTGTGCGCATTTGACCCGGTCTATTCAGGCTGGGCTTTTTTATTAGGAGGTTCTATGAAGGTCGGTATCATCATGGGCAGCAAGTCCGATTTGGACATAATGAAGAAGGCATCTGCCGTATTGGATGAATTTAATATTTCTTATGAAATGGTTATTGCTTCGGCTCATCGTACGCCGGAGGCTGTGAGGTCCTTCGTAACACGCCTTGAAGCGGAAGGTGCCATCGCCTTTATTGCCGGTGCCGGCGCGGCGGCTCATTTGCCGGGGGTTGTGGCAAGCTTTACAACGCTTCCCGTTATTGGTATTCCTCTTAATGCTACGGCTCTTAAGGGCGTCGACTCATTACTCGCCATCGTTCAGATGCCGTCCGGCATGCCTGTGGCGACGATGGCTGTGGACGGGGCTAAAAATGCGGCTCTCTTTGTGGTACAGATCGGGGCTGCTTTCAATAAAGAATTAAAAGAACGATACGAGCAATACCGAAAGGATATGGCGGATAAAGTGTTGGCGGACAACGAGGCTTTGCAGAGCGAACGCGGCAAATAATGTCAATTCGGATTGTATCATCCGCTGCGCAGGGATACATCGCGCAATGAATACTTCAATATTTTCGGAATTAAAGTTTTTATATTAATAGTTTCAGCATTTATTACAGTAAAATAGATTATTCATAATTTACGGCAAAGGAGAACATCATGGCTAACATCGAATTGGACAAATTGACATTATTGTATGAAGGTAAAGCGAAACAGGTGTATCAAACCGGCAACAAAGATGCATATATCGTACATTATAAGGATGATGCCACCGCATTTAACGGCGAAAAACATGATACGATTCTGGGAAAGGGCGTATTGAACAATAAGATTTCGTCGTTCTTCTTTGAACTGTTAAAAAAAGAGGGTGTACCGACTCATTTTATACGTCGCGAAGATGACCGTAACCAATTGGTACTTACCTTGGATATCATTCCGTTAGAAGTCATTGTTCGTAACATTGCAGCGGGCTCCATGGCGAAACGTTTCGGCATAGAAGAAGGAACACCTTTACAACATCCGATTCTCGAATTCTGCTATAAAAACGATGAATTAGGCGATCCTTTTGCCAACGAATCACAGATTACGGCGCTCGGATGGGCTACGCAGGAAGAACTTGATACGATTTCTACCATCACTTTAAAAGTAAATGATATATTAAAGAAATTTTTGGCTACAAAAAATGTAACCCTTGTAGATTTTAAAGTGGAATTCGGCAGACATAACGGCGAAGTGCTTTTAGGGGATGAAATTTCTCCTGACACATGTCGATTCTGGGACGCTACAACGGGTGACAAGCTTGATAAAGACCGTTTCCGTCGAGATCTCGGTAATGTTGAAGAAGCCTATAAGGAGATGTTGTTCCGCCTCACAGGCGAGCGTGCTTAATCGGAGTGACTCATGAATTACGATCCTATTTTTGACAAGTGGCATGAAGAATGCGGTGTGTTCGGCATCTTTGATCATACCGTAGATGTGGCTCGTTATGTGTACTGGGGCTTGTTTGCATTACAACATCGGGGGCAGGAAAGCGCCGGTATCGCCGTTACGGATGGGCACGATGTGGAATTGAAAAAAGGCATGGGCCTTTTAACGGAGGCGATTAAGGAATTGCCGACCTTGCCGAGCTATATGGGGACCGGACATGTCAGGTATTCCACGACGGGCTCCAATAATCCTCGCAATATTCAACCCCTGGTCATTCATTATCAAGGCGGGCAGATTGCGGTGGCTCACAATGGTAATTTGACGAATGCTCTTGCCATCCGCAAGCGCCTTGAAGCGGACGGTTCGATTTTTCAGACGACTATGGATTCGGAGGTTATTGTAAATCTGATTGCCCGATCCAAGGCTGATACACAGGTGGAACGCATTGCCGATGCGGCACGTCAAATCGAAGGGGCCTTTTCGCTGGTTATTACCACAAATGATTCTCTTGTGGGTCTTCGTGATCCGCAAGGTTTCAGACCTCTCTGTTTAGGCAAGACCGAGAACGGGTATGTTCTGTCCAGTGAAAGCTGCGCGTTTGATGCGATTAAGGCGGAGTTTATACGTCATATCGATCCGGGTGAAATGGTTATTATCGATGATAGCGGTGTGCGTAGCACTATCTATGCGGAACCGGAAAAAATCGATAAAAAGCTATGCGTTTTTGAGTATATTTATTTTGCCCGTTCCGACAGTCATATCGACGGTCAGTCGGTGTATGAAGCGCGTATCAACATGGGACGTGAATTATATAATGAAACAAAATATGATGCGGATATCGTCATGTCCATCCCCGATTCGGGAACGACCGCCGCATTAGGGTATGCAAGGGCCTCCGGGATTCCTTTTGCGGAAGGCCTCATTAAAAATCGTTACAGCGGCCGTACATTCATCAAACCGAATCAGGAGGAGCGTGAACTGGCGGTGCGCATGAAACTCAACGCGTTGCCTCATGTCGTCAGCGAAAAGCGTATTGTTCTCATCGATGATTCCATCGTGCGAGGTACAACGAGCGGACTCATCGTTAAAATGTTAAAAGAGGCGGGCGCCAAAGAAATATACATGTGCGTCAGCTCTCCTACCATTGAGTACTCCTGTCATTACGGCATCGATACGTCGGTCAGAAAAGAACTCATTGCAGCGACTCATACGGTGGATGAGATTAAGGACTATATTCATGCGGACAAGTTACATTATTTATCCCGTGAGGGTCTCTGTCGCGCCGTTTCGGGCGTAGGTGCAAATGATTTATGTTTCGCCTGTTTCAATGGTGATTACAGTGTTGCGGTTCCGTCGGAACAAGAGGAAGGGGTCAAATATGTGCTCGAATAAAACCAGTTTAACCTATCGTGACGCCGGTGTTGATATCGATGCGGGGAACCGTGCCGTGGAATTGATGAAGGAATCCGTAAAACGTACTTATACCCCCGGGGTAGTAGGCGATTTAGGCGGCTTTGGAGGGTTGTACTCCCTGGCGGGGCACAGCATGACGGATCCTATGCTCGTATCCGGTACCGATGGGGTGGGGACGAAATTACGACTCGCCATCATGATGGATAAAAACGATACAATCGGTCAGGACTGTGTGGCGATGAGCGTTAACGATATCCTCGTTCAGGGGGCGACACCCCTATTTTTTCTCGATTATATTGCGGTGGGCAAGTTGGACCCTGTGAAAGTCGCGGATATTGTGCGCGGTGTAGCACGGGCATGCGAGGAATCAGGCTGCGCTCTGTTGGGCGGTGAAACAGCCGAGATGGCGGGCTTCTACGACAATGATGATTATGATGTGGCCGGCTTTGCTGTGGGAATCGTTGATCGACCTAAACTTATTACCGGTGAACATATCGCGGAGGGAGATATCATTTTAGGATTGCCTTCGTCCGGTGTTCACTCAAACGGATTTTCATTGGTTCGTAAAATCGTATTTGATCATAAGAAATTCTCTATCGATACTAAAATTCCTGAGTTCGGTAAAACCTTGGGTGAGGAATTATTGACACCGACACGGTTGTATCCGAATGCTGTATTGCCGCTCTTAGAAAAAAATCTGCTCAAAGGGATGGTGCATATTACGGGCGGCGGCTTTTACGAAAATATTCCTCGCATTCTGCCTAAAGGCGTAACGGCTCATATTGATGTCAGTACATGGCCTCGCCTGCCGGTATTTACAAAACTGCAGGAATGGGGCAACGTGGCATGGTCTGAAATGTATCGTACTTTCAATATGGGAATCGGCATGATTCTCGTCGTGTCGCCTGAACAGGCGGACGTGGTGAAAGCAGAACTTGCAAAGCGGAATGAAGCGGTTTATGAAATCGGCCGTGTCGTTAATGGTGACGGTCCTGTAGTTCTTAAAGGGGCTGAATTTGATGCATAAGACTGATGATACCGATACTATCGCTATTGTGAGCAATAGCGTCGGCAGTATCCCGACCGATGCAGGGAACGGTGGTATGGGTAATAAAGTTGTAAAGAAGAGACTGGCCCTTTTTGCCAGCGGTCGCGGCTCTAACGGCGAAGCTCTTTATAAGGCCATGTGTGACGACTATATCAATGGAATATTCGTTGTAATTATTACGGACCATCATGATGCGGGGATTGTACGGCGTGCGGACGGGTGGGGGATTCCCATCGTCGTCATAGAACGATCGGACTATGACTCCAAGTCGGATTTTGAGGCCGCTCAATTAGAGGCTCTCGCGCCTTATGGAGTGGACGGAATCGTACTTGCCGGATATATGCGTATCCTTGGACGCCAGTTAATCGACAGCTATGAGCATCGGATTTTAAATATTCATCCCGCTTTATTGCCGTCCTTTCCGGGATTGCATGGACATCAACAGGCTATTGATGCGGGCGTAAAGATAACGGGATGTACCGTTCATTTTGTGGATGCCGGTATGGATACGGGGCCCGTTATTATGCAGAATACGGTGCCTGTATTGCCTGATGATACGGAGGATACGTTGAGCGAACGGTTATTACCCGTAGAACATGCTACATATGTTGAGGCATTGCGATTATTTTGTGATGATAAGCTTTCTATTGAGGGGCGCATCGTACGCATTGAAGAATAAGATTGTCATTCTGTGCGAAAACAGAGGTTGGGAGGATATATGATTAAGAATGCACTTTTAAGTGTATCCGATAAAACGGGGATTATAGATTTTGCAAGGGGATTAGCTGAGTTAGGTGTCACCATTTACTCTACAGGCGGCACATTGAAAGTCATCGCTGATGCGGGTATCCCCGTAAAGTCTGTTGAATCCTTGACGGGCTTTCCCGAAATGATGGACGGTCGCGTGAAAACATTACATCCAAGGGTGCATGGCGGTATTTTGGCTATTCGCGATAATAAAGAGCATCAGCAGGCGATGGCGGAACATGGTATTGAACCTATCGATTTGGTGGTGGTCAACTTGTATCCGTTCTGGGAAACCATTGCAAAATCTGATGTATCACTGGAGGAGGCTATTGAGAACATCGATATCGGCGGCCCTACAATGGTACGGTCGGCTGCGAAAAATCATGCATATGTAGGTATTGTGGTCAACCCGAATCACTATGATGAAGTTCTTCAAATGTTAAAGACAGACGGTGAATTGTCAAAAGAATATCGTTTCGCTTTGGCGAAGGAAGCCTTTGCACATACGGCAGCTTATGATGTAGCTATCGCCAACTATATGAGCACCATTCTGAAAGAAGGTCCTACACCGCCTGAATATTTAAGCGCTTATGAAAAGGTGACCGATCTTCGGTATGGTGAAAATCCCCATCAACAGGCTGCTTTCTACAGGGAAATCGGCACGGCTCATGGCATGGGGGCATTAAAGCAGTTACATGGCAAGGAATTGTCTTATAACAATATTGTGGATATGGAAGCGGCCTGGAATATGGTGTGGGAATTTACAGGGCCCGCGGCCTGTATCATTAAACACACGAATCCATGCGGAGCCGCTACGGCGGATACATTGAAGGAGGCTTATGTATCGGCTTATGAAGCGGATTCCGTTTCGGCATTTGGCGGTATCGTTGCACTTAATCGCGAAGTGGACGGTCCGACGGCGGAGGAAATGAGCCATATCTTTTTAGAGGTCATCATGGCGCCGGCTTTCACATCGGAAGCATTGACCATCTTGGAAGCTAAAAAGAATATACGCCTCATCGAATTGTCAAAACCGGAATCTGGTCAAGTGACGGTAAAAAAAGTTTCCGGCGGTTTGTTGGTGCAAACGGAGGATGATATCGCTGAGGATCGCGCAAATTATAAGGTAGTGACGAAGGTGCAGCCTACGGAGGCGCAGTGGAAGGCCCTTGAATTTGCGTGGAAGCTGGTAAAGCATGTGAAATCAAATGCCATACTCATTTCCAATGAGCATCATACATTGGGCGTCGGTGCGGGACAGATGAATCGCGTCGGCTCCGCTAATATCGCGCTGGAACAGGCGGGGGAGGCGGCCCATGGTGCCGTTATGGCATCGGATGCGTTTTTCCCGTTCGGCGATACCGTTGAAGCGGCGGCGAAGCATGGTATTGCGGCGATTATCCAGCCCGGCGGTTCCATTCGGGATGAGGAGTCCATCAAGGCAGCCGACGAAGCGGGCATAGCTATGGTATTCACCGGCATTCGTCATTTTAAACATTGATATCGGAACATGGGATGCAGTATTGACAGAGTTTATACTCATTTTAAAAGACCTTTTATATTCTGATTATGAAACTTGGCGCATAATGCGCCGGACGGAGGACTCTATGAAAGTATGTGTCATCGGCAGTGGCGGTCGTGAGCACGCCTTGGCTTGGCGTCTCTCTATCAGCCCCAGCGTAACGAAGGTATACGCTGTTCCCGGCAGTGCGGCCATGTCCGGCTGTTCCGAGTTGGTAGGAATCGACTGGAAGCAAACAGAACACTTGATTCAGTTTCTGAAAGATAATCAGGTGGACCTTGTCGTCATCGGCCCTGAAGCTCCGCTTGTGGGAGGGCTTAGCGATAGTTTGTGTAACGCGGGTATTCCCGTATTCGGTCCGCCCAAGGCGGCGGCTCAACTGGAAGGCTCCAAGGTCTTTGCGAAGGATCTGATGAAACGCTATGATATCCCGACCGCTGCATATGGCGTATTTTCCGATGTTGAATCCGCAAAGTCATTCATTGATGATACGGGTGTGCCCATCGTAGTGAAGGCCGATGGGCTCGCTGCGGGTAAAGGCGTCGTTGTAGCCATGACCGTGGACGAAGCGTATGCAGCCGTGGAGGATATGCTCAGCGGTAATCGTTTCGGTGAGGCCGGGCATACCGTGGTTATAGAGGAATTCATGGTCGGTGAAGAGGCCAGTCTGCTCGCATTTGTGGACGGCAAGACGGTAGTTCCCATGATTGCTTCTCAAGATCACAAGCGCATCTTTGACGGTGACAAAGGTCCCAATACAGGCGGTATGGGGACCTATGCTCCGGCTCCGGTTCTGACCGATGAACTTCGGGATGAAGCTATGCGGACGATTCTAAATCCCGTTGTAAAAGCATTGGCTGACGAAGGTATGCCGTATGTGGGCTGCCTGTATGCGGGCCTCATGATTACCGATGAAGGTCCGAAGGTGGTCGAATTCAATGCGCGCTTCGGCGATCCTGAAACACAAGTGGTATTGCCCTTACTGGACAGCGATTTTGGCGAAGTTATGATGTCCTGTGCCAAGGGTACATTGCAAGCGGAAGAGGTGCGGTGGAAACAATCGTCCGCTGCCTGCGTCATCCTTGCATCGAAAGGTTATCCGGAAACATCTTCGAAAGGTGATGTGATTAAGGGGGATATTGAACCCTATGATACGACTATCGTATTTCATTCCGGTACGAAGCTCGTCGACCATCAGTATGTGACTGATGGCGGTCGCGTTCTGGGCGTCGTGGGGCTCGGAAAGGATCTTCAGACGGCTCTGGATCGAGCCTATGGACGAATCAGTCATATTTCCTTTGACGGTATGCAATACCGTAAGGATATCGGCGCTAAAGCTTTTAAATAAATAATTCTCTACATCGTGGAATTGCGCATGACCCTTCCGGTGGTAAAGTGAAATAATCTTGCCCCTGGGAGGGTCTACTGCTATGTGTTACGGTCGGAGTGGAGGATTGTTTTATTTCTTATTTATGATATAATGAAAACGTGAAAGAGCCCGTTAACGTGCTAGGGCGTTAGGCTCATATCAAAAATGTAGAAACTTTTAACGATGACGCCTGACGTGTAAGAGGAATAAATCCTCTATACGTTAGGCGTTTTATATAGTGAATATCTGATTACATAAATAGCGATATACGATTATGATATATAATAAAGAACCGTTGGAACTGAATAGCCCTGTATCTTTTTGGCTCAATTTTCCGGATGAGGAACGCGTGTTTTGGGTGGATCGTCAAAGTGACCGTATCGTTGTCGGTGCCAAGCGCTTGGCGACGGTTCTCGATGACGAAGACCGCAAACGGTATGCCTATGTATTTTATGGGGATACTTTTTTTGATGCCTCGAATGACTCTAAATGGGAGGGGATGGGGCATGAGATGATTGCTTTCACCCATTACTATATTGTGGAAAACGGGGAATCCTTTTACCTATATGCGGGGGAACCGGCAGTAATCGAGGACGTACCGGTGCCGCGCGTACGCCATGAGTATGTGGAAAAGAGTGATGATAGAACCGACTGGGACCGTTTGATGAATGCTATCGGTGAAAGCATTGTGCATGGAGAAACGACAAAGGTCGTTGCATCCCGTGAGGTTCAGTTTACGAGTCCGGAACCTTTTAACGTGGCAAGCATTTTGGCTAATTTGGCGGATAATAATCCGAATTGTTTTATTTTCGGGTATGAAAAGGATGGCCGCACATTTTTAGGTGCTTCGCCGGAGATTCTGGTGCGTCATCGAGGCAGCGAAATCTTGAGCTATGCGTTGGCCGGAACAGCGCCGAAGGATGGCCCCGGTGCGTGGACAAAGGAACAGTTGCTTACAGATTCTAAAAATTTGCTTGAACACAATATCGTACGGGACCGGATTTTGAATACCATGAAAGACATTACGCCCCGTATATCGGTAGGGGAAACGGGCATTATGGAGCTGGCTCATCTATACCACTTACGCACTATAATTACCGCTACAGATCCGACGAAGTCTCTGGTTGAATGGGCAAAACTGTTACATCCTACACCGGCCCTCGGCGGTGAACCGCGGGAGAAGGCACTTGCTCTGTTACAGAAATACGAAACCCATGAGCGAGGTATGTATGCGGCGCCATTCGGCTTTATGAAAGACATGGGGGACGGCATCGTCGTCGTTGCTATTCGGTCCGCTCTCGTTATAGGAAACACACTCTATGCCTACGCCGGCTGCGGCGTTGTAGCCGACTCCGATGCAGATGCGGAGTATGAGGAAACTAACAATAAAATGAGAACCATATTAGATGCATTATAGGTATGTGCTAATGAGAAAGGGGCTGTATGTGTTCGAAAAATGACTTGGCGGCTTCGCGAAGTGAAGTGGGTGGCCTTGGAGACTTTTCGGACATATGCCGACCATTACTCTGGGGAGGACTATATGAACGAATATATTGCAGCCCTCGTAGACGAACTGCATCGGCTCGGCGTACGGCATGTCGTATTTAGTCCGGGATCGCGTTCTACGACGATGGCCATGCTTTTTAAGGAGCATAAAGGCTTTGAAACATATATGAATATTGACGAACGGTCGGCTGCTTTTATGGCCTTAGGTATTGCAAAGGCTCATAAGAAGCCGGCTGTACTGGTGTGCACATCAGGTTCTGCGGCGGCTCATTATTTACCGGCTGTTCTGGAGACTCAATATAGTGGCGTTCCGCTTATTATTTTGTCCGCCGATCGACCTTATACATTACAACATATGGGGGCTCCGCAGACGATAGACCAGCAAAAGCTTTTCGGTACGGCTGTCAATTATTATGAGGAACTATCTGTACCTCGTGAAGAACATTTCTATACGTATCCGCGTCAGGTGGCGCGCAGGGCGTGTATGAAAGCAATGGACCTGAAGCGCGGCCCGGTACATATTAATGTACCTCTCTTTGAACCGTTGGTACCTGATTTTGATAGAAAGCACTTTGAGGCGGGGCGCATGGAACAATCGTTTTCACTGGTGACCGGTATGTTGCAGCCGAGTGCAATTCAGCCCGTTTACGAGGCGTTTTTGAACAAGAAGGTTATCGTCTTGGCAGGCCCGGCTTGGGGTCTTGACGAAGAAATGGCTATTTTGGAATTGGCGCATATGCTTAAAGCGCCTATTCTTGCAGATCCGCTATCAAATATGCGTCGCATCGATGATGAGCATATCATCACCTCTTATGATGCATTCTTGGCCGATGAAAATCGTCGTGATGCATTGCAACCGGATTGTATTTTACAAATCGGTCAGATGGTTGTATCCAAGCGTGTTCAACAATGGATAGGGACTATGGACGAGACGACGATTATATCGGTGAGTCCTACTATGGATTATACGAATTCTATGGGAAATACGACCATGTATATTCAGTCGACGGCACAAGGTTTGATGAACGGCTTGAAGCGATATGTTGTTGAATTGCATTCTGCCGGTGCAGCGAATGCTACTGATATGACAGGTATTTCGACCGGTGCAGCGAATACATTTACTGGAACAGAGAACATTGCTGATGGTTGCGATCAAACGTTTGATACCTCTATCGATGAGTACCTTGCTGCATGGACTGCTACGGAATCATACAGTCGTAATCAATTGGATGCAGTGGTGGAGGAGTCGAAATTATTCGAAGGTCGAACCATTTACATGTTGCAACGATTCATGCCGAAGGACGGTCAAATCATGAGTGCCAACAGCATGAGTATTCGTGATATGGATTATTTCTGGGCCGGACGGCGCAGTGATGCGGATGTATACGGAAATCGCGGTACCAACGGAATCGATGGAACCGTGTCGACCGCATTAGGTCTGTCCACGAATGGAAAGACGACCGTATTGCTGACGGGGGATTTGTCGTTCTTTCACGATTTGAACGGTCTTGCCATTGCAAAGACACATGAACTGAATCTCACTATTGTTCTTCATAACAACGATGGAGGGGGCATTTTTCAATACTTGCCGCAAAAGGGAACGGAGTGTTTCGATTATTTATTTAACACACCGCAAGGCATTGACTATAGCGGTCTTGCTACATTATACGGTGTTGATTATGTGTGTGTTCGGAATAATGCCGATTTAGAGGCGGCGTTCGCACAGTATATCGGTCAGTCGGGGGTACATATCATTGAAATTCCAACATCCAAGGAAGGAAGTCGAGAGTTGCATAAAAAATATCGGATCCACTGATATGCAGCGCATGTATATAGACTTAGGGGCCTATCGATACGGCTTGACCGTTGTCGGTACCGGTGAGCCGCTGGTATGTCTCCACGGATTTTCCGAGTCCGGATATACATGGAACGGGCTTACGCTCCCGGGATATCGCATGATTCGCATCGATACGATCGGTCATGGTGATTCTGATGTTCCTGATGACGAGGCGGCCTATACGATTCCCGTTATGATGGAGGATTTGCATACGGTTCTGTATCATGTGGCCGGTGAAAGCTATCATCTGATGGGGTACTCCATGGGGGCAAGGTTAGCTTTGCTCTATACATTGCAATATGAGTCGGAGGTCAAACGCCTCATTTTAGAGAGCGGTTCCGTCGGGATTGCCGCGGATTCGGAACGTGAGGAGCGAAGACGAACTGATGAAGAGTTGGCTAAACGTATCGAAACTCACGATGGAGCGTGGTTTGCGAATTGTTGGGCGCAAGCGCCGATTTTTGCATCACAACAGCGACTTTCACAGAAGAAACGGGAACTCATATATCGTAGACGTGCACATAACAGCCCGAATGCGTTAGCCGCTACATTGCGTGGATCGGGACAGGGTGTCATGCCCTATGTGGGTGATGATTTGAAAAAATTATCCGTACCCGGACTATATGTGAGTGGCGCGTTGGACACAAAATATACTACAATAGGAAGAGATGTGTTCGGCATGATGCCGAACTTTCACCATGTCATCGTCGAAGGGGCGGGGCATAATGTGCACATAGAGCAGCCGCACGCGTTTGAGCAGGCGGTGCTGGATTTTTTAGATGAGAAAGGTTACATCCATGAGCAAATTTGATTGGAAAGTACTAGATCGTAATTACGAAGACGTTATTTATGAGACCTATAACGGTATTGCAAAGATTACTATCAATCGTCCGCAGGTGCGCAACGCGTTCCGTCCGAAAACGGTTATGGAATTGATTGATGCGTTTACGGTGGCCCGTGAAGATAACGAAGTGGGCGTCATTGTCTTGACCGGTGCGAACCATGGTCAAGGGGAGGACAAAGAGGCGTTCTGCTCCGGTGGCGACCAAAGTGTGCGCGGTCACGGCGGCTATGTAGGTGAGGATAATGTGCCGCGCCTTAATGTTCTGGATTTACAGCGTTTGATCCGTGTTATCCCCAAACCTGTTATCGCCATGGTAAACGGCTACGCTATCGGTGGCGGCCATGTATTGCATATCGTGTGCGACCTTACCATCGCTTCCGAAAATGCGAAATTCGGTCAAACCGGACCTCGTGTTGGTTCTTTTGATGCGGGATACGGTGCGGGTTATCTGGCGCGTATGATCGGTCATAAACGGGCTCGTGAAGTTTGGTTCCTATGCCGTCAATACACGGCTGCACAGGCTTATGAAATGGGTATGGTCAATTGCGTTGTGCCGTTCGATAAACTCGAAGAGGAAACGGTACAATGGTGCAGCGAAATCCTTGAATTATCTCCTATGGCTTTGCGCATGTTGAAGGGCGCCTTCAATGCGGATACGGACGGCCTTGCGGGTTTACAACAATTTGCAGGGGATGCGACATTGATGTATTATACTATCGATGAAGCTAAGGAAGGTCGCGATGCGTTTAAGGAAAAACGCAAACCTAATTTTAAACCATTTCCTAAGTTCCCTTAATGAAATAATGCATGAGGTGAGAGTCGTTCGGTATGAGGTGATATGTTTTGGCTCCCGCTGATGTGTTTTGCTGATACGATTCGCATAGAGCGCCTCCTTGTGGGGCGCCTTTCTTTTACATATGGTTTTGCATTGATGATGTGATGAAAGGTAAAATGATGGAGTGGTTACGCTACGGTGCCCGGCACTATCCAAATCGCATATGCATGAATGGGTATACCTACGAGGAGATATGCCGATGGGTAATCTATGCAGCTCGTAGCATGGAATCCCTAGATGTGTCTAGAATTGCTGTCTTATCCGATAATTCCGTGACGATGGCAATCTATATTTTTGCGGCTATGTTGGCTCATAAAGAGGTCCTCTTATTGAATGTACATCTCAAGATGAACGAGATTGAAGCTCAACTGTCACAGCTAGGTGTTACGACTGTATTGCACAGCGTTGAGCGGCGTCATCAGGTGCCGGACTCCGCTACTTCTGTTGTGTTTGAATCGTGTGAAAGTATCATTTCGGCTCCTGAGTTTGAGGATACGTTTGACTGGACCTTTAACGATATGGACGTTGCGGCCATCATGAATACGAGCGCCACGACGGGGCAGTTTAAGTCCGTTCCCTTGCGTTGGGGACAGATTCGGGCCCATGTAAAGGCGTCCCGATCTGTATTAGGCGTGACCGATGAAGACAATTGGCTCATGGTATTACCGCTATTTCACGTCAGCGGTTTATCCATTCTGATGAGGTCCTTGTATAACGGCACGGCCGTTACGGTGCTGCCGAAATATGATGAGGATAAGGTGCTTGATCTCATCAATCGTAATCAGATCAATATGATGTCATTGGTGCCTACCATTTTGACTCGCTTGGAGCCGAACATTCAACATCATAACTTACGCGTCATCTTACTGGGCGGTGAATTTATTCCCCGGTCCCTTATTGAAGCCTGCTTAAAAAAGAATTTGCCGATTTATAAGACCTACGGAATGACAGAAACCTTTAGTCAAAGCGTGACGTTTTCTGTGCTGGATCATCCTGATAAAGCTGAGTCCGTCGGATTGCCGCTGCCGGGCATGACGGTGCGCATTGTTGATGCCGATGAAGAGGGAGTCGGTGAAATTCATCTGAAAGGCCCTATGGTCATGAGCGGTTATATCAATCGTGAACCCATTGATGGTGATTTTAATACGGAAGACATGGGCTATGTTGATGAAGACGGTTTTGTATACATCCTGAATCGCCGTAAAGACCTCATCATTTCCGGCGGTGAAAATATTTATCCTAAAGAAATCGAGGACTTACTGTATACGTTGGATGCTATTAAAGAATGCGCCGTAGTACCTATGCCGCATCCGAAATGGGGGCAGGTGCCGGCACTCTTCTTGGCTTTTAATGATAATCAGAGCCTTGGAAAAGATGAGATACTCGCCTTTTTGCGAGACCGTTTAGCGAAATACAAGATTCCTCAATATGTGCAGGTGATGGATTCTTTACCGAGAAACGGAACGGGAAAGATTATGCGCAATACTCTTATTCCACGGGAGCGTTAATTTATGCAGGTATGTAGTGAGGTGCTTATGAATGATATATTAAACTTTAAAAGTATTACTACTTACCGATTGCGAATACCTTTGAAATTTACTTTTAAGACGGCGAAGGGAGCGGTGCGTGATCGAGAAACGATAGTGGTTCGTATTGAAGATCAGCAGGGCTATGTAGGATATGGAGAATGCGTAGCTTTCACGACCCCTTTTTATACGGTGGAAACGGTGGACTCCTGTTGGCGCACCATAGTCGATGACTATGTGTTCAACCTGCGTCTCATGCGGCCGGCCAAGTTGATGACCTATATTCGGCAATTGCAGTTTTGGATGAAGCGGGACGGCATGCCCATGGCTATCGCGGCCCTTGAAAATGCGCTCATTAATCTGCATTGTGAGCGAATCGGGGTCAATTCCGTATCGTATATTATGGATCAACCGCTATGCGACACTATACAAAGCGGTCTCGTCATCGGAGATATGCCGATGGAGGGGCTTTTACCTACGGTGGAACGATTTGTTGCAACCGGCTGCAATCGCATTAAGGTGAAGGTAAATCCCGTAGATGGTTATGAGCGTATGGCTCGAATACGTGACGCATACCCCGATTTGGTGCTCGCAGCCGATGCGAATCAGAGTTATACCTATGATGAAATTGACAAGGTGCGGCAGTATGATGAGTTGGGCCTTACCTGTATCGAGGAACCCTTTGCCATCGCGTCGCTAGAGTCTTACCGGGACTGGAAATGGAAACGGTTCAATTCGGATGGCTGGTACGTTATGACGCCTATCTGTCTGGATGAATCGATTTTGGGCTATGATGATTTGTCCTATGCCATTGAATTCGGACTCATAGATGTGCTCAATGTGAAAGTAGGGCGTATGGGCGGTCTTGTACCGACAAAGGCGGCCATCAATCTGTGTCGGGAGCGTCATATTCCGTATTGGATCGGCAGTATGATGGAATCAGGTATCTCCAAGATGCTTCATGTACAATTGGCGGCTCTCGGGGATTCATATATGGCGGGGGATTTATCCGACTCGTCCCGATACTTTGAAAGGGATCTTATCTATCCCGACTTATCTTTTAGAGATGGCGTTATGAGTGTTCCTGACGGAGACGGCTTAGGTGTGACTGTGTTTGATGATCGCATTGAAGAATATTGTGTGGAGAGACGAAGATTATGACATTAATAGATTCCTTACAAATTGATAAACCTCATATGACAAGTGATACCACATGTGAGGCGGTTATGCATTTGGACAGCTTTCACAGTCAACCGCAAGGATATTTAAACGGTGGTGCTACATTGGCGTTCGCGGAAATCGTAGCCGGCATGATGACGAATGAACTCATAGATGAAAGTAAATTCGGCGTTGGGCAATCCGTTACGGCGAATCATTTACGCCTTATGAAATGTGAAGGTGAGTTGACGGCCCGCGGCACATTGCTCGTGAAGGGGAAGATGTCACATGTATGGCGTTTCGATATGCTGGATGACCAGGAGCGCCTCATATCTCAGGTGACGGTTACCTTGGCCGTTGTCAATTTTGAGCGATAAATAAACACAAAAGGACACATCCTGTGAACAGATGTGTCCTTTATTGTACATAAGGTGCTCTGAACGAGTGCTTTCTATTATTTTCGTGTAATCGTATATAGATCTTCAATATCCGGTATATCGTAAATAACCCATGTGCCGTCGCCGAGATGACGCATCAAGAGACGAATGTCCTTCGTCATATTGTGTTTGTTATTCTGTACGGTTACCGTTACAGTTGCTTTATCATCGTCCTCTTCTGATGATTTAATGTTTTTGATTTCTACATCGTGGCCTTCAAACATACGGCCTTCGATGAGCCGATCGACCATAGACTTTTTGTCGCTATCGGATTGGTTGGTAGTGGAGCTTTCATGAGCCGCCTGTTGAGAGGAAAAACTGGACGGATCGGCAATATATTTTCGTATTACATCCTCTAATAATGCGGGACCGAATGTTTTGCTTGCGGCGATGGCCGCTTTGCCGAATGGATTGGATGTGTCTACATATGTATTGCCTTCGCGTTCGACGATATTGCGCACAATCGATTTTGTATCGATATGTCGCAAGGCTTCGTCCGCATCTTTATCCTTTACGGCCTGATATATAATCTGTAATGTATATGCCGGCGTATGAGGCAGATACCACCAGAAATACCATGCTGCGCCTAAAATGCCTACGATAGCGATAATGATGGCGATAATGACACCTTTGGAATTAAATCGATTCATAAGGACCCTTTCTGTTATAGATCTGTTGTGAGTATTTTTACACATGGATATATACATATTGTAGCATATGAAGTAAAGTACTTTGATTAAATACAAAAATTAATGGATTCCTTCGTATAATGACGGAAATATGTGTATTCTTGATTATTTCTTGTGGTGAAAGCTTTAAAGCGTTGATAATAGCATAGAATAGAGAAATTTATAAAAATTTTTCGATAAATAGTTGCGTTAGTTCGGAATTTATGATATTCTATCTAAGTAGTCAACGCGAGTTGATACGCGGCCCCGTGGTGTAGCGGTTAACATGTCGC
>ERZ773038.178-NODE-178-length-44432-cov-6.595646_pt1 | contig 44432 bp, 61 predicted proteins | sample MGYA00511665_ERZ773038 | MGnify/ENA primary metagenome ERZ773038 (study PRJEB29015, sample SAMEA2737966) | human oral metagenome | biome: human oral; feature: human-associated habitat; material: dental | place: China | collected 2028 ... | reverse complement strand
AATTGGTGCAGCTGGCGCTATTCGATGAAATCGAGGTGATCCATACATCTCCTGAGCATGAGCAGGTGGACTCATGGATTAGTGCTAATAATACAAGAGACCTTACTGGGAATATATCCTGGTAAGGTCTTTTTTTGTTTATAAGTAGTAATTGCAGATAAGGTAAAAATATGATGTAATTAGGGTAATAATAGGAGGTGGGAGTAATGCTGAAAGTATTTAATAAAGACCCTCACTTTATGAGGGACGCAGTAATCGTAGATAACTACGCTGCTGCATGGGATATAATATGCTCCATGCAGCAGCGGCTAGGCAAGAGCATCCTTGCTGTTGGTAGGGAGACATGGGAGGACCTTAGATTGGCCGAGCATTTCCCAAATTTTGTTTGGGCAGACGATGTAAAGGCGGTATATGTTAATAGTGATAAAACTTTAATAATTGCTGCTCCGTCAAAGTATAACCGAGCCAACGTTTTAAAGCTCATTAAGTTCTTTGGGCTCCACTATTCTATCCGAGAAATATAAATGTGAGAGCTTTAAAATCAGTTTAAGTTTAAAACGGTTGCTTAATCGTTGCCCAACCTAAAATCCAATAAGTCTATTATTTATGCGGATAGTTAGCTATATATAATTATCTCTGCTGAATAGTACAACAAATCTAAAAGACCAGTAAACGCTTATGTTTACTGGTCTTTTTATTTTTGCAAAACGGTAAAAATCACCTAATTTCTTCTCGGTTGCTCAACCGTTGCTCACCTTTTATGAGTGCTTCGCCATAAGGTAATCGGTTAACCGCATCAATATATTGTTGCAGGGTTTTGTGAGTATAAACTTCCTGGGTGATATTATCTTTACTAGAATGTCCAACGATCCGTTTGATTATAATTTCATCAATTCCAATATTGCTGGCTAAGGAGATGAAGGTGTGGCGTGTATCGTGCGGCTTATGTGCTCCTAAATTAAGATTTTGACACATACGCTGCATTTCTCTTCTGTAGGTGTCTTTATGTATTACCTTATCTAACAGACACGTTACACGCTTAAATTTGGCTTGCTGATACAATTCTTTAATGAAAGGATATATACATTCTGCAATAGGAATGCATCTATCCTTGCCTGCTTCAGTTTTAGAACCACCTATCATGTAGCGCTCTTTCAAATGGATATTATCGAGCTTTATAGTCTGTAATTCATTCAATCTGAGGCCCGTATAAGCGTATATTAAAGTTAGCTTGACGATTATATCGTCGGAGTGTTGCCAAAGGGCATAGAGAGCCGAATTTGAAAAGATGTTAGCCTTCTTGATTGGCGTAGCGTTTTTGTTGATGATAATGTCAGAGAAGTAGTTCCTAGGGATGATTTCTTGCTTAACAGCAAGCGTACCTACCGACACTATAATAGCCTTAATTAGCTTTTGATAAGACTTTGTGTGAGTCGAATTATCGAATATAGGTTGGAAATGTGCTGCACGCATATTCTTCATCTCTATATTGTTAAGATGTTCAACCATCTTTTTTATCGTATGTATGATCTTCATCCGACCAGCCGACAGACCTTGGCGTTCTGCTTCCTCAATCCGCCATTCGAAACATTGGCCAAACGTAATTTTGCGTTGCTCTTCTTGCGGCGGATTAGTAGAGTAGAGCGCCAGCGCAGTATAGGCTTCCTTTTGTGTAGCAAAGGTGCCTACCGACTTACGAATAGCCTTGCCGTTTGCATCGTATCCATAGGTTACAACTGCCCTGTACGGCTTGCGTAGCGCTTTATGTTTCATCTTATATACGGTACCTGATCCATTTGCACGTTTCATGGCCATAATTACATGCCTCCTTGTTTATAATGAATAAGCCTCAATAGTTCCGAATTTGTTGATGTCAACAAATTCGGAAGAACCTGCATCAGAACTGACTTCTTCAACACAATACCCCTATCATGAGATAGGGGTATTGTGTTTTAATCTTCTGGTGTATAACTATCGAAAATAAAATCTATAGTTGCCCGGATTGGAGGTTTAGCACCTTTTATTTTTATCAATTTATAGGCTTTGATGCCAGTATTACAGATAGGGGTTGCCAATAAAGCAACTAAAAAGCTATGGGTAGCAGTTTCAGCCTCTGTAAAGTCTAATATAACTGTTTTACCTTCGGCCAAAGCTGGTAGGATGCGTTTGTCTCTTTGCTTTATGGCTTCGTATTTTACCTCACAATGTTTTCCAAAATAGTTATACATGTCAATAACAATTTCTTTTGATGTATCTATATTTTTGCGAGCATCTACTTCGGCTTTTGCCTTTTGCCGTAATCTTTCGAGTTCATCATTGATATCAAATATTTTAAATTTATCAAATCCAATCGTCATATAAACAAACGTACCTGGCCAAGGTTGCCGAAGTGTATTTGAAGTTATATCTGTCGGTGATATGTGTAACAAACCTTGCCCAGAAACAATATACATATCTGCTTCTAAGGTTTTTCCAATGTTAGAAGATAAATATAGCCCCATTCCTGCATTATTTTGGCCTTCGTAAGGTAGTTTAGGCGCGCCGAATGTTCCAGAGATTTCAGGCTTAATGGCGCATTCTAATGCGGTCATGTCAGAGGTGAATATAGGGTATGTCTTTTCTAGATGCTTTTTTATACCAATACCTAAATCGGCAATTATGAATGATAGTTGGCCTTTGTTTTTATACCAATTAAACTGCAGTAAAGAAGGAATATGGGGGTTATACCCATGCTCTAAGGTATTATAGAGCAATTCTGATACAATATATCTTAAAGTTCCTTCGTGTCCAGAGATTAAATCCATATCTATTTTTGTGGTATAGTCTAGAATCTTATCTAGCGCAGAGGGAATATCTATAGACTGATTCCGAATCGCAAACATTGGTTTATCATAGATAAACCTGAAATTCTCATTGCTATCTTCGAAAACATTGTAGCAGCCTGCCCCTCCGAGTCGATACCACATTTGGCCAAATGTAGATCTCTTATTACAATAAAGTCGGACATAGCAACCTTTTGATTTTAAGAACCATATGTACAATATCAAAAGGGATAAAGCCTGATAATTTGCATTAACGCATTTACTACCGTCAATTACTAATTTATCCCCGCTATAAGACCAGTCGAAAATAGAAAGATACGAATTAAAATCAACTAAATTTTTATTTTTAAAGGATAAAGTAGATGGCAATTGTAAAATTCGGTTTTTTCTTTTAGTGTAAATAATTTTTGACATTTTCTGTACCTGTTGATATACTTATCTTATACAAATGCTTAGAGACACAACATGAGTATCTTACTCGTCTCGTAGATGTTAAAAGGAAAAGTTTTAGAATTCCCATTGATTAGTAGGCCCTTGCGATTACGCAAGGGTCCTTTTCTTTTTACCGCAAAGCCTCAATATCTCCGAATTTGTTGACACCAACAAATTCGGAATACCCCGTATAACAACTGGCTTCTTCAACATAAAAGCCCTATCCAGTACGTGCAATTTTTGCACGTACTGGATTTTTGTATAATGCGAGGCAAGTGCGGGATTACTATAAATTGTTAATGCTGACTGAATCTACCTCTCCTGTATCCGCTTTAATTTTTACAAAAAACATTCCTTCAACCATTGCGCCAAAGCCATTTTGTGCATCAACTGTACCACGAACAGTAACACTATTACCATATCGAATGACTTGCTTTATATCGAATTTAGCAGTGGAGGGTGCTTTTAGTCGAGCGGATACTGCGTCTTTAGCGGCTACTTGATAAGATGCTTTTTGCTGGTCGCTGATATAAACATTGCTAATGTCGTCTGTCTTTTGCCCGTTTTTATAAACTGTAGAGAAGCTATTTTCGATTTCACTAACTTTATCGTTTTTGATGCGGAAGAATGTTTGGCCATACTTCTCATCAACAATGTAATACACGCCTTGCTGGTCGGCCACTTTATTTACATTACCAAATTCAGTTACTCCAACGCTTTGTAATTCAGTAAGCACCTGTTGGGCCTGTTCTTTTGATAAACCTGTAGCATCTTTGATATTATCAACAGGTCCTCCGCAGCCGGCAATACATAAAGTAGTAAATAAAATCCCCGTTACTAACAATTTTTTCATTTTAAAATCTCCCTTTTATATAATCCCTTATGTGCCCCTGTAATTTTTATTTTAATCTATTTGTATATTGGATTATGCCCTTGTGTGCGGAGGCAGACATCGCCTCCGTTTTTTGATGTTCAACAGCGATGGCGTCTATTGTTGCCAATAATTGTTGGTTTATGCCTTGAAGGAAATTAATATATTTCGGCAGTATTGTAGAGTCGTTGCTTGCCTTTTGTTCTGCCGACATTGTCTCTATAATAGAGTTTAACGATTGACTAACAAAGTTCAAACTGTTTAAGGATGTCATTTCTTGAGTGTTTTTTGCTGCTATAGTATTCGCTATATAGCTGAGAGCATTCCCAATAATCCCACTGTCCATTTCGTAAGTGCTCGGCATTGAAAGTAAAACACTCAGTAAGACCCCAAGTGCATCTTGGCCCGGAGAGAGAACAGGAGCTGGCATCACTTTGTCCGTTGATTGGAATGGGAAAGGGGGCATCCAAGAAGCTTGTCCCTTTCTTTCTGCCTCCCTTCTCATATTTTTGTTGAATTGGTCAACTAGAATCCATTCAGGGGATCGATCGTCATCTGTTAACCCGAGTAGGTATTCCGGTGTTGTTGATAGCGCTTTCGCAATAGATTTTATAGCGGCAGCAGGTAGTTTTTTAGCATTTGCGGTTTCGTAACGATAATAAGTCGGCTTTGGAATCTCGGTTTTCTCCAACATCTGGGAAACACTTATTCCTCTTTTTATTCTAAGTTCACGTATTCTGTTTCCAATTTTATCTGTATCTATTGTAGTCATATATTTATACTCCTATATAATTCTATATAGGTATTGTATAAAATTTTTATCAAAAATGCAACTAAAATATTTAAGTATAATTTAAGTTTATCAAAAATGAGACAGTTATTATTGACAGTGATAAATAAATGAGTTAGAATAAAATCAACCTAAAGGAAGACATCAAGAAGGAGGTGGATATATGAACATGAAAAAGCTTAGAATGCTAATGTACGCTAACGGATTTGGGATGCAAAAATTAGCAAAAGAAAGCGGAATTAAGCAAGCTACGCTTTATCGAAGACTGTCTAAGGGAGGAAAGTCTTTTACTATTGAGGAGATAGCCAAAATAAGTTCAGTTCTTGGTTTAAATTCTGCTGAAATAGTAGAAATTTTTTTACCTTAAAGTCTCAAAAATGAGAATTTTGTGAGACTAATATAAGAAATAGGAGGCTATTATTATGAAACAATTCGCAATCAGAATGTTCGGTGAATCCATTAAGGAACGCATGAACGAGTTAGGTATGACTAAGACGGCGCTAATTGAAAAAGCTGAAATATCGAGGGACACATTAAATCGAGCTATCAGCGGACGATCTGTGCAAATGTCGACAGTCGTAGGTATCTGCTATGCATTGTGTGTCGATGATAACGAAAGTAACGACTTTTGGGAAACTGATTATTACAGGCCGGAAAAAGATAGAAGATAAATGGAGTAAAACAGATGAACAGTGAAACACGAATCAGATTATTAGAAGAGCGCGTAGCCTTCCTTGAACTTATGACGCAATTCAGCGCCCACGAATTATTAACTCAATATATTCGCACGGTAGCTGAGGAGCAAGGGATTCCTTGCGAAAGACGTAAAAACCGTGGCAATCACGGGTGGACGTTGCCCAGATTTGAAATACATAGCAAGAATGCTATTGCAGTGGCTTTAGGGCTTTCAAAAATCACAGATATTGAGTATGAAATGCTAGCCGATGCTGAACACATTGTCGATGTAATTGCCGATGTGTATGTATCTTGGAATTAGGGAGGCGAGTGTAATGCAAAAGCGTGATATTCAAACAATTATAAGTGTCTGTCTTTGGATGCTAACTCTTAGCCTATCTGCGGCAATTAGTATTTTCATCATCATAGTGGCGGCAATCACCGCCTATCGATGGTAGGAAGGAGTTACCTGTGATCACGAAAACTATTGCTGTGAGCCAAATGGCCGCTGTCTTGGGTTGGTCTTTAACCGCAGTTCGGGAATGCATCGCAAAAGATAAATTTCCGTTTGCACAGTGTTGGCAAACAGAAGGTAAAAAAGGTAGAACCTTCTCTATTGATAAAGAGGGGTTCCGGTTCTACCTAGCTAGTACTCTTGGCTGGTCTGAAGACAAAATCAATGAAGCATTTAAGGAGGCATTCATCGTATGAGTAAAGTAATTTATGCAGTGCGTATTATCGCTGCAATTCTAGTGGTCGGAACAGTTGGATCCGTTGATATAGACCGCATAGATTTGTGGACAGGTATTTGCCAAGGTCTGCTAGGTATTACTCTTTGGATGCTAGCAGGCTACTGGTTGGAAGAAGTAAAAGAGTATGGCAAAAGATAAGTTTTGCAAGGTGTGCAATAAAAAGATTAAAAGTCCTTACACAAATTGGTCTTACTTAACCGGTGAGCCACGTATTGTGTGCGACAACTGCAAAGAAATACATCCAATCGTAAACAGAGGAAACAAAAATGACAGAACAAGAAATTCTATACAACGCTTACAACGATAGCGGAGTACAAACAAATGAAGAAGTAATGGCTTTGCTCGGGTGGTCAAATGATAAGGTCCGAAACATCAAAGCAAAATTGAAGATACGAGGGTTTATCGATTACACCTTTGGTTCACCAGTTAAAATCCTTAAACCGTACCGGGAGGTACTAGACACCCCTGAAACGTTTAAGGCTCAAATATACCGCGAAATGCTTGAGGTCTACATGGAAGACTTTAGAACGCAAGATACGTTCAAGGACAGACTTCTAGTAGGGCAAGAGATTCGCATGATTCTTAAATGCGTATAAGGAGATTGATATGCCAAAAGTAAACATTACAAAATCAGCAGTTCGTGCCTTTGTCCGAAGCGAATATTTGAAAAAGCATGAGCCTTTGAGAAAAGCACGAAAAGAAGCTCTGCAAAATGCTATAGAAGCAAGCCCTCTATTTATAGATTTTAAAAATATAATGGCCTCTGCAGAATCGGTTGCAAGTGCGTTAGAAAAAGCTGGATACGGCTCAGAATTCAGGCAAAATCTTATCTCTTGTGAAAAGGCATTAAATCGTACAATAAGCAATTTGTACACAGCACATATGAGTAAACCAAAAGATGAGATTAGTAAATTATATGCAATTGCGAAACCGTATGATGAAAAACTCGAAGCGGTAGAGAAAGCTTACCAATCAGCGTGTCGTGCTATCGATAGTGCCCCTGGCGGTAAAGCAGCTGCTGATATTTTAAAAATGTCAGGACTCAACTTTTACGCGTGGCAAACTACTGACAGTGGGACAACATTAGATTTAAGCGCATTGAAGGGCGGTGATTAAATTGCAAGATTGTGCTACGTGCCCTGATAAAGACTACTGCATTCCTGATGAATGTGAACAGTTAGGCACAAAAAAAAATGCCCTCATGCACGGCAATGCGAAAGGGCACATAGAAAAATATCCAACTAAAGTATATCACATAGTTAAACAGGAAGGAAACAGAACAATGTTAGAGTTAAAAATTACCGTAGAAACAGCCAAGGATTTAAACCAAGAAATCAAGAACCTTTATAAAGCTATTGTAGGTTCTTCTATAGATAAAGCCGATGCTATCGACCAAGCTAAGGAAGAAGTTAAGGCTAAAAAAGTAAAGACCGCTACTAAAGTAGAAACACCAGCTAAGCAGGAATCAGTGAAAGATGATCCTGTTAAGGAAAAAAAGCAAACCGTTCCGAGCCTTGAAGAAACGCGCGAGGCCGTAAAAGATGTGATGGCCAAAGCTGCGGACAAGACGCAAGCTAAAACAGAATTCAAGGCGTTCCTAGATAACATCGGCGCCGAAAAGGTAACATCCGCTACCGATGAGCAACGCGTCCAAATCATGGAATGGGTGGCTAGTCGTGGCTAAGAAACACGCCTTACTCGGTGCCTCAAGTAGCGCTAGGTGGTTAGTGTGTACGCCTTCAGCAAGACTGGAAGCGATGTTCCCTGATGAACAATCGCCGTATGCTGCGGAAGGCACTGTAGCACATGACTTGGCTGAATCAATCCTGCGACATAAGCTTGAAGGTAAAAAACTTCCTAAGCATGATCACTCCGCTGAAATGGTGGAAGCAGTCAATCGGTATGTTGACATCTGCGAAGAAAAGGTGAACGAGGCTCGCGCCCGTTCATCTGATGCGGAGGTCATGATTGAAGCTAAACTTGATTTCTCGCGCTGGGTACCGGAGGGCTTCGGTACCGGCGATATGGTTATCGTGGCGGACGGCATCCTGGAAGTGATTGACCTGAAGTATGGTAAAGGCGTTCCTGTTAGTGCCGTCGAAAACACACAAATGCGACTTTACGCATTGGGTGCTTACGACGTTAACGAGTATTTATATGATGTTAAGACGGTTCGCATGACGATTGTACAGCCAAGACTCGATAGTGTTTCTACTGACGAATTATCGGTAGAAGAGCTTCTCGATTGGGGAGACGAAGTCAAACCGATTGCGCAAAGAGCTTGGAACGGACAGGGCGAATGCACACCTTGTGATTACTGCAACTTCTGTAAAGCACGGCACACCTGCCGGGCATTAGCGGATACTTGCCTTGCTACCTTCTATAAAGATGGTGGTAAGCTCAATCAGTTGCTCACTGACCAAGAAGTATCTGACATCCTAGCAATGAAGGATTTAATCACAAAATGGATTAAAGGCGTTTACGACTTTGCTTATGAGAAAGCCTTATCGGGTGAAAAGCAATGGCCCGGCTATAAATTAGTAGAAGGTACATCAAGACGTACTATCACGGATCCGGATGCTGCAGCTCAAACGTTACTCAATAACGGCTACAAGGAAGAGGACATCTTCAAGCCTCGTGAACTCGAAGGTATTACTAACCTGCAAAAGGTTCTTGGTAAAAAGGGCGTCGCTGAATACCTAGAAGCGTATATCGACAAGCCTGAAGGCAAGCCTGCTCTGGTACCGGAAAGCGATAAACGCCCTGCGATTAATACCGCGGAAACAATGGCAAATGAATTTGACGACGAGGTGTAACATGCGCGTCGTAACCGTAAAAGCAATTGCCAAAGAGCTTCATGAACGAGGACACTACCTCGACGAGCTCTACCAAATTACTATTGCATATGCTACTAGCTTGCATACACGTCGCTGCGCAGTAGAGGCTAAGTGTGAGGCAATAGAACAATATTATCGAGATGAATTAGACCTAGATAAATATTCTTGGGAAGAAGACGACAGATGGATTCAACTGGATGAAGAAAGGTCTGACATCGAAGAAGAATTAGATGAATTATTTAACATAGTAATAGGGTTCGAACATAACTGTAACCCTTTTAAGAATTAAGGAGACAGAAAATGGCTAAATTGACAACTGGTGTAGTAAGACTTTCTTATGCTAACGTCGCTCAACCTCGTAAAAACGATGATGGTAAAGCGAAATACAGTTCTCAAATTATTATCGATAAAACAGATAAGAAAACAATCAAAGCATTTGAACGTGCGATTGAAGAACTTAAGGCAGATCCAAAAGCAGTAGCTAAAGTAGAAGGAAAAGCAGCTTATCTGAAACTCAACTTACGCGATGGTGATACAGACGAAGCTGTAGCGGACCAACCGGAAACATACGCTGGTAAATTCTTCATCAACGCTAACAGCGATAAACAACCTATCGTATTTAATCGTGACAAAATCAAAATGGATGATTTTGATATCGAAGAAGAAATCTATTCCGGTGTATATGCGCAGGTCGCACTTTCCGTTTTTGCATATAACTTTAATGGTAAAAAAGGTGTAGGGTTTGGTCTAAATGGTATTCGCAAAATCAAAGATGGCGAACGCCTTGGCGGTGTTCATGTATCTGCCGATGATTTCGGCGATGACGATTTGGGCGACCTAGACGATGATGACGATTTAATCTAAGGAGGCAATTATGGAGCTCAGTATTGATGTGGAAACGTACAGCGACTGCCCTATTAAATATGGGGCCCAGCGGTACGTTGATGATACAACATTTGAAATACTGCTCTTTGCCTATAGCTTTGATGACGAACCAGTCGAAGTAATTGATATGACAAAGGATCCACTGCCCGATAGGGTGGTGGACGCTTTGTATAATGAGGAAATTACAAAGACCGCATTCAATGCAGCATTCGAAATGTTATGTCTTAAAAAGTACTTTCCTGATGCGGACTTTACGAATTGGGAGTGCACCTCTGTACTAGCTTTGTACTGCAGTTTACCTGCAAGCCTTGACAATGTGTCTAAGGCTTTGAAATTAGGTGAAGCCAAAGACTCAAGAGGTAAGCGCCTTATCCAGTTCTTCTCTGTACCACGAAAACCTACTAAGACAAATCCTAAGACACGAAATATGCCCGAGGATGCGCCTGAGAAATGGGCGGAATACATTGAATACAACCGCCAGGACGTGGTAGTAGAAAAGGCAATTCGTAAACGCTTACTTTCATTAAAGCCTCCTGCTATTGAGCATGAGTACTGGTTACTCGACCAAGATATCAACTGGCGAGGCGTGAAAGTAGATATGGAACTCGTCGATGCAGCACTTGCCTGCAACAATGAAATCGTGGAAGAGGCTACAGAGTCGTCTAAGCTATTAACGGGATTAGAAAACCCTAACAGTACCATGCAGCTCAAAGAGTGGTTATCTGAAAGGCTAGGATATGGTCTAGAAACCATGCGTAAAGAGGACGTATCAAACCTCTTGGTGCAGGATATCCCTTCAGATGTTCGCAAGGTGCTACAAAATAGGCAGGTGCTCGGTAACTCTTCCATCAAAAAATACTTGGCCATGAAAAACGCTGTATGTTCAGACGGACGTATCCACGGCATGCTTCAGTTCTATGGAGCAATGAGAAGTGGCAGATGGGCCGGTCGTGTAGTACAGCTACAGAACCTACCTCGTAATTACCTAGAAGATTTAGACACAGCTCGGGAAGTTCTTAAAAGTAGAGACGTAGAAATGTTAGACCTACTCTACGGAAACCCTGGCGACGTGATCAAGCAGCTCATTCGTACTGCTTTAGTGGCTGAAGATGGGCACAGATTTATTGTAGCCGACTTCAGCGCCATCGAAGCACGTGTGATTGCCTGGCTCGCTCATGAGCAGTGGCGACAAGATGTATTCGCCCAAGGTGGTGACATCTACTGCGCATCCGCATCTAGCATGTTTCATGTCCCAGTTGAAAAGCACGGTGTAAACGGACACCTTCGGCAAAAGGGAAAGGTAGCCGAATTAGCACTAGGGTATGGCGGCGGTGTAGGAGCTATGAAATCGATGGACACCAAAGGTGAGATACCTGAAGACGAACTTCCTGGTATTATCGAAGCCTGGCGCCAAGCTAGTCCACGTATTACGAGATTTTGGAAAGATGCAGACAGCGCAGCTAAGCAAGTAGTTAAAACCGGCGAGCCGGTACGAATCAGGCAAGGTAATATTAAATTCTTTAAAGCAAAAGGGTTTATGTTTATCGAATTACCGTCTGGCCGAAGACTTGCCTATGCAAGACCTAGACTCGGACTTAACCGATTCGGTAGCGAATCGATTGAATATGACGGTATGGATCAGGTTAAGAACACCTGGGGCAGAGTTGAAACTTACGGCGGGAAGCTCGTCGAAAATATTGTGCAAGCCGTTGCAAGAGATTGCTTAGCAGCAGCCATGCTAAGACTTGCAAAAGCCGGATACAAGATTGTTGCCCATATCCATGACGAAGTGGTTATCGAAGCGCCTATAGGCGAAGGCAGTTTAGATGAAGTAATCGATATTATGTGTGAGCCTGAGTCCTGGAACGAGGGCCTTATATTAAATGCAGCAGGGTTTGAGAACCCTTACTATATGAAGGATTAGGAGGATAATTCTTATGAAACTTACAAAAAACCAAATTCAACAACAACGCGAAGCGATTGACGGTTTATATGAGCTCGTAAAAGAAGCTCCTGCAAGCGAACGCAAAGACTCCGCTATGGCGTATTGTGAAGGCTGTATCGCCGCTTGCGATTTAGGTCTTAAAATATTAAACGGTAAGAAAACAGAAGATGCACCTAAGACGGAAGAAACTACAAAGGTAGAAGAACAGGCTACTGCTGAAGAAAAACCAAAACGCAAACGTGCTACTAAGAAAAAGGAAGAACCTGTAGAGGAAGTTCTCCCGGTTGAAGAAGCCACAGTAGTTGACGAAGCACCTGCAGAAGAAGATGATTTAGACGATTTGTTATAGATGAAAGGATAGCGCCTTATGAAGGTATTATTTAGTTTATCAGTTGCCAAGCTGTATGACCTAGTACGGCGCAAGCAAGTGAACTCTTGGTCACCTGCTGTACATTATCACGTAGATTGCGGTCAATCATTTGCCTGCTTGTGGCCCTCAGTATCTTCCGGTATGGGTAGAATAGTAGACCCTTATATATCAAATGAGTTCTATTGCCCACAATGCGGAGAATTAATCCGTACTAGAGGCGTCGACGGTGATTGTGTAGCTGATGCTTCCGGTACCGCCAATGTTCCATTAGATATAGAACTATCGGTTATTGATCGGGGGAAAATTCTCGATGTTAAATTCGACTATCACACAGTATATGTCGATAACGATACACAATCTATTTACCCTGGTTATAAGCCACATCTTATCGATATATTGCGCTTCGATTTCAAGCAAGGAAAAGTGTTCCTAGTTCAAAAGAAACGCACTCGCGCAGATATAATATCAGAAATAGAACCGAATATATCGGTGTTTTACTCAAAATCATTGCCACTATATTGGCTAGTAGCGACTCCAAATTGCCGATTATCTCATTATAAAAAGGAGCTTCAAACTTTTGCTAAAGTGCTAAAACAAGCTTACTTTACTAAATTGTCAAAACGGGTTGGATATCAAGTTAAACCAATCAGACAAGGGGTACTACTATCGTCCAAATACGGCGCGCTCGATAACATACTCCATAACCTAGTGTGGAAGATGCACGCGCCGGATGCGCCTGCATTAAATGACACATTAGTTAGAGACCACGACGCTTACTTCAGGCCTTTCGGATCCGCATCAACAAGTACCTCTGCTATTACTAATTTAACTAGTGCAGGGATTCCTTTTATCAAAGCTCTTACGCAGCTTTATAAGTTACCGGATAAGCGCTGGGTTAGAAAATTACTAACTATCCGTCCTTTCTTCTATATCAAAGTGATTCAAACCGCTAGCAAGATATTCAAAAGAATGGATTATCAGAAAGCATTCACGGACCTTGTGGCAGAGGAAGGTGGTAAAACTGGGTATATCCAATCTTGGCCAATATGGAATGACGGGCAAGCTTTGCTTACTGTTACTGATTTTCTTAAGATTATGCGCCACCAATACGGTGAACGTAGAGTTTTGTTGTTCTTAAAAAATGCTGACTCCTATTCGGAAGTAAAAGATACGGCGGATATGTATAACCGGCTATCAAGAGCTAGGAAAAAGGAAATTTGGGCTAGGCGCATTCAAATTAAAGATCTGCACGATGAGATTGTGTGTATATCCAAATTTGAAAAAGCAGAAAATGTCCCAGTACAACGCAGCTTGCTCCATAAAAAACTAATAGACTCTGTTGGCGGTCTAGATTTCACCGTAATTAAAACAACGCACGATATTATCCGGCTAGGTGTTCAGCTCAATAACTGTGTGGGCACCTATGTTGATAAGGTAAAAGATCAAAAATGTGCTATCGTTGGTGTTTATAAAAGCGACAAACCGGTGGCTTGTATTGAGGTAAATCCTACAGATACCTCTGAAGCCTTTACCGTAATACACCAGGCTAAGCTAAAAAACAACAGAGGCGTACGAGATAATCACAACATTAATTACGCCGTCTGCCAATGGGTTAAAAAGCATAGATTACAAGTACCTAAATATTTAGGGGATATTCATTTTGCGAAGGGAGGAGCGATGTAATATGGATACAAATATCATCATAGCTACGGGCAAAAGTCGCTCCGCCCGTAGCTGGAAGTCTCAGAAAATGACTTGGAGTGCTTTGGCCAATAAGTTGGCCGAGCCTACTGTAACAAATGAAACGGCTGCTGAATACGCCAAGATGTCCAAGGCTGAAAAGGGCCAAAAGAAGGACGTCGGCGGATTCGTCGGCGGCTATATTCCTAAAAATGGTAGACGGGTCAGAGGTGCCGTTAAGGAGCGATATCTAATCACGCTTGATGCGGATTCTCCTAGTGACGATTTCCTCTTAGACCTGGATATGGAATTAGGCGGTATGGAGTATGTGCTTTACAGTACGCACAGTCACACAGCTGACCAACCACGATATCGCGTAATCATCCCAGTCGATAGAGCTATGACTCCTGATGAGTATCAAGCTGTATCAAGACGTATCGCCGATGATATTGGCATTGACTCCTTTGACCCATCCACGCACCAGGCAGAGCGTCTGATGTACTGGCCAAGTTGTCCAAAGGATGTGGATTATGTATATCAGCACAGTGAAGGTAGCTTAGTTTCTGTTGATCAATATCTCAATACCTACAGAGACTGGCGGGATACGAGTCTTTGGCCAACATCAAGTAAGGAGTCACAGATTCGTCTTGATGCGGCCAAAAAGCAAGGTAACCCTCTGGAGAAAAAAGGGTTACTCGGCGCCTTTTGTCGGAGTTACAGTATCACAGAAGCTATTCAAAAGTTTCTCCCTGAAGTATATGAGCCAACACGAGTCGAGGACCGATACACGTATACCGGAGGCAGCTCAGTAGCAGGTCTTGTCATTTATGACAATGATACTTTTGCTTACTCCAACCATGCGACTGACCCTATCAGTGGTAAGCTCGTTAATGCTTTTGACCTTGTCCGCATTCACTTATTCGGTGCTGAAGACGCTGACGCGGATCCATCTACTAAAGTAACAGATTTACCGAGCTATAAGGCTATGATAGATTTCGTTAACGATGACGGCGCAGCACCCATTTTGCTCGATAAAGAACGTATGGCTGATATGGATTTCGAGGACATCACAGAAGACGAGGAGGACTTCCTCGAAAAGCTCAAACGTGACCGTCGAGGTACACCAGAGTCTGACGTATTCAACTGCTTAGTAGTTCTTAAATATGACCCCGCATTAAGAGGACGTATCCGACTCGATGAATTTGCGCATCGGTTAGTTGTAACCGACGACTTACCGTGGAGAGGTAAGGACGAAACCCCTTACTGGACCGATACAGACGATGCGTGTCTTCGCAATTACTTTGCTACGAAATACCTTATTAAGGGTAAAGGCATTATCGACGATGCCTTGCAGGAAGTAACGCAAGATAACAAATTCCATCCCGTACGTGAGTATTTAACTGGGGTAGCCTGGGACGGTACTTGTAGAGTCGATACTCTATTTATCGACTACATCGGTGCAGAGGATACTGAATATATAAGGGCTGTAACCCGTAAATGGATGTGCGGTGCTGTAGCACGCGTTATGAGTCCAGGCGTTAAGTTTGATACAGCGATTGTATTATATGGTTCACAGGGTCTCGGTAAATCGTTAATCCTGGAGCGGTTAGGCCGTAAATGGTTCAACAATTCACTCGTGGACATCAAAACCAAAGATGCCCTAGAACAAATTCAAGGCTCTTGGATTAATGAACTCGCGGAACTCGCACCTACTTATAAGAACGATAATGAAATCGTTAAAGCCTTTATCAGCCGTACCTCTGACCGGTTCCGTTCTCCTTATGGAAGACGTACCGAAGAGTACCCACGCCAGTGTGTATTCGCAGGCTCTACCAATAATCTTATGTTCCTTAAGGACCGGACCGGTAACCGCAGATTCTGGCCAGTCACAGGCGACAAAGATCGTAAAACTAAGAACGCCTGGGAGCTATCAAAAGAGGACATAGACCAATTGTGGGCAGAAGCCTATTACTATTGGTCCGAGGGTGAATCATTAGTCCTTGAAGGGGAACTTGAAGAAGAAGCCCTTAGAATTCAATTATCACACACAGAAGGTGGCGAACTCGTAGGCCTCATTGAAGAATACCTCGATATGTTATTACCTGAGAACTGGGAGTCGCTTGATATCTTTGATAGACGCGATTATATCAGAAATTATGGCGATGACGATCATTGTGGTTCAGTGCAGCGGGAGCGGGTGTGTGCGCTTGAGATATGGTGTGAAGTGATGGAGGGGGACAGGAAGAACCTGCAGAACGCAAAGGCTAGAGAAATCATTGACATTTTGCAATCAATTAAAGGGTGGAGTCCTTATTCAAAGAGCGTAGGAAAGATGCGATTTGGGAAATTGTACGGTGTTCAAAGAGCGTTTATCAGAGATGAATCTAATCTCGAGAAAAAGGCAAAATCAATTAAAAAAGAACGCAAAAATTAGTGTTGCCGATTTTTGTTGCCGATTAGCCAATTTTCTTATATCTAACTTTATAGAAATAGTATTTATACAAGCCTATACATCGATGAACTTTGATATAAGTTAAAAAATCGGCAACGGCAACACGTGTGGCAACAAAATCGGAAACACGATTAGCGTAGAAGTTACCTAATCAAATCTCTATTTGTTGCCTATTATTTACTATTAATTAAAAATAATAAATATATGAATAATGACATGCATACACATACACGTAAAAAACACGAATACGCGTATATATATGTTTATGAAAAAAAACGGCAATATCGGCAACACAGAGCCGATGAAGCCAGTATCCATATAGGTTTAGGTGTGTTGCCAATTATTTATTGAGAATGAGGTGAGAATAATCGAAAAGGATATCGAACGATGGTTAGGAATTCAACTCAAAAAACTGGGCTGTATATATATGAAGTTCGTATCACCTGGAAATGATGGTGTTCCAGATCGAATAGTAGTACTTCCTGGTGGCAGTGTTATATTCGTAGAACTGAAAGCCAAAAAAGGAGTATTGATGGCCAATCAAAGAATACAAGTTGCCAGATTACGTAAGCAAGGAGCCCTTGTATTCGTAATTACAGGAATGATAGAAGCTAAGTTATTCATCGATGATATGGGAAGGGTAATACATGAACTTTCATCCACACGAGTATCAAGAAATAGCTATACAACGAATCATTGATCATACGCACTACGGACTGTTACTAGATATGGGTTTAGGTAAGACCATTTCCACATTAATCGCTATTGAACAGTTAATGTATGACTACTTTGACATTAAAAAAGTACTGCTTATAGCACCTAAGAAGGTGGCAGAGTCTACTTGGGCACAAGAGACACAGAAATGGAATGAAACAAGTCACCTTACTATAGCGTCGGTGCTAGGGGCTGAAAAAGACCGCATCAAAGCCCTTGAAAGTGACTCTGATATCTACGTTATGAACCGTGAGAATGTGCAATGGTTGTATGACTACTATTTTGAAAAACCAAAGCGGACATTTCCCTTTGATATGCTTGTCATCGATGAGAGTTCATCGTTTAAGAATCCACAGGCTAAACGATTTAAGGCGATGCGTAAAATGAGGCCTTTCTTCAAACGAGTAGTCATTCTAACTGGTACGCCTGCACCAAATACATTAATGGATGTGTGGGCGCAGATGTATTTGTTGGATGGCGGCGAACGCTTGGGCAAAACTCTTACAGAGTATAGATTACGATACTTTACCCCTGATAAAACAAATGGGCATATCGTGTACAGCTATCGCCTATTACCCGGAGGAGATACAGCTATATTCGGTAAAATGCAAGATATCTGTATGAGCTTAAAAGCTAAAGACTACCTAAGACTTCCTGAACGTATTGAAAACGTAATTACTGTAGAGATGAGCCCTAAAGAATGGGAACTCTATAAGCAGATGGAACGTGATCATGTACTTAGCCTAATCGATGATGACGACGTAAGTGCTTTAAATGCGGCAGCTTTAGCAGGCAAGTTATTGCAACTAGCCAATGGGTCAATCTATTCAGATGATGGCGAAACTATCATCGTCCATAACGAGAAGGTCGAACGGTTAAAAGAATTAGTAGATACCAACGAAGGAAAACCGATGTTAGTATTCTATAACTTCAAACATGACTTACAAGCTATTAAGGAAACATTCCCTAAAGCGGTAGAGTTAGAGACCGATGATGATGTAGCTGAGTGGAATAAGGGCAAGATACAAATGTTATTGGCACACCCGGCATCAGCAGGGTACGGACTTAACTTGCAAGCAGGAGGCAATATTATAGTATGGTACGGGTTAACTTGGAGCTTGGAGCAATATCAACAAGCTAACGCGCGACTCCATAGGCAGGGGCAAACACAACCAGTGATTATCCATCACTTGGTTACTAAGGGGACGATGGATGAGCAAGTCATGAAAGCCCTCGAACGTAAAGAAGTGGGGCAAGATGCACTACTCGAAGCTATCAAATATCGTAAAGAATTGTATAAGGAGTAGAACTATGCAAAGAAAATGCAGCAGATGCGGAGAAAAATATACGCTAGTTAAGGACGAAAAGTATTGTTCAGATTGCATGAAAATTATGACACCTCCTGCACTAAAAGAAACACCAGAAATAAAAATCACAAAGTGCGAAGGTTGTGGAATTGAATTTTCTGTGGCTAAGGGCAGACCTGGGCGACCGCCAAAATATTGTCCAGAATGCGTAACCAAATATTCTAAAAAGCCCAAAGTGGAGACACTTAAGAAAGTGAGCCACGAATTACAAAAGGAGGAAGTAGCTAAAAAAGAAATAGTTAGTATAATTACGAAGAATCTTAAAGCCAAACCTTTAGTGGAAGCTAAGAAGGAAAATAAACTCTCTGAGCTAATTACGAAAAAACACGACGCGGTGAATCACCCGTCCCATTACACAAGGGGCAATATCGAAGTAATCGACTTCATTGAAGACCAAGGGCTACCTTATCACCTAGGTAACGTAATCAAGTATGTAGCGCGTGCAGGGTATAAGGGTGATACAGTAGAGGACCTAAAGAAAGCGCAATGGTACCTCAATCGATATATCCGTACCCTTGAAAAGGGAGTTAGTAAGTAAGGGGATTTACGAATGACCGATAAAGAATACATGCTTCAGATATTACGAATTGATGACCGGATAGATTCTATCAATCGCGATATCGAAGCACAAATAGAACGCAGATCGGATACCCTGTCAGCTACTGATTATAGCAAGGATAGGATATCTGGAGGTAGTTGTAGCGACTTATCAAATATCGTGGTAGGCATTGAGCAATGTGTTGAGCTGCAACGACAGGAGATTGACCGCCTTAAAAGAATCAAGGCGGAAGTTCGCTGGGTGATTAGTCAAGTACGCCCCAATGAGCTGGCAGTTCTTTTGACAGAGCGATACGTGCAAGGAAGAAGCTGGAAAGAACTGGCACAAATCTTACATTACAGCGAAGCACGGGTACGCGGTGAGCTACATGATAGGGCGTTGGTCGAGGTAGGACGAATTCGAGCTAAATTATTGAATTAGCGTTAACGATACAAAACGATACAAAACAGTACATCAAAGTGTGGTATACTGTAAGTGTGAAAGTTGGGAAACTTCACAAGAATTAAATTAGCAAAGGACGCCAGATGTATTTGGCGTCCTTTTACGTTATGCAGGTTTAATCAATATCATCATAGGGGAGGGCCTACTTGTTAGGCAAACATGATCCTTTCATATTATTTCGGGGCTGTAAAAAATCGCGACGTTTCATAGATGTTATCCTCACATAAGAACATACTTAATCTACACAACTAACTATAAAACCTATGTACTTAACTATAACAACTTGCCTATGGTGATATTGATTAAGCCTGCATTAACAGAGCACATAAATAATTGCTTGTACTTTAACTGCTAACAGAAAGGAGAAAATAGTATGGCAGAGATTACTTGTCATGTTAAAGACTGTTTAAATAACAAACACAATAAATGTACTGCCAATGCTATTATTCTTGGCGGTAAAGGTAATTGTAAATCTATGAGTTTTGCAAGAAATGTGATGAAACATTCACGTAAACAACACTGGAGAGAGGGCATGTATGGGGGTTAGACACTCACGTATACCCGGGGCCCTTAAGGTACTCCAAATGAAAAATATTTTGCGTGGGTCATCCGAACCCCGCGAAATCGCTAGTTAGTCATTTTTCCGAACTGCTGTTCGGCTTCAAAATCGGTCAATTTTTGAGAGGAGGCGAGACTGTGACAAACGTATCAATAGTTGACGAATTGGTATCATCTAAAATTGTAGCAAAAGTACTTGGAATCAGCTCTCGGCGAGTCCAGCAGTTGACGGAAGACGGTATCTTCAAAAAGGAAAAACGCGGACAGTATGACATTGCGAAGACAGTACAAGCATTTGTTTCGTATAAAACCGGAGAAAGTAAACTTGAAAAGAAAGCCCGTGAAGGTGGATATGATGCGGAACGAACTCTGTTAACTCGGACTAAACGGATGATCGAAGAAAACAAACTGAAGATTATGAATGGTGAATTGCACCGCTCTAATACCGTTAAAGCCGTAATGAATAGAATGCTGAATAACTTTAAAAGTAAGCTCCAGGCTTTGCCGTTAAAAGCTGCACCTAAAGTATTAGGAGAAACAAACCTGTTAGCTATTCAAGATACACTTCTTGATGAGGTGAACGAGTGTTTAACTGAATTGTCTGAATACGATCCAAACATGTTCCACGATGAGTCCGATGATATTGTTGTGGACGAAGACGAGGTAGGTGAAAGTGAGTGAAACACACGTGCAACTTATTTAAAGGGATAGCAAGTGTACTAAAACCACCACCAAAGTTTACTGCCTCTGAATGGGCGAATGCTAACGTGGTGCTTTCCACAGAGGATAGCGCCGAACCAGGGAAGTATTCCACCGATAGAGCCCCTTATCAAAAGGAAATGCTTGACGCGGTAAGTGACCCTGACGTCGAAAAAGTAGTGTATATGACAGGCTCGCAAATTGGTAAAACGCAGCTCATTAAAAATGTGTTGGGATATTTCATTGATTACTTCCCATCACCAATTATGTTCATGCAACCAACAAAAGATATAGCAAAGGAATTTTCGAAAACTCGTATTGCTCCCTTTATTCGTGACACGAAAGTACTGAACGATAAAATGGCCGATGTAAAATCTCGGGACAGTGGTAATACAGTATTGAATAAGACATTTCCTGGCGGTTACTTAACGTTAGTCGGTGCAAATGCTCCAGCCGATTTGGCATCTAGGCCAATTCGTGTATTACTAGCGGACGAAATTGACCGCTATCCAGCATCAGCAGGCACGGAAGGCGACCCTTTGAGCCTAGCAGAAAAGCGTACCAATACGTTTTACAATCGAAAGCATGTATACGCATCTACGCCGTTAGCTAAAGGTACTAGCCGAGTAGAAAAATTGTATCTTGGAGGTACGCAAGAGGTTTGGCACATTAAGTGCCCTGCCTGTGGTGAGTATGTGTATCCGTCTTGGGATAAATTCCATGCGGACGAAGATACAGGCAAGTACTATATGGCTTGTGATCACTGCGGAACGCTATCAGAAGAGTTCGAGTGGAAGAAACTCTACCGAGAGGGAAAATGGATTGCTGAAGCTCCCGAAAACCTAAAGAAGTACAATTGCCGTAGCTTTCATATGAATGCATTCGGCTCACCTTGGGCGTCCTGGGGAAAACTACAGGATAAATATGAGGAGGCAACGAAGCTTGGCACTGCCGGTATTAAGACATTTTTTAATACAGAAATGGGTATTCCTTATGAAGAGGATACGGAAACATTGCAATCGGAAGAACTCTATGAACGTAGAGAAGACTACGGAGCGGAGCTACCGGACGGCGTACTACTCTTAACATGTGGAGTTGATACGCAGGACGATCGCTTAGAGTGTGAAATTGTAGGATGGGGGAAAGATTATGAGAGCTGGGGTATACAATACTTCAGACTATATGGGGACCCTGCTTACGACGCCGTATGGAAGGAATTAGACGATATTATTTTAAATCGAACATGGTCTTATGCCGACGGAAGAAAGCGAGGCGTATCGGTTACGTGCATTGACTCCGGTGGTAGTAAGACTCAGTCAGTATACAAGTACTGCTCAACTAGATGGCATAAGCGTGTTTACCCTATTAAGGGTGTAGGCGGCGCAGGGAAAGATTTGATCGACGGCTTGCCTACTAGGTTGAAAAAGTATAAGACTAAGCTCTTTAAGCTTGGTGTGGATACCGGCAAGGAACAAATTTATAGCGATTTAAACCAAGAAAAAGGCCAGCCGAGGTATTGTCATTTTCCTAAAGATCATGAAAGGGGGTACGGGAAAAAATACTTTGAGGGACTGTTGGCAGAAATGAAAGTATCTAAATTAGTTAATGGGCATTTCAAAGAGCAATGGGTGTTACGCCCTGGACGCAAAAGAAATGAGCCATTTGATATTAGAAACTATAATCAAGCTGCTATTGCTATTATGAATCCGAATTTCGATGCTTTAGAGGCTCGGAATAGTAAAGAGAATTATACGCCTTATCAAAATACAGCTCGTGTAGTCAAGGCAGGCGATACACCGAAGAAACGGACGAGACGACGTGTTAGAGGAGGAGGCATACGATTATGACAATCCTACAAAGGATTATGGAAGAACTAAATATTCGTGAAATGCACGAAATACCTACAGCTCTAACAAAGGTATTGCTGAATTCGAATAGCTGTTCGGAGCTTTTAAAGTCGATACAGCCTTACTATTCGTATGAGGCCTTACTTGCTGAATTCGAAGAACATAGTGCAGATAGAAAAAACTATATGCAAGATTACACGCCACAATGCGTGCTAGATATAATCGGCGGTATTACCTCCGGTGGTGATGTTCGCGATGTATGTGCTGGGATAGGCGGATTATCTTTGGCTAAATTTAAGTCGGATAATACAGTGACACTAAGGCTTGAAGAGTATTCAAAAAATGCGATAGCCTTTATGCTACTCAATCTACTAATAGCTAATATAGATGCGGAAGTAGTAGAGAAGAACGTCCTTACTGGTGAAGAGCTTGCGTATTATAAAGTAGAATCCGCGGCATCTGGCTTTGGCCAAGTATCTAAAGTAGATATGCTAGAGAGTAAAAAATATGATACCGTGATTAGCAATCCGCCATATAGTCAATCTTGGATTCCACAAATGGATGAACGCTTTGAAGGTTATAAATTGGCACCAAAGAGTAAAGCCGATTTTGCATTTATACTTGACGGGCTTTATTCGTTAAATGCGTCTGGCTCTGCCGCATTTATAATGCCAATTGGCGTGTTGTTTAGAGGGCAAGCCGAAGGCGATATACGGCGAACGCTTATTGATAACAATCTACTTGATGCCGTAATAGGATTGCCTGCTAATCTGTTTACAAATACTGGAATACCTGTTTGCATATTGGTATTTAAGAAAAATCGAACTCACACGGATATATTATTTATCGATGCACAAAAAGATTTCGTTAAGAACAAAAACAAAAATGTAATGACAGACGAGCAGGTGAAGAAAGTAATTAATGCGTATAAGAACCGGTCAGATATAGACAGATATTCTAGTAATATTAGCGTGTCTACTATTTTAGATAATGACTATAATTTGAATATTCCACGCTACATTGACAGTTTTGAGCCTGAAGAAATACCTGATGCTGTACAGCTCGCTAAAGACTTGAATGAAATTAATAGAGAAAGTCGTGCTTTAGGATTGGAAATTGCGGAAATGTTAAAGCAATTAGTTTGTACAGATCCGGATTCACAGAAAGAACATGATGAATTTGTAAAAGAATTTACAGAGTTTTTGTTATCATCTGAAAGTGCTGTTACAGTCGAGGAGCAAGAAGCAGTGATAAAAAAAATAGAAGATGTTAAAAAGTATTTACTTCAAAAGATGTTTGTGTAATGTTAAGAAATTACAAGAAAATTAAAATTACGGAAGTTGCGGATATACTGGGGAGACCTAAGAAGAATCAAATATATCCACCGGGCTGTATTTGCTTGCAAGTGTCTGCTAGTAAAGGAGAATTGATATATTTAGCTACCGCGCAACAAGTTGATGCTAAATATGTAGTGATTCGACCACGAAACGTAATCCCTTATTATTTATATTTGATAATAGAACAGGCAATGCCTGAATTTTTATATAAGTATAGGCAAGGCCTAAATATATCGGCTCATGATATCAAACATATGGAGATATCGTGCCACACGGATGTGGAAACGCAGGCTTTGATAAGTATGATGTTCCAATCTATGCATGGCACAAGTCTAAGCGCTCAGTTTGGGCGCTTTTTTAATGCGTGAAAGGAGGTGAAAGGATGGCAGAATGGACAATATATGAGGCGAAGGAGCATTTACAGGCTTGGTTGGATGCTGATTTAGCACTAGCGACCGGTAAAGAGTACACCATTGGTAATCGTCGGTTAACTCGTGCCAATGTGCAAGAGGTAAAAGACCGTATCAACTTTTGGCGTAATGAGGTAGCAAGACTTGAAAATAGACCTCGACGTCGTGCATACCGTGTCATTCCGCGCGATATATGAGTAAACGTACTAAGCAGATTATGAAAACTGCAGCAGGCAGATCTAAATCTACGCAATATTCTGGAAGCAAAACAAACTCCGGTTATTCTAATCATGGCGCAAACAGTTTTAAATCTAGCGCTAAAGGATATCAGGTTAACTCTCAAGATGCAAGGCATGATATCGATGCCAATTTTAGAATGCTACGGGCAAGGTCGGTAGACCTTCAACAAGGTACACCTATTGCTGCAGGTGCGTTAAAAACCAATAAGACTAACGTCATTGGTCCTGGACTACGTTTTAAAGCCAATATCCGCTTTGAGGAATTAGGGTTAACGTTTGACGAAAAGAACGCATGGGAACGTAAGACTGAACGCGAATTCGCTATGTGGGCGAAGCATTGTGACGCAAGAGAACAGACTGACTTTTACGGAATTCAGGCGTTAGCATACTATGAAAAACTCTTATACGGCGACGCATTTGTAAATTTACCGCTGCTGAGCAATCGAGCGGATAAGAATCCGTACCCTTTGCGGTTACAGATTGTTGAATCAATTCTTGTTGCTTCTCCACCTAAGTACATAGGACGAGAAGAAGACGAGAATAATGACGTAATTCACGGTGTTAAGTTCAATAAATATGGTGCTGCGATTGGCTTTTATGTACTGAATAAACTGTATAACGGCTTTAACGATGATCATGATTATACGTATATTCCGAAATATGGTGCACAAACTGGAAGACGGAATATTATTCAGGTTATGACGATTGAGCGTAGCGGCCAGTTGCGCGGTATTCCAATACTATCGCCAGTAATCGAGGATTTGAAAGTACTTAGCCGATACAATGATGCAGAAGTCATGAAAGTGTTAGTTAACGCATTGATGGCAATCTTTATCGAGTCCGAGTCTCCAGACGATATGGCGTTTGGAACCGGTATCGATGAGGAGGATCAAGTCGATTCTGAAAACGATGAAACAATCGAATTAGGCAACGGCACGGTCAATGTATTAGCACCTGGTGAAAAGGTTAGTGTTGCGGAAAAAACACCAATCCCAACGAGCTTTGGGGACTTTACATCATCTCTCATTAGTCATGTCGGTGCTGCACTTGAAATTCCGTATGAAATTCTTGTTAAGCACTTTGGACAAAGTTACTCCGCATCAAGAGCGGCGTTACTTGAGTACTGGAAATCTGTTGAAATGCAACGTTCCGAATTTATTACTCAATTTTGCAATCCTATTTACGAAGAGTGGCTAGCAATGGCTATTCTGTTAGGTCGCATTGAAGCGCCAGGCTTTTTCGATGACCCAATTATTCGAGAGGCGTGGTTAGGCGCTGAGTGGTATGGGCCTTCACAAGGTCAATTGGACCCAGAGAAGGAAGCTACTGCAGCAGAAATTCGTGTTAAGAATGCATTTAGTACTCGTGCTAAAGAAGCCGCAGAGCTCACAGGCATGGATTATGAAAATGAAATCTTACCACAACGTATTCGTGAACACCAATCTATGGATGAAGGAGGATTGTTGCATGAACAAGGACAACAAATTTCAGTTCAAAATTCGAACTCCGCTGGATCAGATTCAGGAAGCGGAGACAATTGATATCGACATTTACGGTGTAGTGTTGAACGGAAAAGATTACTTTGGTGAAGACACTAGCGTTTCTGAAGTGATAGATCGACTTAAAAGATTAGATCCATCTCAGAACATTGTATTACATGTTAACTCTGTAGGCGGCGAAGTGTCAGCAGGCGTTACACTTTATAATCGATTACGCGCATTGCCAAATAAAAAATCTGTTATCATCGAAGGTTTGGCAGCATCCATTGCTTCTATTATTTCGATGGTGGGTGATGAAATTCATATGGCGCTAGGTAGTGAAATGATGATTCATAACCCGAGCGCTTATGTATTTGGTGAAGCAGCTGATTTTGAAAAAGCTGCTGAATCTTTACGCAAAACCAAAGAAAATCTTATCGATATTTACGAAGCCCGCACTGGGTTATCTCGTGAAGAGATTGCAGCTATGATGGATGAAGAAACTTGGTTAACAGCAAGGGAAGCTTTAGAAAAAGGCTTCTGTACAAGTGTTGACGAGTCTTTACAAATGGTTGCTTGCCGTAAAGGCACTGATTTAATTGTCAATGGTTTACCGATGAGTATGGACGTACTCAAAGGGCTGCCTGTTGATAAATATGAGGAGAAAGGAGAGGAGCCAATGGAAGTAACTGCTGAATTGTTGCGTACAGAATATGCGGAAGTATATGACGAAGTATTTAACGCAGGCGTTATCGCTGAACGTGCACGTTTACAAGCCCTTGATGGTATTAATAGCGAAGCACGAGCAGAAGTAATCAATCGCGCTAAATATGAAACATACGCTACGGTTCAAGATGTAGCTGTTGAATTACTCAATATGCCACAACCTGAACCAGCTGAACAAACAAATCAATTTCAACAAATGATGCAAGATGCAAATAATGCATCTAATAAAGTTAACACCGTCCCTGGTCAAGTGTTGGATGAAGATATCGACGACGCCGACAAAACAATGAAAATAGTGGACCGTGTTATGAAAGCACGCGTTAAAAAATAAGGAGGGCAGAACATATGCCATACGTGGAAGAACAAAAGTTAGAGTACAAACCTCTAATTGCTGGTACACAAATGCCAGTCGTTACTAAAAAGGTAACAATTGGTCAAGATACTGCTGTAATTAAAGCAGGTACAGTATTAGAAATTGAAGCTGCATCTAAAAAAGCTAAACGTGCCGATACAGATGTGTACGGCGTGGTGTTAGCTGATGTTGACGCTACAAAAGGTGATGTAGTGGCAGAAATCGCAGTAACTGGTGAATTCGCCACAGCTAATTTAGTATTTAAATCTGGTAAAAAAGCGGAAGACTTCACAGCTAAAGCTGAAGCCCGCAACATTTATTTCCGTTAATAAGGAGGACACATGGATAATATTTACACACCTCAAACACTAGCTGCGGTGGTTCGTCGTACTCCCGATGTGCCATCCTTTTTGAAAGATCTATTCTTTAAAGACACAAAAACATTCTTATCTGAAACTGTTTCTTTTGACATTGTAAAAGGTCGCCGCACTATTACGCCTTGGGTCGCACCAAACTCTACAGCGCCTTTATCTCAACGTACAGGTGTAACAACTACCACTTATAAACCGGCGCAAAAGAAAGAAAAACGTGCTATCACTGAAAACGACATCAAGGTTCGTTTAGCAGGCGAGCAACCATTTGCAGGTACGGTATCTCCAGAAGAACGTGCAATCCAACTCTTAGCGCAAGATACGCAAGAGTTGAAAGACAATTTGGTACGCTCCCAAGAAGTTATGGCGGCAGACGTATTATTCAATGGCCAAGCGCACATTAAGGGCGAAGGCATTGACGACGTAGTAGACTTTAACTTCACGAATAAAGAAACATTATCCGGCAATGCACGTTGGGGACAATCTGCAGCAGAAATCGTGGCCAACATTATTAAATGGAAAAAGAAATGCTTGAAAGCATCTGGCTTTAATCCGAATACCTTGGTCATGAACTCTGAAACACTAGAAGTAATGCTTTCCGATAAAAAAATCTTGGCGTTGTTTGATAATCGTCGTACAGAAATGGGTCTTTTACAATTTGAACAAATGGCAGAAGGCGCGACTTATGTTGGTTTCATGGGTGGCCAAATTCAATGCAATGTATTTACATATGATAACTACTATGTTGACCCAACTGATGGCCAAGAAAAAGAAATGGTACCTGCAGGTAAATTGTTGGTAGCTTCTGATATGGCTAAATTCACTAAATTATATGGTGCGAATACAATTATCCCTGGCGAAGGAATGGATTTCGTAACTTATGAAGGTGAATACGTAATGCGTCGATTGGTTACACGTGATCCAGATGCAGCATTCTTAGAATTGCAATCTCGCCCTATTTATGTCCCATTCGATGTAGATTCTTACTTCGTAGCGGATGTAATCTAATCTAAAGGAGGTAAGACTTATGCCAGTACAAGCTAAGCACACAATCAATACTGGAGATTATGTATATAATCCTGGTGAGATTATCTCCGATTTGACTGCAGAAGAAGAACAGCGCCTAATTGAATTAGGCGCTGTGGTTGCGGTTGAAGGTGATAATAGTAAAGTTAATGAAGACGATCCATTTGCGGTAGCGCTTGCAGTTATGACGAATGAAGATATTTCCAACTATGGAAAGTCTATCGGGCTAGAATTCGCTAGTAAAGCAACAAAGGCGAGCATGATTGCAGATATTCTTGCATGCGATGCGGATATTAATTTGGGACTTTTATCCGATGCCGCTCTCCGCGCGATGGCTGAAGCAGAACATTTAGAAGTTCCAGAAGACGCTACTCGCGAACAACTTATCGATTTCTTAGGTGAATAGAGATGGGGTTTAAAGACTTTGTGCAAAATGATATTGAAAAGGTATTTATCAATTCAAATGAATTTGCCGAGGTACACAACCTAAACGGTACGCAGTGCTATGCTGTGGCAGAAGGTCTTACTGACAAGCAACATGTTGAAATCATGGGCCAAGATATTGATGGATTGATTTACGATACGATAGTTGTACACGTGGCTAAGCAGGATTTACCTGAAGTACCGGAGTACAATCAAATCTTCCGTTTCAATGGTCGACTTATGTTGGTTCAATCATGCGAAGAAGATATGGGCATGCTGAATATTGTCCTTAGGGGGAATAATTCATGAGCGTAACTATTGACGTAAAAGGACTACGTGAGGGCCTAGTTAAGATAGACGCTCTTTCCGGTGAAACGAAAAGGGCGACATCAAAAGCTATCAATACCGCAATCCCTAAAATACGAAACACAATCGTTGATAAAACTACGCAGGATTACTTTATAAGTAAAGCTAACGTTAAGAAAACGATTGACGTGAAACGAGCAAACCCCTCTGGGCTATCAGCATTTATTAGGTCTAAGGGCGGACCTGTTGCACTTACTAAGTTTAGAGTTACACCAAAACGCCCACCTAAGCGGAAAGGTCGGACAGTCAAAGCTCAGGTAATGCGCAATGGCGGAGGGGGAACAATCCCTAATGCTTTTATTGCTCGCATGGGAAGTGGTCATATTGGGGCGATGTATCGTAAAGGTGCTGATAGATATCCAATAGGACAATTTCATGGGCCTGCAGTCCCAAGTATGTTAAAGAATGCTGAGGTATCGGCTTTTGTCGGTAATGTAGCGCAAGAGGAGCTGTTACGACAAATCGGAACCTCATTCGAAGAGTTAGTAAGGAAGTAGCAAATGACACCTACGCAATTAGCAACTGATTTAGGTACATTTCTAAAGCAGGTGCATGCTAACTATTTTAGTGATGATGCACAGGTAAAGGGGAATCCATTATTAGTTGTACCTGGATTTTTGAAAATGAAAGAATCATCCAAGGAGGACCAATATCCACATCTTGTTATTCGCATTAATAAGGTCGAGGATACCTTGCAGGGGTCAACTGTCCAACTATTTCTGATTCATGGAGTGTACTCTGAGGACGTGGAAAAGGGCTGGATGGAGATTACAAACTTTCTTGAAACAACAAGACAAGCGTTACTGGCCCATCCGGTTATTGCTAAGCGATACCGTTTAGTATTGGATGATAAACACGGAATTGATACCGATATTCCTCCGGATCAAGCCTATCCGTATTGGGAGGGATTTATGACCGTTAAATATGATATCGAACAAATACGAGAGGAGATGATTATCTAATGGCAAAAACTGATGAACTAGCGACGGTAGGAAACGAAATGGCCGAAGCTGTAGAAAAACCAGTTAAATATAATGATGCTAAACAAGTAATCTACTTAGGCCCTAATAGTGCAGAACTGGGCCTTACAACAGGAACAGTCTATATTGACGGGATTCCTGCCGTAGTAGGTGAAGATAAAGCAATGTTAAGACTATTGTTTGTGCCAATCAATAAGATTGCTGAAGCACAACAAGAATTAGCAACAGAAGGTACTGCAATGAGTGCAGCTTACCTTGAATTTAAAAAAGGAGGTCGTAGATAGTGGGAAACTATAGACACGGAATTTATACAAGAGAGGTCCCTACTTCTCTTATTTCTATGATAGAAGCTACGGCAGCCTTACCGGTGTATGTCGGCACTGCTCCTGTGCATTTAGCCACAGACCCAGCGGAAGCTAATAAAGCAGTATTGTGCTATGATTACGCATCCGCAACTACTCAATTCGGCTACTCTAAAGAATGGGATAAATACACATTGTGTGAAGCAATGTATTCTCAATTCTCTTTATTTGGAATGGCACCGGTAGTATTTATTAATGTTCTTGATCCTAAAAAACACAAGAAAACGTTAACTTCTACGCAAAAGCAAATTCAGAATAAAGTCGTAACTATTGAGGACCCTGTGCTACTTAACACGTTAAAAGTATCAGCTACAAATGGTGGTAATGCCTTAACTATCAACGTTGATTATACCGCTGTATATAATGAAGAAGGCAAATTGCTTATAGGCATTGTATCTACTGGGGCGCTAAATAGTGCAACATCTGTTTGGGTGACTTACGATTATGTAGACCCATCTATGGTAACTGCAGATGATATCGTGGGTGGCGTGGATACAGAGGGTAAACGTAAGGGTTTAGAACTTATCAATGAAGTATTCCCTCGCTTTGGTTTAATTCCTGGCAACTTATTGGCGCCAGGTTGGTCTCATAATACGCTCGTAGCAGCAGTTATGAAAGCTAAGGAAACTACTATTAATGGTATGTTCCAAGCTATGTCTTTATGTGATGCACCTACCGATGAAATTAAAAAAGCAACTGCAGTTAGTGAATGGAAAAATAAAAAGAACTACGTCGACGAACGTCAAATCTTATGTTGGCCAAAAGTAGCGTTAGCTAATCGCCAATTCCATTTATCCACACAACTCGCGGGTCTTATGGCTAAGACAGATGCTAAATATGACGATATTCCTTACAAGTCCCCATCCAATGAGTCCTTGCAAGCAGATAGTGTCGTATTAAAAGATGGTACTGAAATCTACTTAGGCCCAGATGAAGCAGCTTACTTGAACGGCCAAGGCGTTGTTACTGCGCTTAATTTCATTGGTGGTTGGAGAGCTTGGGGCAACCGTACAACTGCATATCCATCTAATACAGATGTTAAGGATTCCTTTATCCCTGTACGTCGTATGTTCAACTGGGTATCCAATACGTTGATTACCTCTTTCTGGTCTAAAATTGACGATCCAACAAATAAACGCTTGATTAATAATATCGTTAATAGTGCCAATGCCTGGTTAAATGGACACGTAGCATCTGGTGCACTTCTCGGTGCACGCGTTGAATTCTTGGAATCCGAAAACCCTACAACTGATTTGTTGAATGGTATTATCCGATTCCACGTGTATTTAGGTGTTCCGACACCAGCTCGTGAAATCGACTTCATCCAAGAATACGATCCATCTTACATGAGCACATTATTTAATTAAAAGGGAGGTAACTCATGGCTAAACATAGAGATAAGTTGATTGACTTTGCCATTTTTAGCTCTGGCAGAGAATTATATGGTTACGCCGATGTAACCTTACCTGATATTGAATTTATCAGTGATACAATCAAAGGCGCAGGCATTGCCGGCGAAGTCGATTTGGGTGTACTCGGCCAAACCAAGGCAATGAATATGTCCATTAAATGGAATACCATTGATAAGGATGTGACCGACCTTGCCAGTCAAAAAGTACACGACATTGAAATTCGTGGCGCACAACAATTGTATGATTCTGCTAAAGGCGAATTAGTGCCGGAAGCAGTTAGCGTATACGCAAAAGTGATGCCTAAAAAAATCGGTTTAGGCAAGTTCGAACAGGCAAGTAAAACCGATACTTCTACAGATTTTGAAATTGTGTATTTCAAAATGACTGTGGGAGGTAAAACTCGCACTGAAATCGATAAATTCAACTATGTTTGTGTAATCAACGGTGTTGATTACTTGGCATCCGTAAGGGAGGCATTGGGTAAATAATGGCTACATACGATCGCGAAAAGCTACTTGACGGCTTAAATAATTTAACTGGGTTTGACTTCACAAAGGCGGAACTTCGTGTCCGCCGTGAAGGCGATATGACTCCAGATGTTACATTTTCTAAAAGATTCCAAGCCGAAGTAGCGGCTATAGCTCTAAAGGAAAGTGCTAAAGTATTAATGACACTCCCTATCTCTGAATTCACAGAAATGTGTGCAGAGGTAAGTGTTTTTTTACTACGTGGTTCGGTAGAGAAAATGGGCCTTCTCCCGGACAGCAATGCAGACGAATTGCCCTCCGACTCAGAGAATGCGGGGGCATAAACTTTTGGATGTCTACTCCGATTGTTGAAATAGCCGATTGGATGGATGATTTAGAATTTGTTCTTGAAGATGAAAAGCGCTTGAAGGAAGAAGATGACTAATCCATCAAGCGCTTTTTGCGTATACAAATTTAAAAGAAAGGAGGAACTATGGCAGGTAAAGTATTCGAAATTGCTTTTGCTATAAATGGTGCCTTGGCGCAAAGCTTTAAGACATCTATGCAACAGGCCAAAGGAACATTGACGCAGTACGGTTCTAAAATGAGCGAACTGAAAACGCAACAAAAGGCGTTAGATTCCGCATTAAAGCAAGGTGTTATTTCGATGGACTCTTACCGAAATGCAACTGCAAAAGTCGGCAAGGAACTTGAACAAACCGCCGCTAAGGACGCTAAATTACGAAAAGCTATGCAAAATAAAATCGCTGCAGATGTCAACGCTAAAAGTGCGCGCAGTGATTTAGGTAGCACACTGGCCACTACTGCAGTAATGGCTGCTCCGTTTGTTGGAATGCTATCTAAAGCCGCAGACTTTGAGGCAGTGATGTCTAAAGTTAAAGCAATCACTGTATCTGATGATCAAGCTATGCAACAGTTAACGGCTACTGCTCGTGAGCTAGGGCAGAAAACGATGTTCTCTGCCACACAAGCTGGCGAAGCTATGACATATCTAGGCATGGCAGGTTGGAACTCTCAACAAATCATGGCCGGTATGCCAGGGCTTTTAGATTTAGCTGCAGCAAGTAATACGGATTTGGCGCGTACTGCTGATATCGTATCTGACGACCTTACTGCCTTTGGATTAAGCGCAGAACACGCAGGGCATATGGCGGACGTATTTGCTAAAACTTCAACCAGCACAAATACAACTGTTGAAATGTTGGGCGAAACAATGAAGTACGCCGCACCAGTAGCGCATGCATTTGGTGCAAGCTTGGAAGAAACGGCCGCACTTACAGGTCTTATGGCCAATAGTGGTATTAAGGCATCTGCTGCAGGCACGGCGTTACGTTCGGGCTTCTTGCGGTTAGCAGGTACTTCCGCTAAATCAACTAAAGCAATTGAGGACATGGGATTATCATTAAGTGAGGCTACGGCGCAGCAAGAAGAAGCAAGAGCTGCCTTAGCAAGTTTAGGCATTGCTATGGATGATACCGATGGACCTCGTAAGATGGGCGCAATCGTTCGCGATTTAGCGGATAAAACAAAAGATATGAGTAAGGAGCAAAAACTAGCTACACTTGCGACTATCTTTGGTACAAATGCCGCATCAGCTTGGGTATCTGTTATTGATCAAGGTCCTGACGCACTTGATAAGCTGACAAAAGAGCTTGAAAACAGTGACGGAGCCGCTGCTGCTATGGCCGAGACCATGCAGAATAATGCAAGAGGTGCGATGGTTCGATTACAATCAGCGTCCGAGTCGGTGGCTATTTCTATTGGTAGTACGATGTTACCGACACTTGCTGAGTTGGGAGATTCTCTAGCCAATGAAGCCGCTTATGTATCTAAAGTAGCCGGCGAGCATCCAGAGCTTACTGAAGCAATCCTCAAAACAAGTTTTGCTGTAATGGGAATGGTAATTGCGTATAAAACGGTAAGAGCTATATATTACAGCGTTGTGGCGGCCAAAGCAGCCTACGTTTTGGCTACAAATTCAGAGACGTTGGCATCTGCAAGAAGTACTATTGCATCAGGCATCCATAAAGCAGCAATGTTAGGGGGTACAATTGCGACATACGCAGCAGCGGCCGCGCAGTGGGCGTTAAATGCGGCTATGACCGCAAACCCTATCGGGTTGGTTATTATCGCCGTAGTAGCTTTAATAGCAGCTTTTGTTTGGTTAGGGACACATTTTGAAGCGGTATCTGCGTTCTGTACTTCAATGTGGGAATCACCAACAGCGGCAATTATCGCATTCATGATGGGGCCTATAGGTTGGCTCATTTATGCAGCAATGGGCTTAATTGCTAATTGGGACCAAGTGAAAGCATGGTTCACCTTACTATGGGAAGATCCCAAGGCTGCACTCAGCCAATTCTATGATTGGGTTATGAGCAAACTTGGAGGCCTATTTGATTGGATTAGTGAAAAATGGGAATGGGTTAGGTCTATTTTTAGTAAGCCAATCCAGGCAAGAGTAGAAGGTTCTGCGACGGCTAATGGGCAATCTATCCAGCATAATGCAAAAGGTGGTATTTATGGCAAAGGGGCATTCCTTACTACGTTTGCCGAAGAATCTGATGAAGCTGCAATTCCTATTAATGGTACCCCAAGGGCCGAGGCGTTATGGCGACAAACTGGTGCTATGATGGGACTTTTGCCTGGTGAAGGTAATTCCGTAATTTCTGTATCTGCGCCAATCAACATTACTGTTAATGGTAGTGCGGATGCGAGTGCAGTACAACAAATTAAAAGTGCTGTAGGCGGAGCGATGGATGATCTAGAAGCACGGCTTGCTGAAATCCAAAACAGGAAAGGGCGTGTAAGCTATGCCTAGTAATTTACGCAACGTTACTGTCAAACTGCAGTATGAACATAAGGACATCACTCAAGACCTGGTTCCTTATTTAAAGGACTTTAGCTTTAACGATGTAATGTCGGGAGAAGCTGACGATATATCAATCACCCTGCACGATATAGATGAGCTTTGGATATCTGACTGGTTCCCTGAAAAAGGGGCGAAGTTAATCGCATCAATCGTATTCCACAATTGGAATGAACTCGGTGACGAGATTGAGATGAAATGCGGACAATTTGAGATTGACGAGATTACTTGCAAAAATCCACCTCACGAAGTCACTATAGGGGCGGTTAGTGTTCCAGATGAATCGACATTAAGAGGAGAACTGAAGAGTAGGTCTTGGGAGAAGACAACTTTAAAAGCTGTTGCGGACGAGCTCGCAAAAGGCGCGGGCCTCGAATTGTTCTACGATACGCCAGAAACAATAAATTTAGATCGAGTTGAACAATCGGACCAGTCAGATTTAGAGTTCTTGATGAAGGTCTGTAAGGATAATGGATTGGCATTAAAGGTTTCTGATAAGCAGGTGATTGTTTTTGACGAGACAAAGTATGAACTGGAAAAAGTAGTTGCAACGCTAATCAAAGGGCCCATGCCTACAGAGCTTACGGAAGAACAAATTAAGGAGCTAGGGGAGATTATCCCTTGCCAGGGTAGCTACTCGTTGAAGTCCTCGTTGAAGGATATCTATTGGGGCTGTCACGTGAAACATAAGAGCACGAAGCAAAAAAGCAATGTTGAATATACGTTCAAAGATCCAAACAAAACACAAGGCAAAATATTGCAAGTTAACCAAGGCTGTGAGACTCAGGCGGAAGCTGAACGCTTGGCCAAGAAAAAACTACGAGAAAAGAACAAAAATGAAATTACTGGTTCTATCGCACTACTAGGTCATATTGCGTTAGCGGCATCTGCTACAATCAATTTAAAAGGATTCGGTAAATTCGACGGTAAGTATATCATTAGCAAATGCTCCCATAAGGTAGGGGGCGGATATACACAAAGCCTAGATATAAGGAGGTGCTTAGATGGATATTAGTGTTGCCTTAAAAAATTTAATTCGCGACGGAATCGTATCGAGTACGGATCCCTCTACAATGACTGCAAGGGTCACATTTCCGGACCGGGACGATTTAGTATCGTATCCACTCGAAGTACTTTCGCACGGGTCACAAGACAATAAACACTACTGGATGCCAGGGGTTGGTGAACAGGTATTGTGTTTGTTTCTACCGCAAAATAATAATTTGTCACAGGGCTATATTTTAGGCACCACTTATAATGCCAAGGATAGGCCCTCTTTTAATGGCCAAAATATTCATGGCATCAAATTTGCGGACGGCTCGACTATCTCATATGATGCGGACGGAGGAGGTCTTGTAATTAATTGCACGGGTAATTTAACTATAAACGCTCCTTCGGGGGATGTGGTGGTTAATGGAATTAGTTTAGTATCTCATACACATGGTGGCGTCGTTTCTGGTGGCGGTAATACAGGAATGCCAAATTGATAGGAGGTGAGTAACATATCATTATTTAGTAAATTAGGCAGTACTGCCGCTAATTATAAGAAAAACCTTAATTCACAAGGTTTAAAGAATTTACAAAATACGCAATTAGGCGATGTTGCTTACTCTCGCCTATCTAATCTAGCCGATAAGTTTGGCCTGGGCAGGTACTTACCGCTACGCCAATTAGGTAGTTTCGGGAGGATAGTGTTTGTTGCATCCTCGCATACGGTGCGTACGTTCGATTCATTGGCTCGAAATATCAACGCACGAACAGCGTCTCACGAAATCATAGGGCAAAAACCAATACTTGAATTCTTGGGGCCTGATGCGGACGATATCACATTTACGATGGACTTTAATAAGCTATTGGGCGTTGATCCTTTAAAAGAAATTGAGGAAGTGGCCAAGATGTGCCAAGAAGGTCAAGCTGAGCAGTTGATTATTAACGGTAAGCCCTTTAGTGAACACAAGCTATTGATTACCAGTATAAGCGCAGCTATGAATACGATTGATAATCGAGGCAATGTATTATCCGCATCTATCAATGTAACGCTGAAGGAAGCCCCAGATATTCCTAAAGTTGTAATCACACCTAAACAAGGAGGCGGTACAAATGCAAATTGACGTGAGCGCTCGTCTTGAAGGTATTGATTTTGCACCTAAGGACATCCTTACAGAAATTATTCAAAATGTACGAACCATTATTTCAACAACGCAATTTTCTGTACCACTTGATAGGCGGTTTGGTATTGATGGTACTGTCATCGATTTACCTTTACCGGTAGCAATGGCCAGAATATCTGCAGAGGTGATTCGTGCAATTACCGAATATGAACCACGATGCAGAGTTGTTTCAGTTGACTTCGAGGAAACGATTACGACTGATGCAGAAGAAGGAAGATTGACGCCTAAGGTATCGATTGCAATCAAAGATGAATGGCTAGAAAGGATAGGTGGCTATGAAGCAGTATAGAACTATCCAAGGCGATATGTGGGACGGTATAGCCTTTAAAGTGTATGGCAGTGAAGCATATATGAATGTGTTACTAGAGGCTAATCAAGAGTACGCCCATTATGTTATTCTTCCTGCTAATCTTATTTTGAAATGCCCTGACGCAAATATAAGGGCGGCTATTAATTTACCACCGTGGAGGCGATAATAATGAATTTACCTGAAATTAACTTTGTCACGACGGACAAAGATGCCGTCGAAAAGGAAATATTCGCCCTCTACACTTCCGTAACTGGGCGAACACTAACACCGGCAGACCCGATCCGGTTGTTTTTATTAGTAATTACTAATATAGTCATTCTGCTACTTAATCGGATTAATGATACCGGCAAGCAAAATTTATTGGTGTATGCAAGGGGCGACAACCTAGACCATATAGGCATTGCATTAGGAGTGGAACGTTTACAAGCTACAGGTGCAGTTACCACAATGAAGTTAACCGCATCAATGGCAAGACCAGAGGGAATTGCGATTCCTAAAGGCACACGATTTACTTCAGGAGATGGTGCATTTTTTGCACTAACTGAACCTTACTATCTGTCAGCTACGCAAACAACAATAAGTGTAAAAGCGGTATGCACAGAAGCTTCAGCTAAAGGAAATGGCTACCCGGTGGGGTCGATTACCACCCTTGTAGATCCAATCCCATATATTGCAAGTGTAACTAATATTACAATCTCTGAAGGCGGTGCTGATACGGAAACAGATGATGCATTCCGTGAACGAATACGAGAAGCTCCTGAAAGTTTCTCTTGCGCTGGTGCTGAAGGAGCTTACGAATTTTTTACAAAAAAAGCGTCCGCTCTTATTAGTTCTGTAAAAGTAGTATCACCTAAGCCGGGGGACATAGTAGTATATCCCGGGCTTGCATCTGGTGAAATAGCCAAAGAAGAGATTCTTAAATTAGTGCAAAACGCACTTACTGATAAGAAGGTGCGGCCACTCACTGATAATGTATCAGTAAAGGCGCCTACAGCTAAAAACTATAGTATAGACTTGCAGTACTACATTGATTCCGATAACGCTTATTATGCGGATACAATTAAAACTCGTGTTGATGAAGCTGTCACAGATTACATAAAATGGCAATCTGCAAAAGTAGGTCGTGATATTATACCGTCTGAATTAATTCGTCGAGTTATGGAGGCGGGGGCCAAACGTGTTACCGTAACTTCGCCTACTTTCACAGTTATTAAAGACGGACGTAAAGAGGATGGTTATCAAGTTGAGTTAGCGCAATGTACTGGAAAGACAATTACCTATGGGGGTGTGGAGCATGAATAATCTCTATGATTTTAATTTAAAAGATACGTTGCCTAGCTCGATTGCTAGCGATACAAAAGTCCAAGCCCTTGCAGAAGTCGTTACATTATGGCTTATCGACCTTATGCCAATGGTCGATAAGTTAACTATACTATCTCATTTAAACGAGTTAAGCACCCCTATTTTAGATGAGGTAGCGTGGCATTTACACGTTGATTTTTACGACGAAGCGGCAACTAGGGAACAAAAAATTAAGCTAATTCTTAATTCTATTACCTGGCACAGGAGAAAAGGGACAGTTGGATTAGTAGAAGAAGCTATAGGTGAATTATATTCGGAATGTGAAGTCATCGAAAATTGGAATTACGAAGGCGGTCAACCTTACCATTTTAAATTACAAATGACTGGTTATATGATGACTCCTAATATTCGTGAAAGAGTATTGCGAATATTAGATTTCGTTAAGAATAAGAGGTCGTGGCTGGATAGTATAGAATATGTGCACAAAATAAACTCTGAAGGCGTCTATATTGGCGGCGTAACCACTTCGGCAGGGAATGCCGTGATTGATCCTTCCCTGAAAATCACTATAGAGCCGCAGATTCAGAAAGTTTATATAGGTGGTGCAGCTACTACTTATCAAATTATTCATGTTTAGGAGGTACAAATGGCAAAATACCCTGCTGTCATTACAACAATGGCAGGTACTAATGCAACAGCGGAAGCTAACGCAAGCAAGCAGGCTTTAATTTTTACTAAAATTGTAATTGGCGCAGGTGATCCCCCTGCATCAATTGCTCGTGCTACAGGTTTAACTGATAAACGATTAGAGTTGGCTATTACTAAAAGCACTAAGTCCGGTGACGGACAATTTACAGTTCAAGCTTCTTTATCGAACGCGAATTTAGGAACTGGTTTCTATGCACGTGAAATTGGATTGATGGCCAAAGTAGGCGAATCTGGACGAGAGGTTCTTTTCTCTTACACAAATGGCGGTAGTTATGTAGACTATATCCCAGATAAGACTACGCCTATGGACAGCTATACATTCACTATTACAACAGTGATTGGGAATGCCGAAAAAGTACAAGCTATTGTACAGGACAACGGATATGCAACAATTCATGATTTAGAGGAGCACAATAAATCGGCTAATGTACACCGAGCTGAGTTCGATAAGAAACTTGATGTGAGTTCTAGACAGTATGTGAAAACGATTGCTAAACATAATCAGGGTCTGCAAGTAACTAAGGGAGATAACTCTCAAGAAACTATTAACCTTATTACAGCTAACTACAACGATAGCGATATAAACAAAGTGCTTAACTTGGGCACGCTTAAAAGTATTTTAGGTCAAGGCGCTATTGTTGCTTCTAAGTTAGACCGTGATAATGGATATGTGAAATTTGCCAACGGCTTTATTATCCAATGGGGTTTAACTTGGTTTGAAAATCAAAATACTTATAAGGACGTTGTATTGCCTATTAATTGCAACGTACTAATCGCAATAGCTACAGATGATTTGTCTGCCGCTACTACTCGTGGTGAAGAATACTTTATAGGTTGGAATAGTGGTTATTCTGCTAACAATAGAACTTCAATTCGCTTTTTAACTAATCGTGGTAATGCTGGCAACTTCACATGGGTTTGTATCGGTAAAGCATAAGGAGGGCTAAAGATGAATCAATATGTATTTGTACTAGATACACAAGGTAAACGCATTACTTCATTTGTTGATAACACCGTAACGCAAGATGAATTACTGGCAACTGCTAAACAGGACTATCCTAATGCGGCTGATTATGTTTACTCCGCAAATGGTGATAGTATGCTTGATGAATTCATGAGAGGTAAGTTATATGTAAATGGACAATTTGTAGCTGCGCCAGTTCACGAGTTAACAAAAGCTGAAAAGATTGCGGAGATTCGTTCTTATTATAATCACCGTTTTGAAACACTAGATCAGGCGTTGATACGTAGACGCTTAGCAAACGGCGATATAAGCGATTTGCAAGAACAGTTTAAGAAGATTAATACTGAAATGATTGCTAAGATTAAGGCGGTGAAATAACTATGGCAGATATTAAAAGCGATGTCCCAGTAATGCATTTCTGTGAATACTGTTGGGCTACTTTAAATAATGATGGCACCTGCCCAACAGAAGGTTGTATTCATAATGATCTAATGGATTTAGAAGTTGGTGAAGATAATGACACCGGTCAAGCATAATCTATCAGCTATTAAGGGCGAGTTCATCACCTTAACGATTGGATATAATGGCGAAGTAGAGCCCGAGGATTTGTTTGCATGTGTAAGAAAATTTATTCAAGACGATCACTACGAAGCCAAATTCAATATAACAGTATCAAAGGATAATTTAGCAGCAGGTGAACGCTGTAGAATTATCCTTTCTTTGGATACAAAAGAATTTCTTGACGGGCGATACGTGTGGGATTTATTTGTTTGGGCAGACGGTAGACCTGTTAAATGCCTCGTTAAAGGTCAATTAACCATTCTTGAAGGCGTCAGCAATAGAGGTAAATAATATGGATGATATTAACATTTACGCCGGCGAAGGGGATACGGTAGTCATTGAAGGTCACACTCAAATAATCAAAATGAGAGGCCCAAAAGGCGATGCGGGGCCGCCTGGACCTAAAGGAGAACCAGGTGAGCCTGGTAAAAATGGTGCAGATGGTGCAAGAGGAGAGCAAGGCCCTCCGGGTCCTAGGGGCGAACCATTACGATTTGAAGATTTGTCCGAAAGCCAAAAGCAACAACTCAAAGGAGAAAAAGGCGACCGCGGTGAGAAGGGACAAAAAGGGGATCCAGGAGAACCAGGACCTAAAGGAGAACCAGGACCTGCTCCAGATACATCGGAGTTCATGGTTAAAGATGAGCTTGAGCAAATTATTACTATATTAAAGCAAATTAATGGAGGTAACTAACTATGGCAAGACCGAAACAAGCAATTATTAATGATTTGATGGCCGAACTAGATAAATTTGGTGTCCACATCACTCAAATTAGAGATGCCATTCAATCTAAAGGCGTAACGTCCGAAGGTAAATTATTCAAGTTTGCAGAAGAAATCAACCGCATTGAGCCCGCTAGTACTTATGGATATATCCTTGATGCGGTAAAAGGTGCATATAGTAAAGGCTATTCTGATAGTGAGATTGTTGGGATTATTAACAATTTAGCAAATAAGAATCAACCACCTCAACCACAACCAGGTCCGAACCCTGCACCTACTTTTGATGCAGCAACTGCTACCGAGATTTTGCCTAAACAGTTCTACGGAAAATCTGAATTAGAAGGAGAATTGACTTGCCCTAATGTAGTTAAAGTGGGCGCCGAAGCTTTTGTAGGCTGTGAATATTCTATTGTAAATTTACCTAAAGCCACTGAAATTGACAGCCAAGCCTTTACTGCTTCTGGTATTTTAGTTTTAAATATCCCTAGCTTTGTGTGGAAAGATAGTAACTTAAACTTAAGTGATGTTTATGGTAATAAGTATGGTATTAATAAAATTATAGTGGCAGATGAATCTGTCCCACCTAGTGATATTTCTTTACACAAAATTGGGTTAGAGGTTTATAACCATGACTCTACTAAAAAATGGGACATATATAATAATGTTTGGAAACTAGTATAATGCTTTATTTAGTAAGGGGATAATTATGTGGACATGGAAATTTGAACTTAACGACATACTAACAACGCTAACTATAGTTAGTATAGTCGCAGGCCTTACCTATAAAGTATTGGTACTTCCGCTGTTAGAAAAGCGTGATTTACAGCACTTACAAGATACACTTGTATTCCAAGAAAAAATGGGGGTTCTTACAGAAACCCTTAACGATTTAAAGAATGAAATCAAGCTATCGAGGGAAGAACGTGTTAAGGCCTTCACGGAACATGTGAAACTAGCTACAAGGGTTAACGGAATGGAATCACAATTAAATGAGTTAAAGGGGGAGCTTCATGAACATACCGCCAAAGCTCATTAATTCTGTAAGAAATATATATACTTCGGTTAGGGTGGCGAAAGTCCACCCTACTTTAGTATGGGGAGCCAGAATACTCATATTTATCATGCTAACACCAATTATATTGGCAACCATGGCTTATGCGATTTCATTTTATTTAGGCGAAATATCTAGTGCAAACGATAAGATCATAACAATGGGAGCATTCTTAATTGACCATATGTTTGGTGCCCCGGGCGTGATTGTATCGCTTACAGGATTATTATGGCTTAGCGTTGATAGGGATAATAATGGTATCCCAGATAAGTTAGAAGAACCACCAAAAACGCCAATTAATACCGTGATAAATGAAAGGAGTGATTATAATGCACCTCGTTAGTCTTACTGACTTAAACGATTATTGCCGTAGAGCTTTAGGCCGGATCAATAAAATCTATTTGCATTGGACGGCAGGTAGGTACAATCAACAATTTGATGACTACCATATTAACATCGATAGGGATGGGAATATTTACATTGATGGCGAATTAACAGACCAAAAGAACCATACGTATATGCGCAATGGTTCTGCAGTAGGTATCGCACTAGATTGCGCATATGGTGCTCAATGGACTGATAACCTTGGCGAATATGCTCCTACAGATGCGCAGATTGAAACATTGGCACAGGTTGTAGCTTTGCTATGTGTAGACCTTGGTATTCCATGTGATATCGAGCATGTCTTAACACATGCGGAGGCAGCCGATAACATGGACGGTTATTATCCTCACGAGCCATACGGACCTACCACAACATGTGAACGATGGGACTTATGGGCTGTACGTGAGGGTGATGTTCCTGGCTCCGGCGGTGATGTAATTCGTGGTAAAGCTAAATATTATGCTCAACAATGGGGAAGTAATATATAGGGGGTATATATGTATGAGAAATTTAAAACTATATTTTCTGCCTATCGGGGCTATTGCATTACTTTTGTGGTGCTTATGGTTTGCATCATCTGTGCATGGTTCTACTCCAACAGAACCAGTAACATTGACACCACAGGAATACGCAACGCTGAAAACGAACTTCGACACGCTAGAGAGTGCAATAGACAGTCAATTGACTACAATCAACGAGCTAGAAATGCAGTTGAAAGAAGCC
>ERZ773038.176-NODE-176-length-44600-cov-26.920126_pt1 | contig 44600 bp, 55 predicted proteins | sample MGYA00511665_ERZ773038 | MGnify/ENA primary metagenome ERZ773038 (study PRJEB29015, sample SAMEA2737966) | human oral metagenome | biome: human oral; feature: human-associated habitat; material: dental | place: China | collected 2028 ... | reverse complement strand
CGGTGGGCACTTCGCCGCTGTAGTGGACGATGTTCTCGGCGTAATCCTGTGGTGTCCCGAACTCGATGTCGTCCATGTGCCAACGGGACTCGAACGGGAACTCGAATGTCGCGTTCATCGTATCCGCGCTCGACGACGTCAGTACGACCCCCGATCCGTCGGTGAACTCCGGACGGGGGCACAGGATGCTGATCACGAATTGCTCCGCAGCCGAGAACATGTCGACCTCGAAGGACTCTACGTAGCCGTCGATGCGCCTATCCCCGTAATCCGTATCCACCACCAGAGTCACGTGCTCTTCCACATCGAACAGTCGGTACGCGTATCTGCGTATCTTCTCGATGTCGTCGCCGCAAGGGCGTATTGTCATGACGATGTTCCTGGTGCCGATACGAGAACCGTTATAGTATCCGCCGGACTGGGCCCCGTAATTCGTGATCCAGAGATCGCTTTTAACGGGGCCCAGTCCGGTGATGTTCGTGATCGCGAGACCGGTTCCCCAAAAATCCCGGAGCGGAAGTCTGATGGACTCGCCGTTATCGGAGAATACACTGACTCCGAGAATCATGGAAATCCTTCCTCATGAGTATTGCAGCATGCTGACGAGATTCCGGGTCTGCCGATAGATCTTCGCCTCGTTCAGTGACTCCGGAGAGTAGTTGTTCTGCGTCACAACCACGTTCCTCTGCCGATCTGCGTCCCCCGTCGAAGAGGGATCGGAAGAAGAGGGCTTCGCCGGAAGCGACGCGGACATCCTGGCGCCAACGCTGACCATGTCGCCGCTCATGGCCTCGAGGCCCTTTCGCGCCTCCGTGAGGTCCACAACGGGAACGATCGTGGGCTGGAACGACGAGAACTCCGCGTCGAACCCGTCGGAGAGGGCGCGGTTGAAGCCGTCCTTCGCGTTCTTGGCGGCCGCCACCGTCTCGTCGACGAAGGCGTCTCCGTTGTCCTCGATGCCCTTCGCGGCGCCGAGCATGACGTTCTTGCCGACCTCCGCCATGAGCTTCGAAGGCGATGCGATTCCGAAGAACGACTTGACGCTCTCCCACGCTCCCTGGCAGAAGCTCACGATCTTGTCCTTGATCTTGTGCCCTGCATTCCCGATGCCCTTGACGATACCGCCGATGATGTCGCCGCCGATCTTGAGAAGGTCCTTCCCGGAGTTGACGATGAACCTGGCGATGGCCCGGATCAGCTTGCCGATGGCCGCGCGGAGGCGGCCCTCGTACGTGTCGATCGCGTTGGCCAGTCCTTCGATGAAGGAGATGATCAGGTTGAACGCGGCGGCGATGACGTCGCCGATTCGACTGGCGATTCCGTTGATGAACGCGAGAATCAGATTCACAGCGGCGTTCACGAAATCCGGAGCCCGTTGCCCCACAGCCACCAGCAGGGCGATGATGATGTCGATGGCGGCGGCGACGATCTTCGGGATGTACTCCACCAGCACCTGGATCGCTCCGTCGAGAAGCGCTCCGAGGGCCGCCACTATGGACGGCATGCTGGCGACGAGCGCCTCGCACAGGGCTATGATCAACGCGGCGATGGACTGAGCGATCGTCTCCCTGTTGTCGATGATCGACTGGAGAATGACCATCAGCCCGTCCATCACCGCTTTGGCGATCGTCGGAATCGTGTTCGCCAGGAGCACAATGCCCCCCGCGAGAGCGGCGAACGCCGGCGCACCGACCACCGCGATCGCGGCGAGAAGGGCGGTGATTGCGGTCAGCAGAGCGGCCACGCCGATGATCGCGAAGCCGATGGCCTTAATGGCGGCCACCAGGACCAGGAATCCAGCGGCGCTCTTCCCGGCGAGGAATCCCGCGGCGATGATGATACCGAGCCCCGCCGCCAGACCGATAAGACCGAGGGCCAGAGCCTGCCACGGCATAGACCCGAGAATCTTGAGGCTGCCGGCCAGCAGGACGAGCGACGCGGCCATGAGAGCCATCGTCTTCGCGCCCGCCACGTTCCCGTTCATCATCGTCGAAGCGATGACTATCTCCGCCAGAACGGCACCCATGGCGATGATCCCCTGAAGGGCCACCTGCCATGGAAGCAGACCGAGGGCGATGATCGCGGTCGATGCTATTTGGAGGGCCGCAGCAGCGGCCACGAGACCCAGTGCCGCCTTCGGCTTGACATCGCCGGCGAGGCGGGCGAGAAGACCGAGCTCGGCGACCACCACGCCCATGACGATGATCCCCTGAAGGGCCACCTGCCATGGAAGCAGACCGAGTTGGACGAGCACGAGAGCCGCGACTTGCATGGCGATCGCCATTGCCAGGAGATTCAGGAACGAAGTGCTCTTCATGTCTCCTGCGAGAAGGGCGATGGCGATCATCTGAACCGAGATCAGCAGCATGAGCGCCATGCCCTCGAGGGCCTCCTTCAGACTCAGGTTCCCCAGAATCTTGAGGGCCAGGCCGACGAGGGACAACGATATGGCGAAGGCGATCAGCGTCAGTCCGGCCGAGGGATTGATCTTGATCCCGTTGAGCCCCTTCGCCGTGGCGATGAGGGCTCCGGTGACGACCACCAGTGCTCGAAGGGCCTTGAGCATCTCGTCCTCATCGAGGGAGCCGAGAAGCTTCGCGGCCAACGCGACCAGCAGGATACCGCCGGCGATGCTGATGAGGGACGTGGCCATGAGAGCCAGTGCCCCGCCGGCCTTGAGGTCCTTGGAGATACCGGACATCGTCTTGATAAGCGCGACCACCGCGCCGGTGACGACGCCGATGGCGACGCCGGCGTTGGTCACCCCGTCGGCGGGGATCGTGGCGAGCAGCCACATCGACGCGGCGAGGATGGCAATGGCGGCGGCGACCGTGAGAAGCGCCTTGGCATTGATCCGATTGGCCGTCGCGTCGAGGGTCTTCCCGAGCGAACCGAGGAGCTCCTCGAAGGCCCCGATCGGGGCCTTGACGCTCTTGAAGGCGTCGGCCAGCTTGTAGATGGCGGCGACGAGACCCCCGGCGAGGATCCAGTTGATGATCTTGGCGAACCCGAGGTCGCCCTCCTCGATGCGGAATGCCTCCTTGATCGCCTTCCCAACGCCACCGAAGACGGTCTTGAGGGCGTTGGCCAGCGGAGCAAGATCCTGCTTGATCTTGTTGAACTTCGCCGGCAACTCGGTCGTGAGCCAGTCGGCGAAAGCCTCCCATTTTGACTTCGCCTGGGAGGCCGCGGCCGATGCGCTCTCCTGCGCGCTCGTCGCGGCGGCCTGCACCTGGGATGTGTCGACGTTCGGAGCGCTGACGAAGGACACCGCGTTCTTCGCGGCGCCCACGGCGGAGCCTACCGAGGAGAACTTCTGCGCGAGCTTGTCGGCCCACGCGACGACCTTCGCGTCGAAGGCTTTACCCATCTCCCCGGCGAACTCCTTGACCTTCTCGTACGCCCGGTGCATCGCGTCCGCGATCTTGTAGACCGCAGTGGCGAAGCCCGGGGCGACGGCCATGACTCGTCCGGAGAACACCTCGCCGAAGATCGTCGCAACGGTCTTGGACTTCTCCGAGAGGCTGGTGAGACCGCTCTCGATCTTGCCCTTGACGGACTCGCCGAAGGCGTCAAGCGCTCCCTTCGCGGAATCGACCGCGGGGGAGAACTTGGCGGCGATCGTGCTGGCGAAGGAGGAGCCCTTCTCGCGCAGCTTGTCCCAGCCCGCCGAGACCTTCTCGCCGGCGGCGTCCTTGAGACGACCGAATGCGTCCTTGGCGCCGTCGATGGCTCCGGTGAACTTCGGTCCGAGCCAGTCGCGGAGTGCCGCCAGCTTGGCGTTCACCCAGTCGATCATCTTCCCGATCGGGTTGAGGCTGGAGATCCACTTGTCGAGCGCGATGGGGCCCTTGGCGATGGCCGAGGCGATTCCGAGGAAGCCGGTCGTGGCGCCTCCGGTGAGAATGCCCACCAGACTGAGGACGCCGTTGGCGACCCAGGCGAAGAGCTTCCCGATCTGCTGGATCGGCCAAAGCATGATGTGCAGGACCGACCAGATTCCCGCGAAGGCCGTGCGCAGACGGCCCGCGTTCTCCTCGCTGAGGACGAATATCGAGGTGAGCTTCTCCAGCCCCTTGGCGAAGGTGGCGAGCATGTTGGCCGGACCGCCGGTGAAGACGTCGCCGAAAGCCTGCCCCAGCGCCTTGATCGGTCGGACCACGGCGAGGACGATATTGCGGATGGTGTTGATCACCGCGGCGCGGCCGCCGAGATCGACGAATGCCTGCGCGACCCCGTTGATGGAGTCGAACATGCTGCCGATCGAGTTGCTCACGGCGTTGCCGACCTCGGTCCACAGGGTCTTGGCCTGCTCGAAGTCTCCGATTATGATCCGCCAGAACGATGCCCAACCCGAACCGACGGCCTCCATCGAGGCGTCGACGACATCGGACCAGGTCTTGTACGAGGTGGCGGCCTCGAGGCCGGCCTTCGCGAACTGCTGGATCTGAGCGATCTGCTCGTCCGTGTAGCCCATCTCGCGGAGCTGCTCGTCGGTGAGGTCGCCGGTCATCTGGTTCAGGGTGTCCAGCATGACCTCGGCGGTCAGCCAGCCGTCCTTGAGGGACTCTCGGAAGGATCCCTCTTTCTCGATGTACTCGTCGACGGCCTCGCCGTGCATGCGCGCGGTGCGCTTCAGGGCCTCCTGGAACTGCTCGCCGCCCATGCCGGCGTTCACGATGGAGTTCCAGTCCATCAGCTTCACGCTGCCGGCGGAGATCGCCTGCGACAGCTGATACATCGCGGTCGCGGCCTGCTGGGACGTGGATCCCGAGGCCGCCGCGACGTTCGACAGCCCCTTGATGGCCGACACGGAGTCTTTCAGACCGACACCGGCGGACGTGAACATCCCGATGTTATGCGTCATCTCGGAGAAGTTGTACTTCGTGAGATCCGCATAACGATTCAGCTCATCCAGAGCCGCGTTCACCGTCTGGATGTTCTCGCCCTTGCTCGCGGTGTTGGCGAGAATGGTCTGAACGGAGTTGAGCTGGAGCTCGTACTCCTTGAAGCCGTCGATGATCGGTTGGATCGCGAACGACTTCACCATGCTCACGCCGGCTTCGACGGCCTTGGACGCGAGATTGCCCAGGGCCACCCCTGCGGCGGTGGCGAAGATCCCGACCCGGTTTCCGGCATCGGAGGCCCCGTTGGAGATCGAGGAGAAGTCGATGGCCCGGATGGAATCGGCGATCCCCGAGAGCGGAGACGAGCTGATCTTCTCGGACATCGACTGCTTGAGGCCCTTGAGGCCGTCGAGGGTGCTCTTCACACCGCTCATGAACTGACTGTTATCGAACTTCAGAGATACCACTCTGGACTCGACGCTAGCCATTCTTCACCGCCTTCCAGACCCCGTCCGCGATCTCGTTCATTATCGGTTCGATCGCCTTGGTGATGTACTGCCTACCGGCGACGTAACCGCCGGTGCCGGTGCCGTGCCCGTACTCGAGGACGAGCGCGATGGGAACTCCGTTGACGATGTTCGTGTTCGTCCACGTTATCGTCCACTTGTTCCCCTTCTGACTGATCTCATACCCCCACGACCCGGCAGTCTTCCCGGTTCGTCGGGGGGTACTGGAGGCCAGGGCGCGGACGCCCTTCTCGCCGTAGCGCGACAGCTGAGCGGAGATTGACATCTTGCCGATCTTCGCGAGCCACGATTCGGTTTTCGGGAAGCCGCCCTTGGCCTCCAGTACCATTCCTCCCATTTTGAGTCTCAGGGAGCCTTGGCCAGGCCCAGCGACCCGTGCCAGCTGGCGTTCAGGGTCTTCTGGACCTTCGTGGTGGTGTCGACGCCCTGGACGCCGTCCTCCTCGAGGAGGGAGTCGTCGCCGGGGATGTCGGACATGTTCCAGAAGTGCTGGAAGCACTTCCAGGTCTTCTCGCCATCGACGCCATCGACCTCGAGCTTGTAATCGCCGGTCAGCTTGCGGATCTCGTAGGCGTCGAGCGCCCCGTTGAGGAACGTCTGGAAGCGCTTGCACGCCTCCGTCCACGTCGCCGACGAATCGAGCCCCATGACGCCGCGGAATCGAGCGCCGGTCTGAGCGCCCCAGACGCCGTCCTCGTCAACCCACCAGGACGGCTTGACCGCGGGCGCCGATGAGGATCCGCTGCCGACCCAGGCGGGCCGGATGACGTAGGCGATCCCGTAGGACCGCTGGCGCCGCCAGACGCCGTTGCCCGCGGACTGCGAGCCGTACGCGCCGGACGATGTGTTTCCCTCGATCGTCTGGAGAACCCCATCACCGAGGTTCGCCTCGACGATGCCGACGTGGTCAGTCGCCGCAGTGCTGGAATCCCAGTCGAAGATGACGACGTCACCGGGCTCGGCTTCGCCGACGGACACGAAGTACGCGTCCGGGTGGTTCCGGATGTGGGCGAGTGTGACGTCAGTGTTGTACGAGAAGCCGCCGATGGCGTCGATCTGCCCGGCCTCGTCGAAGCACATGCTGACGAACAGCATGCACCACCAGACCGAGGTCGAGGGACCGGCGAGCCATGCCTGCCCGGTCTTGCGGGCCCAGTACCGGCCGGCCTCCGAACCCGGTTCCGGGTCGTCGGGGGCGTAGTACCCGATCCGCTTGGCGGCGTGGTAAAGGACGTCGGCGGGACCGCTCATGCGATCACCTCCGGCGTCTGAGGAACGTCATCGCCCCTGTCCTCGAAGGGGTCGCCGACGCTCCTGGTGAGATCGGCCTCCTGCCGATCCTGTGGGTCGCTCATATAACCTCCTATTTTGAGCGGGTCTACTGCTTCGGCGGAAGGGCTTCGAGCGCAACGCGCACTCGGAAGGTGAATCCCTTCCAATCGACACCGAGACTCCTCGCGCCCTCGCCCAGCTGCCGGTTCGCGATCTGCGTGTACCACATCGGGCGCCCGTAGGTCTTGAGCTTGGTCACGGACGCGGCGTTGAGCGTGTTGGCCGAGGAGATGATGCTCCCGGCCGGCGGCGGGGTGTTGACGACGGTGTCGTTGTGATAGTGGATGACCTGTTCGGCATCCGGGACGACGGCCGCGTACCGGGTGCGCGCATCGGCGTCGGTCGGACCGGTGTAGAACTTGACGTACTTCGAGGCGTCGTCGCCGAACACGGTCTTGACCATGGCGGCGATGTTGTTCTCGATGCGCACGTTCCACGACTGGCTGCCGTCCTGGGGGAACTTGACGCCGTTGAGCACGAGGCATCCGACGTTGAGCTCCTTGCAGAGCTTGAGGCCCTCTTCGAAGGTGGCGATCTTGCCGCCCTTCGTCTTGAGACCCCTCAGAGCCTCGAGAGTCGTCTGGTTGATACTGGGGCTGGTCCCCTCCGCCATCGGGAGCGTGTTGGCGAACGACAGCACGAGCACGTCGTCCGAGGTGCTCCGCACCCAGAACACGAAGCCGTCGGCGCCGTCGGAGACGGCCTTCCGGAGCCTCGTCTCGGAGGCGACCACCTCGTCCTCGTCCCAGTAATGCGCGTTGAACGCCGCGAGGTGCGGCTCGTCGCGGAACGGATTGGGAGTCAGCGGCGCAGGAGGCTCGACGTGCTCAGTCCTCGGCCGGCGGAAGAAGGTCTCCCGGTAGGCCACCGCGAACTCGGCGGCGAGCGCCTTGCCGTACGCCTCGGATCCGGACCATGTGGGGTGAGTCCCGTCCGAGTGCAGGTAAATATCCCTGTTGCCGTCCTTCTTCGGCGTACCGACCTGTCCGGTCCCCGTGAAGCAGATCGACGTACGGCGGACCGGCGCCTCCTCCAGGGTGGATCCGGACCAGTTCTCCCGGAACTCGTAGCCGACACCCTCGAAGTAGACGACATCTCCCACGGAATACGGCTTGCCTTGAACGAACGCCGACGCGTTGACGAGGCTCGTGCCGATCTGGTCGATGTACGCGATCGGGTAATCCTCGTTAAGGCGTTCGACGAGGGCCCGCATCTTCTGGTTGATGTCGGAGGTGGCATCGGAGAACGTCGGCGGCGGAGCAGTCGGCTGAATACCGGCCACGATGATGGGAATATCACGTCGCTTGCTCCACACCTTCCGATAGGCGGCCTCGGCGGCGGTCGCCACGGCGTTGCCGTCCCCCCGGGCCCTGTCGTTGACCGATCCGAAGAAGAACAGGACGTCCGGGTCGCCTGCGAGGACGGCGTCGATCCGGCTGTCGTCACCGAACACGGCTCTGCCACCCTGCCCGGGACTGAGGTAACCGGTTCCGGTCTGATAGGACGGGATGACGTCGGCGTGAAGCTCCCTGCACATGACGGATGCCACCCCCAAATAGGATGGCACCCCGTTCTCGCCCTCGGTGAAGGAATCCCCGATCACTCCCACGGTGAGACCGCGGATGGGCGCGAGCTCGTTGAGCACCTGACCGTAGGACACCGAACCGCCGACTCGAATCGGGGCGGCATTCGGCGTCTCGCCGACAACCTCGACGAGATAGGTCTTCTCGGAGGGCTGAAGATCCTTGGCGCCGGGGCGGAGAACCGCCGAGGTTCCGGGCAGTCCCATCCTCTCGGCTCGTACGATGGGTTGCTTTCGCATGATCACGACGGAATGACGGCATCGACCGTGAGGGTGCCGGTCCCGCTGATCTTCCGGGGGATGACGGGAAGGTTGGTCTTCGGGAACTCGAAGAGGTAGATGCCCGCTTCGAGGTTGACCGTGGTGCGCGTCTTGTCGAGATAGACCCCCTTCTTCTTGAGGTCCTCCTCCTTGACGGTCAGCGGACGGATCACGACGGGAGTCGAGAAGACGGTCCCGTACTGAACGGTGGTTGCCATGATTTTCCTTACACTTGGATTGACAGTACTGTGGATACGGCGGAGACGATGGACCCCCGTGCGCCCTTCGCCGCGGCCGCGTCGATCTGCGCCTTGATGGAGGTGATGTGGGAGACCACCGGCTTCCCGGTGTCCGTCAGCGTCTTCCAAATATCCGCAGACGCGTCCCACGACATCGAGGGAATGTCGATGTGCGCCCCGTTCACGAAGTCGTTCCACCATGCGGAACCGACCGAGGACGGATAGGCGTACCCCCATGTCGAATATCCGCGAAGCTTCATCGCCTGGAAGAACGCCTTGTTGTCCCCGAAGAACTTCATGATGGTGCGGTCGCGACGCCCCTTGAAAATATCATGAATCTCGTCGTAACGAGCGAACGAGCTCTTCGGGTCGAAGACTATGACGCCGTCCCCGTAGTGCTCCAGAAGCCAGTCGAGACGGCACGGCGTCTTCCCGGTCCCCTTCAGCGCCTCGACGACCTCGGACCATGTCATGGTGGACGTCGAACGATCCGGGCCTCCGAGGGACTTCAGGTTGTTGTCGTGGTTCTGGAACCAGACGCCGTCGACGGTCCTCGCGGCCGAGAACTCGAGGGCGTCGACCCCGTGCGCCACGGAATCGGTGTACCCCTGAGCCGTTCCCTCGACCCAGCCCTGGGAGCCTCCGCGATGAGCCACGACGAAGCCGCTCTTGGCGAGCAGGGCCGCAGTGGTCTTCGCCAGGGACGGCATGACGCCGGCTCTCCGGGCGAAGATCTCATCGCGCTTCCTCCACACGGAGAGGATGCACGGCTTGGTCGTCCCGCCCTCGTAGACGGACACGTTCTGCAAAGGGGCCGGAACGGGCCTGACGATGGAGAACGCGAGCCATGCTGCGGGAACCTGTCCCGGAGGGCCGACGACGGGCGTGTGCGACGTGCGGGCCACACGAAGGGCGGACCACGACTTCTCGGACGAGACCGTCGCCTTTCCGGTGAACACGATGTCGCCGTCGAGAACGGTCCACTCCATCAACTGATTCGCGGATGGACCGTGACTCTGGGAGATGACGTAGGACTCCCGCTCGATGGTGGGCACGCCTTCCGCCCATGGCGGGTCGCCGGGGCGTACATCGGCCTCGCCGTCGAAGATCATCAGGAACGCGTTCTGCCTCGCCCCCCAGAACTGGCTCTTGTTCGCCCACTGGATGTCCTGGGTCTGGGCGGGATCGGTGACCAGGCGTCGAGCGAAGTACCCGCACCTGGAGATCCCTACGATCTGCTGCTGGGCGACGCCGGTCCATCCCTCCGGGACGGTCAGATCGCCGGGGGACACCTGTTGACCACTCATTATGAGGACGGCGGTGTCGCCGACTCGGGAGGTGGCGCTCAGTGTCGACGCCTCGCCCTTGAACGCCTCGGCGTGGGCGAATCCTCGCAGTGCGATGCTCATGGCACTCGGATCACGAGGGTGCCCTCAGGCGTTCCCGGGGGAATCGGGTCCGTGACGCCGAGACGGAGGAAGCCCCCGCCGGACGCCCCGGTTCCGGAGGAGAGGAGGTCGTCGGGGGTCAGGCTTCCGGCGAGCATTCGCATCTCGGTGTCGAACTGACCCTCGTTCGACTCGATGTTGTAATAGCCGTCGTCGGTCGTGATGTCCACCACGACGCCGGGGCGGATCGCGAATCGCTTCTTCTTGAGATCCGCCGCCCCGTTGACGACAGGGTTCACCAGAATCGTCGTCGGGCACGCCGTGAGCACGCCCTTGATGTTAGCCACGTCTTGCTCTCCTTCTCGCCGCTTCGGCGTTCCGCATGGCGTTGAGTCTGTCGCGCTCCGCCAGTGCCGACGGAGTCGGAGTCCGCTTCTTCTTCGGATCCTTGAGCACCTGAACGGTTCGGATGAGGGTCAGCAACCGATTCAAGTGCCAGTGCTCCACGTCCCCATAAGGGATCTCGAGGAGGGTCAACCAGGCGTAGATGAGTTCCGAGGTGACGATCTGCCGTTTCGGCGAAGTGCCGGTGTGATCGGTGATCGTCGTCGCGGTCATCTTGTCCTGTATGTAGTTGTTGACCTTGAGGAAGTCTTCCTCCCGGAAGCGCATGAGCACGGTCATCGGAATGTCGGGGTCCGCCATGCACGAGACGTAGTCGAGCATCTCCTCGGTCGACCGCTCCTTCGGTCCGAAGAACGGAACCTTGTTGCGCCCCTCCCATTTTGAGAGGGAGAGGAGGGAATGCTCGAGCCGCACCGTCAACGCCGGCAGCCTGACGAACTCCTCAGCAGCTTCATCCCATCCGTCGACTTCCGGAAGGTGCAGCTCGAGCATTCCCGGTCTCCTAGTTCGCGGCCTTCATGAGGGCCACGAGCTCCGCCGGCGTGGGGAGCTTGGCGGGGTCCGTCTTCCGCCCGTAGAGGACGTCGAGAGCGGCCTCCATCTTCTTCGCCGGAACCTTCCGACTGTCCAGTTCGAGACGCGCCGAGGGGCGCAGTCCCGGCACTGGCACGGGAACCGACTCGAACTCCCACGAGAACGACTTGTACTCGGGGGACTCGTTGATGGTGCTGTTGTCCTGCGAGGACGGCGAGGCGGTGTTGCCGTAGGTGAGGTGGATCTTGAAGCCGATCTCGGTCCCGTTGGAATCGAGGATCAGCGTGCGCCACGAGAAGCCGAAGGGCTGACGCTGCTGGCCCGTGGCGTACAGACCCTCCACCGCAGCGTCGATGAGCTTGGTGCCGTCGCACTCACGGAAGGACTCCGGGAAGCGGAACGCCTCGATAGTGCCCTTCGAGGTCTCGGCGCCGCGAAGGGTGCCGTAGAGGATGTTGTCGGCGTACATCTTCTGGGCCTCGGCGCCCTCGGGCGACATGTTCACCGCGGTGAGGCCGTCCCAGACCTCGGCCTTGGTGTACGCTCCGGTCTGATCGAGTCGGTAGATGACACCGTGGTCGGCGCCGTTCTCACCGGTTCGATTCTCAATCTTGTCCCATTCCAGGGCTGCCATGATTCTCCTTATTGGAAGATGTCGATGATGTCGTGATGGAGCCCCTCGGACACGAAATGCGAGACGTAATCGCTCCCTCGGAGATCCAGGATGCGTTCGATCGCCGGATGATCCGGCATTCTGGATATTACGGTCACCCGGTACTGGGGGATTCGCGCGTAACCTAGATTATCGGCGTACGCCTGCCAGTACTGCGTCTTCTCGTACACGATCGCCGGATACGAGATCTTCAGATTCACAGGAGGGTGGTAATACACGTTGCTCGAACCGAGAATCCGAACGAGAACCTGATGAAGGTCATCCCTCGTCATTGTACCGCGCTCCAAGAGTCAAGTACAAACGGGGGCGCCGAATATCCGTGTACACGACGAGCCACTTCTCTCCGCCGAACTCGGCCCACCGAATATCGAATGGGTGCGCGAATGCGTACTCGTCTCCGACGACAGAGAGAATCTGACCGGACTGCACCTTTCCATTCGGGTCCGAACCCATGCTGTACCGATGGGCATTGGTCGTGACGTTCCCCCGGTATCTTCGGATGACGGGAGTCTCGACGAAGATACCGGGGGACGTCTCTTCGACAGAGGAGAACGCGATTCTGCCGAAGTATTTCACGATCGCTCAGTTCATCTCGGGAATCTGAGGATCGGTGGACTTCTTCGGGTCCTTCTTGGCGCCGGCGACGGGGGCGAGGGCGCCGGTGACGATCACCGCGGTGCCCGGGTCTCGAAGCGCGCCGGAGCACCTGGTCTCCTGAAGGGCCTTCCGCTGGTTGTGGTCGATGTCGAACCCCTCCATCGAGGTGAGCTGACCACCGTTGTCGGTTCCGACGTTGTAGTCGCTCGGGAGGAAGAAGACGCCGAACACGTCCCGCAGGCCGCCCTCCAGCTGGATCTTGGCGCCCTTGAGCAGGGGGACGTTGACGAACCCCGAGCATCCGATGGCGCTGGCGAGCTCGTCCCGCGTCCTGTAGATCCGACGACCCTGCTTGTCACGCAGCCACGTGAGCCGGTCGATGGTGCGCTTGGGCGCCCAGAACAGAGGCTCGCTCTTGCCCCGGTACTCATCCAGCATGTACGTCATCTCCTCGACGAGGAGATCGAGGTTGGTCTTGACGTCGAGGGCGTCAGAGCTCAGCGCGTACTTCGGCGCGTAGAGGTCGTCCTCGGCGAGAATCGGGCGAATGCAGTCCGGGTTGATCTTGTCGGCGGAGTCGGCGTCGCGGCCATCGCCGATGAGGAACGCGCGAGCGAGCTCCTCATTCATGTCGATGGTGAGCTGCCGCTTCATCCACTCCCAGATGTCGATGGTCGTGATGTCGAGCTGATCGTCACGGTCCAGCTTGGTCTTGACGACGACCGTCGTCGGTGAGGTCTGCCGCTTGAGGCTCTTGTACACGGTGTCGTACTTGAGCGAACCCGTGATGTAACCGCGGGCCCGGATCTCGTCGCCGGTGAGAACGGCGTACCGGGACCGGAAACGGGAGAAGGGGAGATGGGTGACCCCGGAGACCAGCCGGTTGGCCCAGGTCTGATCCCTTCGGAGCTCGGTGATGCCGCCGGTGTCCTTGGGCTCGGGGAAGAGCATCTCGGGATTGGAGATCCCGTAGCTCTCCGCGTGAACAAGGAGCGACTGCTTGAACGTCATCCCCTTCTTCATATCGGCGCCGATGGCCGCGACAGCCCCGGCGACGTCGACGTCATCCTGCTTGAGGTCGGAATCAGACCCCCGCTCGAAGACGTTGTGGGTGGTGGGGCTCACGTCGGAGTCCTTCCTCTCGGTTTCAGTGGTGTCGTCCTCGCCGGCGGTTCGGACGGTTTCGAGGACGATCGCCGCGACGGCGCGCTTCTGCTCCTCGGTCATTCCGTCGTAGATCTCCCCGACGGTCTTCTCCTCGGAGTCGTCCTCGGTCTTGTCGTCGGACTTCTCATCCGAGTCGTCGTGCTGGAGGACGAGCGGCTCGCCGCTCTCGATGACGATCTCGCCCTCGTCGGTGTAGTAGGTGCCGTCCTCGCCGGAGTGCTCGAGCGCGACATCGTAGATGCGGGCCTCGGGATTGGCCGGACGGAGAACGAGCGAGACCTCGACGAGATCCGCGTGGCTGACCACGTTGCCCCGGCGCTGGACGTTCTTGGCGTAGATGGACATGGCGCCCAGAGTGCCGGACCTCACCTGCTTACGGGCATTGTCTCCCTGCGGGGTGTCATCGAAGAACACCTTGGCGCGGACTCCGCCGCTCTCGTGCTTGAGAATGGCGTGCCCGAGCAGCTCGGACGACTCGGTGTGATTGTGCTGATAGACAACGGGAATCTTGTTCCCGTCCTCATGGGCGAATGCCCCGTTCCCAATGGTGACTCCGTCGGAGCACCGGACACCGTATCGGGTGGCCCACCCCTCGCAGTCGGGAGTTCGGGAATTACCTCCCATTATGAGACCTCCTCGGTCGTCGGTTTCGGAACGTCCGGAGGGGACGTCGAGTTGATGTTCGCGTTGACGAGCTTGTCCGCGCGCGGATCGCTGGCCCGCATGAAGCCGAGCTTCGCGCGGGCCTCGTTCGACGTCATCACCTCGGCGGAGGTGAGCGCCTGGACGAGATCGCCCATGGAGGACATCGGGACCAGTTCGAACGGATCCCGGAACCACGCGATCCGCTGTCCGCGACCTCGAGCGTTCTCCCCGAGGAACGCGTAGGACATCGTGGTCGCGATCTCACGAAGAATCGGGTTGAGGGTCCGGGTCTGATACACGAGCATCTGCTGCTCGGTCGCCGTTCCCTCGAAGATCTCCTTGGAGATCCCCAGTGCCGAGTACACCTGGGTGGTCAGCCACTCGACCTGGGCCATCAGATTGTTCTCCGAGGCCCGGTTGAGCTGCGTGACCTTCTCGGTGTCGTCGATCCAGCCGACCCCGTATTTGCTGTTCTCCATCTGACGCTCCAGAGACTTGCGCCGGCGTTCGGCGCGCTGCATCTGGCGTTCGCTGGAGACGCTGTAGGGCAACTGAATGATCAGATCGAGCTTCCCCGATCCGGACTGCTCGTCGATGGCATCCAGAAGGACCAGTTTGCGAAGAAGACGGCGAAGATCGGAGGTCGCCTCGTTCATCACCATGAACATCGGATTGTTCACGATGGCGACGAGCTCCTTCTCGATGTTGATCTCCTCGCGCTGACCCGTTCGGTCGTTGTAGAGCGAGATCCGAACGCTTCTCGGGTTCCACTGCGTCACCGTGCCCACTCGGAGGGAGAGAACGTCGAACTCCTCGGTGTAGAAGGGGTTCGCGGTGGTGTCCGTGGCGACGATCGCGGCGTGCCCGTTCTCGAAGAGCGTCCAGACGACGTCCCGAAGGAACGCGCTCCAAGTCTGATCGACATTCGCCATGAAACGGAAGCACTTGTCGAGAGACGACGGAATATCCTTGGAGTACTCCCCCGAGTCGGTCTGCTCGATGTGCCGGAACGTCGTCGAGGCGACGTCGATCGCGATCTGGTTGTACAGCTTCGTGGTGAACTGGTTCGCGGTGGTTCGGAAGGGACTGAAGAGCATCGAACCGTATCGGCTGCCCGAAGCCCCCTCGTCAATCTCTCGGCGCTTCTTCGAGGAGAAGAAGTCGAAGACGCTCTCGAACTTCCTTAGCGTTGATCTGAGGCTCAACCGCCCTCCTTTCTAATCGAAGCGGTTGCGATGGACCTTGTACGCGATGTATGCGTCCATGAGAGCGGCGACCGCGTCGATCTTCTGCTCCCGCTTGGCCTTGTAGAGCTTGCGGTTGCCGTTGGTGTCTGTAAGGGCGATCGCATTCCCCATCGCCCATTGCATGAGCGACTGGTCGAACACGAGAAGCCGTTCCGACGCCAGGATCTTGATCTCCCCGAGCGGAACCGACTCCGTCTTCGCCCCCTGAATCACCTTCTCGATGCCGTGGGCTCCATGACGCTGCTCCCAGCGCTGAACGAAGTCCTTGGCGTTGTAGGGGTCGTACCCCATGGCGTACACGTCGTACTCGGACCTCTCGATGTACCGGTCAAGGTCCTCATAGACCTCGATCATGTCGAGAACGGTCCGCTCCATCACCTGAAGCGACCCCTCGTTGATGAACTCATCGTACTTCGCGCGTGCGGCGGCTGGAAGGGCGTTCAACGTGTGCGACGTGATGTAGCACCTCGTCTTGACGCCGAAATCTCCGCCTTGCAGTGGGAACAGGAACGTGAAGGCGCAGAAGTCGTCCCCCTGCGAGAGGTCGGCTCCCATCGCGCACGACATGCGCCAGAACTCGACCTTCTTCTTACGTGCGAGCGTCTCCTCGTAGGTGAAGTAGTACGTGTACCCCTCCATCGGAATGCCGAACATCTTCGCCAGAATATCATTCCTTAGCGAGGGATTGGCCTCCGCTCTCGATACGGCCCGCTGGTACGCCTCGTAGGAGATGGTCTTTCCGATATTCGGATTGGCCTTCAGCCACTTGTCCGGGTCGCCCACCTCCTCGACGGCGTCGAGGCGGTAGTGCCAGATCGAGGTGTGTGGGTCGTAAACCTCCCCCTTCAGGATCTTCAGGAGCTCCATCTTCTTCGTGTCGCCGACGCCATTGCGCACGGTCCCCTCGGAGGATGTCGCGATGATCATCCATCCGGGCACCTTCGACGCGCCCTGCTCCAGGGCTTCGACGACGTCCTCGCGGACATCCCCCGAGAGCCACTCGTCAACGGTGTTGACCTTGGAGCGGAGTCCCTGTAGACGGTCGACCGCCATGGGGCGGACCTCGATCAGGGAATCGGTGATGAAGTTCTGAATCCCCTTCTTCGTGGGGTGGAGCATGGGGCGGTTTGCCCGGTTGCCCGTGGTGTTCTGCAACGAGCCCTCGGTGAGGAACGCGAACAGAGGACCACGGGCCCTGGCGATCGCCGTCTTGATGGGTCCCATGATCTCCTCGGCCTGGATCATCGTCGGGGCCACAACCACCTGACGGGTCGTGGTCGTGTCGATGTTCAGCATGTATGACTGGATCAGGGAGGAGTACATGGACTTGGCCGCGCCCCGACCGACGATGAGATACTGCTTGTCGACAAGACGGTGCTTGACCCGGCGGGTTTCGTAATGCCCGCCCACGCCGCTCTCGTTGGGGACGTAGACGCTCTGCTCCTCGAAGTAGAACCAGGCGAGCAGCTGCTCGGCCCAGACCCTGAATGACGGGAGAAGGGCGAACGAGTCCCCGTTGGTGAGGGTACACTCGTTCTCGCAGTATCTGACGAATCCGTCGATCGCCTCGTCGTCGTAGTAGTACCTCGGGTCCTCCACAAGATGGTCGATCCGGTTCATCTCCATCGAGATCTCCCGGCACACGGGTATCTCGCCGGAGAGAACGGCACGTTTGAACTCGGCGTAGTGATGAGGGATCGCGGTGTTCGACAGCATGATCAATAATTCGAACCCCGGAGGACGATCTCCCGACTGATAGAACGCACCGTCGCGTCGGGAACGCGGACCGGGCCCGAGGGCTTCGTCTGCCGTGCACCACGACCGGCGCTTCGTCCCCTGCCACCGAAGAAGCGGCGCTTACGCGTAGAATCGCTTTCGCCGCTTCCACCTTTTGGGTAGCCTTCCCCCGAGGGTGCGGGCCTGCCCGTCTTAGGCGTGTCCTGTGGAGGTGGCGGGGACGACGGCTCGTCCTTCTTGGGAGAGTCGGCGCTATTCTGCTCGGGCTCCTTCGCCGCCTTCTTCTCGTCCTTGGGCTTGGCCTTCTCCTGCTTGCTCCCATTTTGAGAGGCGTTCTTGATCTCCTCGACGATGTTCCGGACGTCGTTCACCGTCGCGTTCTTCTTCCCCTTCTCCTTCTTCTGAGAAGCGGCGAAACCGGGGATGACGCGATCAAGAGCCTGCGTCCCGATGTGGGTGAGCGCCTTCTTGCCGAGATCGCGCCCCGTATCGTACAGGATGCTCTCGACGAGTTCGCGCCCCTTCGACTTCGGAGGCGGGGGCTTCTGCATGAGGGACTCGAGCTGGCGTTCGAGCTGGATCCGACGGATCTTGCTCTGAAGTTCGGCGTCGGTCATGTCCCGAACGCGCTTGTGGCCGCCCCCGCCCTCGGTCTCGACGGACGATCCTTCGGCTTTCGGCTTCCTCTTGGACGGGGGAGTCGAGCCTCGAGTCGTGGCCTTTCGAATCCCCCACTTCATTCCGGGGACGCCGAATTGCTTGAGTACGGTCATTTCGCCTCCTCGGCTATGTCTCGTATCCGATACTTGTACTCCGACAGGACCTTCTCGAGGGGGGCGACGTGGAACGAGTACTGCGGAGGATCGAATACCAGTCTGGTTTGGAGGTAGACGACGTTCTTGACGATCGAGAGCCTGGGGTCCCAGTACACCGACGACCATTCGAGCTTCGGCGTGCATGTGAGAGGGCCGCAGGCGCCGAGATCGTTGAGAACGGCCAGAGCCGAGTCGATGTGCATCATCACGTCGGTGTCGAAGGTCGTATCCTCGGGGTCGATGCCGAGATACTGCTTCACGTCGGATAGTACGGTCATCTCACCTCCAGGGAATCATGTCGTTCGGACGGCGCTCGACGAACGCCGGGATCGGCGGACGATCGAGACCGAAGTGTATGGCGTTGTGCGTGTCGTGGGACACCGCGATCAGGAACTCCGGGTCGAGAATATCGGGATTGCGGGAATCCAGGTCCTCCTCGGTGATCGGGTTCATATGATGCACCAGGATCTTCCCGGGTATCGGATGATCCGGATGAGCCAGATCGTAACCGGAATCCCGAACGATCACATGATCGCGAACACGACGCCACGCCCGACTCCTGTAGAACACCTGATTCAAATATCGAGCCCAACCGAAAGTCGGCTCGCCGACGGTTCCCTTGATCTTCAGGTAGTCGAAGCGGTCGTTGTAATCCGGAAGCGACATCAGATGAGAATATGTCCTAGTCATCCGCGTCCTCCGAACTGCGATAGGACCGGAAGGCCGCGATGGCGTCGGCTGCGATCTGTCCGCGATCCGTCTTGGCCCGGGTCTCGTCCGTACGGGCGTCGAGGAGGTCCCTTTCCTTCAGGGCCTTCTGCAATTCTATCTCCGCTCGCAGGGACCCGAGCCTCAGAAAATGGACCAGAACGGTCGTCGGGGCCTTCCGGGCCTGTAGAAGCTCCTCGGCATTGCGCATCGCAAGACCTATCAGCTTCGTCTCCATCGCCTCCGGGGTCTCCGGGGGCGATCCGATGGCGTTGTCCTCCTCTTCCATCGCGTTCCTTCTCCTTTCCGCGACTCAGATCTGCCCCCTCGAACCGGCGAAGTGAAAGGAGAAAGCCCTCTCCGGGTCGAAGAGGCGGATCCGAATCGCGAATCGGCGGAATCCCACCGGGGATATTTTCTCGGGGGCGGCGATGCAGAGGGGGGGTGTCTTTTGGAGGGTACTCCCCCCCTCTGCAAGCGCCTCCTTCCAAGCGCTGTCACTCGTAATCAGTCTCTTGAACTTTCATGTAAAGTTCAGGAAACAGTTCAACGAGTTCATCAATCGCCAATTGAAGTGAATTGAATTGATCGAACTCACTAGCATCCGTGCTGCCCTGCCAGAGGTGGTCGAGGTAAGAACAAGTGTAGTACCCTGCAAGGATGTCGTAGTGAAACCAATCATCGAACTGCGTGAAAGGACTGTATGGATTGTCCTTCGTGGTGATGGCCCACTCTATCATCAGATACCCTCATCCTTCATGAGGCGCACCACGGATGAAGCACTCATGCCACATGCCTCTGCGATCTCGTCGTTGGTGTAGCCCCGATTCTTGAGCAGTCGAATCTTGGACTTCTTAGCGGCTGAGACTGAGGCGGCGGCTTTGGGAGTCGCCAGAGCACGGACCCTGTCGGTGTCGGTGTTCTGGATGATCTCATCGAGCATGTTGTGGGAGATGGCCCCCTCCTGAATGGCCTTCCACTCCCTGTCGGTGATCTCGATCTGGTAACGGCGGGCACCTGTTTTGACCCTCGCCTCGCCCAGCATCCGCCTTTCCATCTTGGCCCGGGCGTCCTTGTCGGTGCGGAGCTCCGGATTGTCCTGCAATGCAAGACGAGCAGAAGCGTTCGCCACGACTTGAGCCTGTCGCTCCCTGGGCTTGGCGGCATAGGCCCGTTTCAATTTGCCCTTGAGGGATTCGACCTCGGGGGCGTATTTGACCTTGGCCGCTTTCGACTGGGGGAGCTTTCCGACACGGAGGGAGGCAAGTCTCGCATCCCTCGCCATCTGCTTGAGAGCATTGGCGTGATCGGCGTAGACCCCTTCCATCCTGGTGCCGGATGAGAGGGAGCGGGCATCCCTGACGGAGGACATCTTGGGGATGGTCTCCATCTCGGGGATCCACTTGTCAGTGGTCTCCCAAGTCCCGTCGGGCCTCTTGATCTTGGCGAAGTGTCCTCTTCCGGTGGGCACTCTGACGAGATCCCCCGTCTTCGGGTCGATGGCTCCGCCCTCACTGGCCCTTCGAGCCCTGGTCTGCTCCCGGTAAACGGGTGACTTGGCTCTGGAGACCAGGGTGGCGGCACCGCCCATGGGGCCGCTCTGGTACTTCTTCCGAAGACCGGCGATGTCGTTGTCCTTCTCGGACTGCTGCCAGTCGAGTTCGTGCTTGGCGGCGTCGATGACAGTCATGCTGTGACGAACCGCCCTGGCGATCTCGGCCTTGGTCGCCCCACGGATGGTCATGTCGGTGATGAGGTTCGAGACACGGCCCATCTGCATCTGGGTCTGCGGCCCCTTCTTCATCACCTTCATGCCCTCCCTCTTGGGGTAGGCCCTCTTGGGATCGTACCCCTCGAGTCCCCGAAGAGGCGGGGTCGACCGGACCTTGCCGTCGTTGTTGGGCACGACGAGAACGAAGTCGCCGTCGAAGTCCGCCCCCGACAGGCGTTCGGCAACGGAGTGATGGACTCCGATGGCGTCCTTGGCGTTCTTCCCGATCCGAGCGATGGCCCTCTTGTGGCGGTTGTTGACCGTGAGCTCCGGGATCTCGAAGGTTCCGGCGTGCGGATAGCGCACCAGAGCCACTCGTTCGCCGTGCTTGTAGTTCGGCGCGTAGACCTCGGTGGGTTTCATGCTCGGAACGGGGAGCATGACCTGGATGGACTGCCTGGGATAGGGGGCGGCCTGCAAGGAGACGGCCTTGGCGTCGCACTCGTCGGCGAAGGACTCCAGGAGCTTCTTCTTGATGACGGGGTTCGTGAGACGCATGATCTCGTCGAACTCGGCCCTCTGCTTGTCCCGGGTGACCTTGAGCTGCTTCTTCGCCTGGGAGAGCAGCTGCTTGCTGAGGTACTGCGAGGGGAGCGTTCGGGTCCAGGCGTCCCAATCGCCCTCCTCCCTGACGTAGTTCAGCGCGGAGAGCTTGCTCTTCCCGGTCTTCGGATCCTTGTACTGGCGCTGCGTGACCGTGGCGCCGAAGGGGTTCCTGGGATTGTCGGGATCGGCCGGCTTGAGGACCGTGTTGTCCTTCGGGCCCGTCATGGGCGTGCCCCGCTTCTTATTGGTGTTGAAGCGGACGTCGACGCCCTTCGGAAGGTCGTCGGCGTATACGGCCATGCCCTTGAGGTAGTGCGTCCCGTCCACGGAGATGCGGACCTGGGCGTACACGCCATTGGCAATGGTGAGCTCGGGAACGCCTCGACGGAGCTCGATGACGCCGTCCATCTTGGAGCCGCCGTCCTCGTCGTAGACCACCTTCACCCTCTTCGAGGAGATGGGGGTGGGCTTCTGCATGACGCCGGTGAGCTTACCCCCGGTGTCGATGTGGACCATGGGGGCGCGGATCTCCCCGATGTGCTCCATGACCTCCGACTTCTTCGTTCCGGGAGGGGTGAGCACCTTGAGCGTGGTGAACTTGCTCTTCCCGGTGCCGACCTGCCTGATGAAGACCTCGTGGGACTCGTACCCCTCGTCCTTCAGCATCTGGACGGCCGTTTTGAGCTGGGTGGTGGAGCAGTCGAGCGCGATCTCCGTGCCGAGGCCGTACTCGATGTACTTGTGCTGCTTGATGTTCTCCTTGAGCACCTGGGCTGCGGTCTCGGTCTTGGCGCTCTTGGCGAGCATGCCGCCCTCGGAGAGGGTCTTGGCCGTCGTGCTCGAGACGCCGAGCTTCTCCGCGATGGCGGAGTAGGACATCCCCTTCTCCCGCATCTGACGGGCCCTGGCGACATCCCCCTCCCGCTTGGCGCTCTTGGCGGCTGTCTTCCTTGCTCGGAGCTCCGTGGTGTTCATCCCGAGCGCCTCGGCGACCTCGGTCTCCTTCATCCCCAGCTTCTTCTGGAGGCGGGAGACCTCTGCGAGGAAGTCTGTGGAGGTCTGGTAGGGGTCCTTTCCGGAACCCCACTTGTAGCGTCCGGAGTGAGGTGTGGAGCCCTCGTGGGGCCTTCCGGCGTGCGCGAGATCACTCATCGACGGGGTCCCCCCTCTTCATCTTCTCGATGGCGGTGTCGAAGTCGACGATGGTGGCCATGATGGACGAGATCTCCTCGGGGTTCGGTCGAACCTTGAGGATCTCGTCGTTCTGATAGATCCGGAGCTCAGAGGTGTACTCCGAAGGCGGGATCTCGTACTCCAGGGAGAAGAGGGCGGCGTACACCAGGAGCTGGTTGATGCTCGCGGGCGTGACGCCGGTCTTGAGGTCGTGCACGCGGAGGAGGGACGCCCTCTCATCGAAGAGGATGGCGTCGGCCGTCCCGAACGCGTTGACGGAGTAGAACAGCGGCTGCTCCGGAGTCATTCCGAAGCCGATGGCGTCATTGACGTACGCGTTGATGGTGACTCTGTTCCGGGGCATGCGGATGCCGAGGCGGATGTGCTCCGCGGCGAGGGCGTGCAACCTCGTTCCAAGGGCTGCGGCCTCGTGGCGGCGGAAGGCTTCGACAAGAGCGGTGGGATCGTAATTGATCCAGTGGTACTTGCTCGGAGAGAGGAAGGCGTGCAGTCCCTCCAGCTTCGGGTGCTGGTTGAAGATCACGCCGCGTCCTTCTCGGCGAGGAAGGCCAGGTTGTCCTTGACCTGGGCGATGTTGCCCGGGAAGACCGTCCACGCCGTGTGGCGCATCTTCTTGAAGCGGTCCAGGTAGTACTGCTGATTCGGTCTGTAAGAGGAGGGCGTCGGTCGCGCCTTCTTGACCTCGAGGAGGACGGTCACGCCTCCGGGGAGGAAGACCGTGAGGTCGGGGATGCCCTGACGCGACGTGGCGTCGTTCTTCAGGCAGATGCCCCCGAGGTGGCGTTCGACGTGGCGGACGATCTCGTCCTGGATCAATCCCTCAGGGTTGCGCTTCGACATGATTCTCCTTTCCGTCGAAGACGAAAGGCATGCCCCTTGCGATGGGCAAAAGGGCGGTCCCTTTCACTATGAGCCATGTGTTTAAGACCCAACTACGGAATGTCAGTGGAGTTTTGGGGCAGTTGGGGCTGAAGTGTACTCCAGTATACGGATGTTAAACTTTCGGAGGGTCACTAGATGAACTTTGCTCGAACATGCTTAAACATCGTTAAAGTGAACTAGTGCGACTGCTGAGGAGGATGAGGTGAATTGCCACTTTTCGTTGCAATCCCAACGTTTCTGATGTGGAGTGTGATTATGACTATGTGTGAACCCACTTTTGGCCCACTTTTGGCCCAGTTTGTAACGCAAAGTGGGCCAGGACTTTTCGTTGGAATTGCAACGTTTCGTCTCGTTTTGGCCCACTTTTGAGGAAAATGGCCAAAAACTTTTTTGAAAAGATGCGTTGTTCTGGAGGCTCTGTCACGGCCCAGATGTGGCGTAGATCACTATATATACTACTCTATCTTTTTAAAAACTTTATAGGGTATATGCTCAAAAGTGGGCCACGACATCGAGATTTCGTTGCAATTCCAACGAAAAGTCCTGGCCCACTTTACTGGGCCATTGGCCCACAAAAGTGGGCCAACCCTCACTGACATTCCGGCGTAATCACATTCCACGCACACCAGCCCCATCTGTCACTTCCGTACCGTTACCGTTTCGTTACCAAACCGTTACCTAACTGTTACATTACGCCGACAGCGAACAGACACAGACACACCTGTCGAGTAACACAAACCCCACCCGTCACTTCTTCGCAAAAACCCTGATCCGTGTGAATCAGGGCGACAGACCTTCTTTGAGGTCACTTGACGGTCTTGGCGACCCTCTTGAAGACGACGGTCTGGGAGAATGCCATCATCGCATACGGGTACTTGTACGCACTGTCCAGAGTGACGTCCCCCCACTGACTGTGCCAGGTCAGGATGCCGTTCTTGAACGAGTGGGGCTCCTCGGCCATCGCCTTTCGGGCCATTCGGTCCTCCAAAGCGATGGTGAGGTTGGCAACGATGTTCTTGCCGGTCCTTCCCTTGGCAATGAGCCAGAGGAGGTACTCCTCGGTGTGGTACCAGGCCATAGCGACGATGTAGTCTCGCCAGAGCGATCCCGTGTTGGGGGTGCCGAAGGCGAAGATGTCGGGCATGATGGTTCCTTCCAAGTGCAGGTGCTTGTCACTATGGCCCATGGCGAAAACGCATGCCCCGTGTGGGGCATGCGCCTGAGAGTGATCAGTTGAGGGGCTTGACCTCCTCGATGTTCCATCCGTGCAGCATCGCTTCGGTGTCCTCGTCGAGGTTGTACGCGGACACGAGCTTGGCTCGGATCTTCCGCATGGAGGCGAGCATGCGCTCGTAGGCGACATAGGCGACCTTCTCGTCCCTCATGTACGCGGGGCGCACGATGGGGCGGAAGAAGACGTCGTCATCCATGTCGGTGAGCTTCATCGCGGGACCGTAGAAGTCCCGAGCGCAAGTCGCGTCCACGAACTCCCTGAACGAGAGGTGGGCGATGTAGTCGGTGCCGGAGAAACGAATGAGGCAGAGCATGATGTGCTCCTTTCTGATAGGGGGTATCTCACTATCCCCCTTGCGAAAAAACTCATACCCCTTGCGAGGTATGAGCGAAGGTCTCAGAGGTACCTGAGGAGCCCATTCACATAGGTGTAGGCCCAGATCTTGCGATGCCGGGGCGACAGGGTGTCCGGGAACGGGACGTAGAAGGGCGCACTGTCACGCCCCTCGGCCACGTCGACGTACGCGCAGTCCTCCGACATGCGGAGGCTCTTTCCGAGCATCCACCCCGCCAACGTGTTGCAGATGGCGTAGAGGGGGCCGGAATAGAGCTTCTTCCAGAGGGGGAGGCGTTCGTACTTGAGCATGGCGCGCAGGGCGCGACGGAGGTCCTTGTCGGTCAGGTTGTACCGGACGATCATGTCTCGGTGGTCGGCACGGCAGGAGCCGCAGAGCCAGTGTTCCATGATGGGGTGTCCTTTCAAGTAGGGGTTTCCTTCACTATGACCCGGGCGAAAAAAGGTAGCCCGTGCGGCTACCGAGCTCGACTCAGGCGTAGGGGTTGAGTGCCATTGAGTTGAGCTCGTGGAGTGCACGGGCCCCTTCCTCTGTGAAGTCACGGATCATGGTCTTGAGCTCCTTCCGGCGCTTGATGCGAAGCACACTGGTCATCTCGAGCTCCTCTCGAGCAGCCTTCGTGGCGGTGGCGAGAGAGTCAAGACGAACGATGAGCACGCAAGCGCGGGGGCTGAGCTTGATGGTGTTGTTCATGATAGTGATCCTTTCGAATTGAGGTTGGTGGTTCACTATCACCTTTGTTAAAATTGTGGTTTTTGTTACACGATTGGCGAAAAACAAGAGCCCATGCCGCTTGTGGGCATGGGTTGAGTGTCAGAGGTTGTTGACTTCCCTCTTCATCTTGGCCAGCTCAAGGCTGAGAATCGCGTAGGGCCACCTCTCCCGGTTGGAGAGGACGAGGGGCTTCACTGGGGTCAGCCACACGAGGCGCCGGTCTGCGGTCCAGACCTTCGGTTCCTTCCTCATAGCGAACTTCGCCAAGAGGTTGAACAGGGTGAAGTAGATGAAGCGGATAGGGGTCTGGAACCGCGCCCGGGCCTGCGTGAGCAGGCTCCAGAGCGAGTCCTCGTCGAAGTCTCGGGCGAGAGAGGTGACGAAGTCGATCCAGGGAGCGGAGATGGAGTACATGGGAGTTTCCTTTCTGATAGGGGTATCTCACTATCCCCCGTGCGAAAAACTCATACCCCTTGCGAGGTATGAGCGAAGGGTCTCAGAGGTGATACCTCATGAGGCCACTGAGGTAGACGTAGATCCAGTAGGATCGCACCAAACGCGAGACGTCCTTCGGGATCGGGACGAAGAGCGGGCTCTCGTCCACGAGAACGTCCGCGTACACCCCGCCAACGGTCGGGCGGACCCACCCCCGCATCTCCCAGCGCAGCCTCAGCGAGGTGAGGCCGGCCATGAGAAGCAGGTGGAGGTGCCGCCAGTCATGGCGGGAGTGACGGAAGTTCTCGAGGAAGAGTTCGACGAACAGGGCGTCGTCCCATCCGAAGACGGACATCTTGTCCTGCGCGATCTTACGGCGCTCACGGTCGAGCCAGTGGTTCATGATGGGTTCTCCTTTCGTAGGGGATTCCTTCACCATGCGCCGTGCTGGAACCGCGGGTACCCCCTGTCGCCATGACGACGGCTCACCGACCAGACGTTCCCGGGCTGCACCCACTCCCGGATCTCGTCCCAGTCGAACGGGCACCCGACAGCGCGGATGCCCATCTTCTCCATGGCGCTCATGAAGCTGTTCTTCACCCTGATGGCACGCCGGATCTCCTCCTCCCTGTCCTTGCCGTTGCAGTGGGCGGGGCGGAAGTGGACGAAGGACGTCCACCTCACGTCGGTGACGGGGAAGTAGTGGAAGACCCCGGTGAGGGCCGCCTCCTCGCCCTCGGTGAGGTAGGCGCCGAACTGCCCGGCGTCCGTCCACAGGTAGACACCGTTCGTCATCTCGTTGTCGCACATAATGTTCTCCTTTCGCTGTGCGCGTTCTCAGCCCTTCCAGGCCGCTTCGTTGAACCTCCCCTTCCTCGCCTGGCAGTCCATGATGGCCCTGCCGATCGACGAGTCGGAGAGGAGTCTGTGGCAGTACAGCGTCCTGTACGCGGTGTTCATGCGGTCGATGCGTCCGAACGCCTGTTCGGCCATCCACCACGAGTACGACGGGGAGTAGAACATGACCGTGTCCGTCGACACGCAGTTCCACGCCTCGCATGACGAGTAGTGCACGATGTGGAAGTACTCGTCCGAATCGGGCACGGGATCGTGTCTGTGCCCGTTGCGCTCGGTGACCGTCCGACCGAGCTCCTCCCCGATCTCGAGGAGGATGTTCCGCTCGTACTCCCAGGAGTAGAAAACCAGTATCCTGGGCGTCTCAGAGACGATCTGACGGGCTTTCTCCCGCCGGTCGGGGGACGTATTGACTATGCGCTGCTGGACCCTGCAAAGGGCCGCTGCGTCCCTCTGAGGGGCATCCTCGTAGGGGTCCCACCGCTTCTTGGTCATCTTCTCGTAGAACGCACGATCGTAATCGCACCAGTGATCCACGAAGCGGCGCTCGGTCGCACGATCGTCCCCCATCTCCACGAGCAGACGGGAGCGCAGTCTCCGCAATCGGGCCTCGTTGACGTACCGCTTGATCTTGGGGTACTTGGCCCAGCGATCCCAGATCACGTGCTTCTCGTAGAAGTCCGTCTTGTTCTCGTACCAGCCGTTGGCGAGGAACAGGGACAGGTAGTCCTTCCACGAGTCGCCGGGCGTCGCCGAGAGCATGACCCAGTCGTTCTTCGAGGAGATCTTCAGGAAGCTCTGAGCCCACTTCCCGGATCCCCTCAGCTTCTGCTCATCGAACACGAAGAAACAGCCGGTCCTGTCCTTCACGTCCGAGATCTTGTTCCAGGAGACCACCTCGAACGGGGCCTCGTAGGCCCCCATCTTGGCGATCTCCGCCTCCCACTCCATGGAGTCCCGCTTCGCCGGAGTGGTGACCACGACGAGAGCACGATCCGGGTGCGCCCTCCGCCAGTAGGCGACGGCCGTGATGGACTTGCCGGAGCCCACCCCGCCCATGAGGACGCACCCGTCGTGCATCTTGTTCAGAGCCTCACGCTGCTTCGGACGCAGCCTCACCCTCGATGGGGAGGTCATCGGCGCTTGCGTACTCGAAGTGATACGTGGGGTTCTTGTACATCCCTCGCAGGGTCTTCCCGACCATGCTGGGGGAGAGGAAGAGGGCCTCCGCCGCGGCGGACTGGGACGGGTAGACGACCCCCGTCTCAAGGCACCTGACCGGCCCCCTGCGCAGCCGCCTCCGCTCGGGAGGGTCGCCGTCCTCGCTGGGGGACCAGTCGGCGGGGAGGTCGCAGCCGAAGACCCTCTCGACGAGGCTCTTGAGGTCGTGCTCCTCCCCGTGGTACTTCACCATCCACTTCCCGTCGACCCGTCTGGGGCGGATGTGGCGCGCGCCGCGGAGGTGCCAGGCCCTCCCCTTCGAGGAGAGGATGACCTCCCCTCCGGCAACCCGCTTGAACTTCTCCTCGCTCATGCTCGGGCCTCGACGGGCGCGAACGCGAGCCCGTCGCCGAGCTCCTCCCCGTTCTTGACGAACGTCGGCTTCCTCCCGTCGTTCCAGACGACGATCCCCCCGTGGTCCTTGACGTGGAGGTTCACGTCATTTCCGATGACGCCGACGGAGAAGGTCGTGAGACCCTCCTCGTGCGTGATGTACGCGATGTTCGGGTCCTGGGCCATCTTCCGGAGATCCCCCACGGTCTGGGGTGCGTAGTAGCGCCCCATCTCCTTCTCGTGAACGATGGACACGCGGCACCCGTACCCGTCGAAGCCGTGGGCGTACGCCCTCTCGCTCTTGAAGGACCAGTGGTCCCCGTCCTTGCAGACGATGTCGATCCCGTGCCCGCGGCGGATGTACCGGATCTCGCCCCCGATGAGGATGACCACGACATCGTCGTCCTCGATGTCGCGTCCGATCACGAACGGGGTCTCCGGGAGCTCGAAGAGGTCGCGGGCGAACTCCGACGGGGTCTCCTTCTTGCCCCTCCTGAGCGAAAGGGTCTTAGTGGGGTGCCTCCGAATCACGTTGGCGGCGCTGACGCCCCAAACGGAGTTCATGATCTTCTTGATGCGGGTCCTCTCCTCCATCTCGTTCTCGCGCCCGGAGTGGTCGTGCTTCTTCAGCAGCTCCCGGTAAGATCCGATCTCGATCTCCCCGAAGGGGCTGCGGTGGAGTCCGCTGTCGGGGGTCACCTCGAGGTTCTCGGCGATGCAGTCGTCCTCGTTCCCCCAGATGGACACGGTCCCCTTCTCGCAGTCGACCCCCACGAAACCCGTCCAGAATCGCGAGGAGATCTCCCGCAGGTCCCGCAGATCGTAGAGGTTGTAGAGGACGCCGCCGGGCTCCCACCCGCTACGCCACATCTCGCTCTCGGTGAACTTCGCGGACCCCCGCATGAACGAGAAGTGCGCCCGGGGGCTCCTCGAGGGGATCTCGCCCCGCTCATCCAGCTCGACGACGCGCTCCAACTCGTCGCCCGGGCGGATCACCCGGTCGTAGACGGACCTGCGGGTGAGGCACATGTGGTTCTCCTCCTCGCAGAAGACCGAGAGCTCGACGCCCTTGCCGTCCTCCGTCACCTCCCCCGTGGGCATGACGGGCCACTTCCGCATCTCCTCGAGGAAGGTCTCGGGGGAGCTGTCGACCCCCCAGCTGACGCTGACGTGGTCCTCGGTCGCGATGGCGCAGCACTTCATGATGTTCTCCTTTTCCGATCAGTGCTTGTCGAAGACGAACTTGAGCCCGAACCGCTCCTCGAGCTCGTCGCCGCTTCCGGCCGCCCCGGGGAAGACCCCGTGGAAGCCGATGCGGTCCGAGAAGATGAGGACGTCGGAACCGTTGTACCAGGTCCACCGGGTGCCGTCGACGACGATCGTCATGACTCCCTTGGTGGGGTTGATGGTGATCTCGCTCACCCCGCGCTCCTCGTAGAGCCTCCAGAGCTCTCCGAGGTTGACGCTCTGATAGAGGCGTCCCCTGCCTCCGGACTCGGTGGTGTAGTTCAGGACCGCCATGATGTCTCCTTTCCAAGACGGTGTCGTGGTCTCTTGATCTTCCCCGCGACAGTCATGCTGACCATCGACGGGCTGATGCGGAGCGCCTCCGCCGCGGCGCTCATGTTCTTGTAGACGATACCGGTGTCCAGGTCCTTCACCGGACCCCGGTACTTCCTCCGACCGAACGGCGGCTCGGTCGACTTGGGCGGCGTCCAGAAGAGGTCGAGGTCCTCGCCGTGGAGGACCCTGACCAGGTCGTTGACGTTCCGCCAGCGGTTGCCCCAGCAGACGTGCCAGTCGAACCCCTTGCCGAGGTCCAGCATTCGGGGTTTGAGATACGCGGACGCCCGGACGGACCACACGCGTCCCATGTTCGAGACGTATGCGAGCCCGTCCGGGGTCTCCACGAACACCTCGCCGATCACTCGGTCATCCAGACCAGGTGATAGACTCCGTCCTCCTCCACCATGGCCTGGTTGTCTGCGAGGGCGACATCGTCCGGGTGCTTGTACGAGGGGACGATCCACCTCACGCCGGGGCAGATCATCCACCACCCCCGCGGCCCGACCCGTCCGACGAATCCCATGTCCTCGATCCTCATATCGAAGAGGGCGAGGATCTCCGGGATCTTCTCCGTCTCACTGGCGGGGACGTAGATGGCAATGGTGGTCTCGTCCATCAGAACCCCCATTCGAGGTCCAGCTCGTCGGGCACGACCACGACGATCATCTTGCGGATGTAGCCGCTGACCCCCATGCGGTGGTGGTAGTCGGCGAAGGAGACATCGACGCGCGCCACACGGGCGGTGTCGATGTTGCCCACGGTGTCGGCCGTGAGCTTGATCTGCTGGCACTCCCTGGGGTCCTCGCCGGGAGGGCAGGGGACCATGCGGATGTCGGGATCTGCGAGTCCGCCGAAGGAGCACTTGAGGTTGAGGTAGTGCTCCGGGACGTACTCGACGTCGTCCTTCGGTTTCGTGGTCTTGACCCGGAACCCCGCGTCGAGGAGCATCGCCGCGGTCTCCTCGTCGAGGACGATGTTACAGTTGGGCTTCTCCCCCGTGGGGTTGAACTGCGTAGGAGCACCCGTGAAGTTGGTTCCAAAGATGAACTTCGTGTTCTTAACGGTGTACACGGTCGCCATGTTACCGATTCCTTTCGATCGTGGCGTTGAGGATGATGTAGACGAAGATTCCGGCGACGCCGAGACCGATGCAGGCCCCGATGAAGCCGTGGATGAGCCAGCCGAGGCTCATGAAGAATACGGTGGCTCCGAACCCGAGAAGGGCCGCCGAGACCATGACCAGAATGACGGATACGGTCACCGACCTCTTAATGGGCCTGGCGGTGCCCTCCTGTAGGAGAATGGCGCCGATCGTCATGAGTACGAGCTCGCCCAGGAGAGCGAGAGGATGAAGCATTGTGGTTCCTTTCGTTCGATCGTATGAGATACCCGCCCCGAAAGGCCCATACACCGGGTGGTGTATGGGGGTTGAGAGTCACTTGCGGGGGCTGTGAGAGTCGACGATGATGACATTGCCGCGCACGGCCTCCCGAACGGCCCTTCCTCGCTTGCCCATGAGGACAATCGAGAAGAAGACGCCGATGCAGAAGATGCCGGTCTTGGCGATGGCCATGATGAAGTCGATCATTGGAGTTCCTTTCGGGGTGGGTATCTCACTATCCCCCTTGTTAAAATTGTGACTCTACCGCTGGCGCATCTCCCGCACGAAGATCCAGATCAGCCAGAGCCCTCCGCTGAACATCGTCAGGATGGCGTCCCCGACGAAGTTCCAGAATCCGTATCGGCGCATGTCTCTTCCCTTCTTCCGCCGTTGATGAACTCCTCGGCGTCCCCGTATTTGGAGATCGCCGCGTACGCGTCGTCCAGGAGCTTCTCCGCGTACTTTCTGTCGACGAAGGACATGGGGTCCCTGTCGCTCTCGTCAGCGTACCGCTCGACCACGGCGCGCTCCTCCCACAGATATCCCTTCGCCCCGGAGGCCGAGACGAACTTCTCATCCCGTTTCACCAGGAGAGCGCCGCCTCCGCCCTCCTCGTTCACCGGGATGAACTCGCCGACCCGTCCGACGAAGCGCCTGTCGGGCGCCTCCTCGGTTCCGTGGTCGATGTAGAACGTGCCCTTGATCACCTGCTTCTTCTCGATGAAGTCCTCAAGGCGATCCGGACGCCCCTCGCACAAGTGGTTGTACACGTAGGGATGCTGGAACTGGGCTCCCGTGGCGTGCCAGCCCGTCTTGTCATGGGCGAGGTACACGGCCCGGTTCACGAGACACATGCGGTCGTACGTGGTCTCGTGCTCGAACGTGTACCCCCACTTGCGCCCGTATTCGTTGACGAACTCGATGATCTCCGGAGTCGCCTCTGCGATCTTGATGGAGTCCGTCTTGATGTGGACGACGATACCGCCCCGCTCCTCGACGGCGTGCTTGAGGTCGATCATGAACAGAGCGCCCCGCTTCGCCACGATGTTGTCGGGGTTGTTGGCCGGGTCCATGCCGTTGCAGCGCGTCGGGAACCTCGCGGAGGTGAGCCCGTACACGCTGTTGATCGCTATCTTCAGAGAATATGCGAGCGCCTTCAAATCGCCCTCGAGGAAGGGCTTGAGAGCCCCCTCAAGGGCCTTTCCGGCCGCCTCCATATCCCCGTGCTTGATCGCGATTCTGGCGTCCACAATCGCCTTGAAACGCTTCGTATATGTGTCTCCGAACGCGTTCAGGGCGATGAGCGAGTGCGGGTGCATCGACGCGATGTCGAGCAGCGCCACGTTCCTGTAGATTCCCGGTTTCGCGTGGACGTACCCTCCCTCGCCCGGATCCTCCCCTCGGTACGACGACTTCCCGTAGGAGAACTCGTACCCTGGGAAGTCCTTCGAGAGGTCCCGGTGGTGGAACGCCGGACGACGGTCGTTCCCGAATATGATCTGCTGAGTGCACTGGTTCGTCGTGTGGTTGACCGTGAGGCCCGCCACCTTCGCCAGCACCTGCCGCGCCTCCCAGTCCGCCTCGAGATGGTGGAACACCTCTCGAGTGGCCCGCACGTCGTTGGCGCAGTACTCGATCACGTTCTGGAGAATATCATCGGGCACGGGCTCGTCCCAGGGATGGTCCATCTCCTTGTGCGGGAGCCCGAGCTCGATCTCCCACGCCTTGAGGGACTGCTTCTTCGTCGAGAAGTCGTACACGTCCGTGTACGACAGGTTGTACGCCTCGATGAACGTTGCGTTCTTGTCGTTGTGCACGAGCCTCTGCGACAGTCGGTAGCACGACGCCACGGACTCGCCCAGATACCGGGCGTAGATCACGTGGTTATCGTACTTGCGGTTGTTGAATCCGACGAGCTTCTTCTGGAGGAGCCTCTCGATCTCCTCCTTCGAGGGGTTGACCATGGGGACGACCTCGGCGCCGTCGCGATCGACCATCCAGCAGACGAGCAGCAGGTTGGGGTAGACCTCGATGTCGAAGAACACGATGTCGTCTGTGCTCGTGTTCTCGATCGGCTTCGAGGCGTACTCCCCCTTCTCCACGTCCTTGCTGCGCAGCTTGAGGCGCATGAGGATCTTGAGGCACTCCTCCTTCTGGTTCGTCGACTTCATGGCGAACCACATGATCTTCCCGCGCATGTCCGAGACGTCGTACGAGAGATCGCTGTTGTAGGCGTCGTTGAGGATCTTCTCGATGAAGTCCATCGACGGTTTCGTCGCCGGATGAATCTCCTTCCTGAGGTTCCGGATGATCAATTCGCGCAGCGCCCGTTCGCTCTTGACCTGCGCCTGGTCGAGCACCTGCTTCTTCTCCTTTCTCGGCAGCGCTCCCGAGGAAAGCGTCGCCACCGGCATGCTGTTGCACCCGTTGAGCATCCTCCGAAGGCTCGCCCGTCCTCGGAAGGTCTTGATCTCGATCCCCTCGGAGTACTCCGGCGAGAGCTCCGAAATATCGCCGGAGTAGGTATAATGCAGATGGATGCCGGCGCCGCTCTTGCTGAACTCGGCATAGGTGGGCGGGAATCGGCTCGCGGCCTCAAGGTTCAGGGCGCGGTCCTTCTCCCCGTTCTCGCCCCGAATGTCGAGGTCGATCACCACGTGGTCCAGCGGCGGTCGAACGAAATGAAGGCGGTGCGGATCGAGCTCCCTCAGAGTCGTTCCTACGTCGTCCCATTTCGTGGTGGGGTTCCCGTCCTCGCCCGCGTACTGGGCCGGGCGATCGGCGAGAATATCATCCAGTGCGCCCTTCTCCTCGTCGAGGGAGAGCCAGTACTTCTCCTTCGCGAGCTCGGGCGTCTTCTCCCTGCCGTTGAACTTGTCGTCGCGGAATCCGGTGTAGTAGTTCCGAATGCGCTCGTCCCCGTCCCGGTAGCGCTCATGGAACTCCCTGAAGTAGTTCTTGAGCTCCTCCCGGAACCGGTACTTCGGCATACGGTACTCGACCAGCGCCTCGTCGCAGTACTTCTTGTACAGGTCGTACGCCCTCTGCAAGGAGACCCCGTCCTGAATATCGAACTGCACGTCCTCCACGAAGTTGTAGAAGACGTCCGTCTTCAGGATCATCTCCGTGGGACGGTACGGGTCGTAGTAGTGGGCGCCCATCGACCGGAACACCTCCCGGCAGTGATGGGCGATCGCCCCGAGCTCCTCCGGGATCCTCCTCTGGATCGCCATGTACTGCTCGGCGGGAAGACGGCGCCCGCTCGGGGTCACGTCGATGAGACGGCGGATGATGCCGCTCTTCGCGTCCGTGATCTTCACCGGTCGGTTCGTCGCCATCCAGAGGAACGCGTTGGCCCTCGCCGAGTAGGATGCCTTGTACTTCTCATTCATGATCATCTCCTCGTGAGAGATGATGCTGTTGAGCTTGGTGTTGTCCTCGATCCGGGAGAGATCCCCGTCGTGCTGGATGGCTACGAGGGGATTGGTGCGGAACACCTCAGTGGCGAACGCGTTCTGCGACGACCCGAGGGCCTTCGCGTCGAAGGTCGTGCAGTAGCCCGCGAAGAGCTGCTGCACGATGTTGAGCACCGTCGACTTCCCCGCACCGGCGGAGCCGTACAGCACGATGAACTTCTGAATATCCTTCGACGCGCCCTCCACGATCGAGCCGATGCACCACTCGATCTTGATGCGCTCGTCGGGATCGTAGAGCGTCGCCATGAGTTCGTCGTAGGCGGAGATGTCCCCCGCCTCAAGGGCGTACGGAAGCCGTCGACTGGCGTACGTAGCCCTTGAGGTGGGGGTGTTGGCGAAGACGAGAGAGGAGTCGAGGTCGATCGAGCAGTCCCCGACGTTCTTCAGGAACGATTGGAACTTCATCCAGTGGCCGCTGGAGAAGTCGCTCAGGAGCTCTCCGACGATCGGCGTGTCGTCATCGGTATTCTCCCGGAGTTCCTCAACCGTCCTCAGAATATCCGCGTCAACGAAACGGGCGACGTCGTACTCGTCCCGCGACCACAGGCCCTTCTCCTCGTCCCATACCGCGTAGAAGGACTTCCCCCGCACCATCAGGTCGTTCGAGCGACCCACCCGATAGTCGGGGTATACGGCGATCGTGCCGTTCTTCCGCTTGCGCGTGCGCAGCGAATAGAAGTCCATACGCGTTCTCCGTTCAGTCGTCCAACCACGCCATCGCCTGATCCCACAGCGGGATCTTTCGCATGTCCGTGATCAGAACGTCGTTGATGTAGTGCTCCCGGGTGATCCTGAAATATCCCCCGCTTCCGTCGGCTTCGTAACGCATGGCAGCGATCTCGTGCACGCGCCTCCTGACCTCCCTCACTGCGAGGGGGTTCTCGAATGCCTCCTCGTCGTAGCGCTTGAGCCCCGCGTTCCGCAGCATGCTCCAGAAGTACCAGAGCGGATCGGAGCCGTCATCCGCCTCGTACAGCCGGAAGGCGAAGACGTACAGCACCTCGAGAACCGACGGGGGTTCGAAGATCTGCACGCCCTTCTCCTCACGGAAGCAGAGGACGTCATCACTGCGGTTCCGGTCACCGAGGTTGCGCGACCGGAACGGTTCTCCGGCGAGGATCTCGAGAAGGGTGATGTGGTCGCCACGGGGATCGACCGTATCCAGGATCTCCTCGTAGTACTCGACCTCGTCATCAGTCATACCACGCCTCCCCGTACTCGTCGGGGACGATCATGACACGAACCGGCGTGGCCTGTCCGTTCTCCCCGATCTCGGCGTAACGAGCCTCGCCGTCCCCCTGGAACCACTGCGCGAGGAACGCCCGCAGTGCCGGCTTCTCGGCCGAAATATCCTGTTCGTCCTCGTCGTAGAGGACATCGGAGGCGGCGTCGTACTTGACGTCCCACTCTCCATCTCCGACGGGCTCGTTGGACGAGTTGATGAACTCGTAGTCCTCGATTGAGAGCCCGTCGATGTCGGTCAGGGTCTCGATATCGGACGGCGGCTCGTCGGAGGGGGCGTACTCCTCGACCAGAGCCTCATACTCCTCCGGCACCTCCTTCTTCGGGGGATCGACCTCCGCCATGCCCTCGGCCACGGCCTCCTTCACCTTCGGCGACTCCTCGAGGAGGGTGAGCCGGGCCTCGAGCGCGGCGATGCGGTCGTCGTGATGCCACGTGAGCTTCTCGTTCTCCTCGAGGCGCTTGGGAATATCCCGCATGGCGACCACCGCCGCGCTGACGCCCGCGGCGACCCCGATCAGTCCGGTGACAATCAGTTTCCAAGGCATGTCACTTCGCCTCCGCTGTGATCAGGTTCGAATCGGCATTGAACGCGAGTTCCCACCACACTCGCGGGTCGGCGTCCTCGAGGGGCTCGAACCGACGCTCGATTCCGAAGTCGACGATGTCGTCCTTCAGCCATCCCATGACGGCCCCGAGCCGGGTCCGAGGCATGCCGAGCATGTCGTAGACCTCATTGAGGAACAGATGCCCGTACCTCTCGAGCCGGTCATTCGCGTAGTGCTCCATGCTCTCGAGGAAGAGCTCATTGGTGGTCTGCGAGTCCGTCCAATTGGGGTTGGACGGCATGAAAGCCCAATTGTGGACGTCCTCATCGGGCAGCACGTGGCGCATGGCCTCCCGCATATTGGCCTTCACCTCCGGGTGGGTCTGCGGGTTGTTACCATCCGGGTCGGTGATCTGCTGGTACTTCTCCAGCACACCGACCTTCGAGGAGGCCAGGGCGAGGGCGCTGGAGAGCCCGGAGACCCTCTGGAGCATGATCCCGTGCCCCGCGGAGATCATGGCGATGCCCGCCGCCGTGAGGACGATGGTGGGCGCGTACCTGCGAGCGGTGTTGATGATGAGCCGCCACTTGGCAGCGTCCCTCTTCTTCTCATCGCCCTCGACCTCCGCGAGAGCGAGATCGGTGATGGCGGGCTCGCTCACCTCCTCGTGGTATCTGAGGGATTCCTTGACGGCGGTGACCGTCGCGCCGATCATGGCGCAGACGCCGCCCGCGGTGAGAATGGTGGGCGCGTTCCGAACGAGGAAGAGGGAGGTGATTCCGATGCCCTTGGCAAGGGTGACCGGGAGTGACATGGTGTGTCCTTTCGTGAGAATATGACGTGTTGGACGGGGCGCCCACGATCTCTCGCAGGCGCCCCGTCATTCGGTTATCGTAGGAACTCGGGCTGCGGCAGGTCGATGACGAACCCGCCACGAGAGCGTCGCACGCCGGCGAAGCTCAGATCGCGCCAACCCCATCGCTGATCGACGGGCTTGACGCTGACGCCGCTCTTGTCGTACAGGTCGCCGAGGGTGACGGTCCCGTACTCGGAGATGGCGTCGATCAAATATCGCAGGACGGCCCCCGCGTCCTCCCTCGAGGAGTACTCGAGATCCTTGTACGAGGGGCGGTCAGTCGAGGGCGCCTGCTGCTCCTGCGCGGCTCGAGAGGGCGTGGAGAAGGACGAGTAGTTCGTCCGCTCCGTCCATCCCTCTCGCCGGCGGATGGGGACGACTCGCCCTCCGACAGGCGGCCTGTTCCCTCCTCGGTCGCCGTAGATCGCCCGATCCACAGCGCTAGTGGCCGTGGTGGCGATGAGATCCTTGATCTCCGGGAGGAGGACGTCGAACAGGACGTATGACCCCAGCTCAACAAGGGAGGAGGCGAAGACGCCCCTCAGGATCCGCTTGCCCGGAGAGGTGACGACCCTCGCCCTCGCAATGGGAGCGCAGTCCTTCTTCGGAGCGACGGAATCGACCGCCCGCTCGATCTCGTCGTCCCCGGGGCGGATGGGGACGTCGCCGCTCACTTCTTCGCCGCCAGGAGGTTGGCGACCTGCTCACGGGCCTCGCGGGGGATGATCCCCGTGACGAACGCGACGGCGTTCTCCCGCTTCGAGGTGAGGTGCTCGAGCAGGGCGTCGAAGACCGGAGAGGTCTTGAACGCCGCCTTCCGAGCAGGGTTCTTGACGACCCGGTTGCCGGCCCTCTCGCAGTAGGATGCGAGGGCGAGCTCCGTAATGGCCTTCACGACCTGGAGGTCGGTCACCGTCTTCTCGTCGAGGGCCATGAGCAGGTGGAGGAAGGAGTCGTCGTCGGTCATGGCGAGCATGACCTCGGCCTTGGTGAGGTTGAACAGCAGCTCCTCCTCGATCTGGCGGTCGTCGTTGAACGGGTCCTCGTACTTCACCTTGACTCGGTACACTTGGTATTCCTTTCGAAAGGCCCATGCACCGGGTGATGCATGGGGGTTGAATGGTCAGTGGTTCAGTGCCGCTTTTGCGGCCTCGATGGATTCCTCGACCTCTCCTGCGAAGGAGAGGAGTTCGCGTTCGGTCGGCTTGCTCACGGCGATGCCGGCGCACGCTCCTCCGGTGAGGAATACTGCTGTCATCAGCATTCCCGCTGGGGGGCAGGCGGCGGTCAAGGCCGCGGACACGGCGATTCCGGTTGCGGTCGACCCGACCTTGCAGAGGAGGCGGGGAATCCAAACGTGGTTCGGGCGCATGGTGAATATCACCTTCCTTTCACCATGTGACGAGTGAAAACCCCGACACCGTGCGATTGACGGTGTCGGGGGTCGGTCACTCCTCCTCGTCCTCCTCGTAGGAGTCGGGCTCCTCATCGGGATCGCTCCCCAGCGCACCGATCAGGGCGAGGGTACCGATCGTGCCGCCCACATAGAGGGCGAACTTGGCGGCACCCTTCACCGTGGAAACGGTGCGGGGGTGAGACTGGACCCAGGAGTCGACGCGCTCTCCGAGAGAGGGCGTGGTGGCAGCGACGACCTCCTGACCGGTGGTGGTCGGGGTGTCGGGGTTCTGGTTGTCGGACATGATGTTCCTTTCGGGTAGGGGTGTCCTTCACTATGGGTTGTGTGAAAATATCAGCCGATCTTCCACCACTGCGGGCGCGGCGGGGTGATGAAATCGAGGGAGACGCAGGGCCTGCCGTCCCTCGAGAGGGCGGCGACGGTCTGCACCTCGACGAGAGGGCCTCCGATCGCCCATCCGAGCTCGTCGCCGGACGAAACGGTCTCGAGCCCGACTCGCTCGTAGAACTCGTTGAGCGAGATGGCGTCGCCGTGGATGAGCGCGTGGTTGACCGAGTTGACCGCCTGGTCGACCCTGTTCTTGTCCGCGGTGAAGTACCGTCCGGTGAACGCATCCTGCCAGAGGATATCCCCGTTCCCGACGAACAGGGCGCCGGAGGGCGGCTCTCCGGCCGCGATGGAGTCCTTCGCGGCGAGGGAGCGCACCTCGTTCCGGGCCTCCTCGGGGAGCGCCTCGACGGACCTCTGAAGCCTCTCGTGAGAGGACTTCATGAGTCCGAGGGCGCTGACGAGCGATGCCTGCCGCACCAGGGAGACCTTCGTCCCCCCGATGACGCAGGCGATCGTGAGGATACCGGTGATGGTGGCCGGCGCATAGCACTTCCACCGGGCTCGCAGCATGTTGTACAGGGTCTCGCCGCGGCTCTCGCCGATCTCGTACCGCACTTCCTGGGCGGCGAGGTGCCCCTGTGCGGCCTGAACGGCGGTGACGCCGACGCCGATGACCGCCAGCCCCGCGAGGATCTGCGGGGCGTGACGGCCGATAATCTGAATGGCCGGTCGGATGAGCATATCAGTACCTCCTGAGCATCATCTGTCCGCAGGGCACGGGCTCGTCGGCGCGCCCCGCCCTCTTGACGCAGTCCTCGATGGCGGCCATGGCGGTCGCCAGGAAGATATCCCGGGGGACCGAGATGTCGATGCAGGGGTACCCGCCCATCTCGGAACGGTTCACAACCCCCCACATGGCATTGGGCCCGTAGTACGTCTCGATGCGGATCTGGAACTTGTTGCGATCCTTGGTCGCCCCGTAGTCGAAGATGAGCCTGATGCCGGTGATGTCGTAGACTCCGTCAGTGTTCATGATCAGCGGTCCTTCCTGACGACGGTCGCACGGACCATGTTCTTGTAGTCGAACTCGGGCAAGAGCAGGAGGGTGTTCTTCTCGGTCAGGGCCTTCTCGAACTCGGCCCTGGAGGGCTTGTCCGGGAACTGGATGATGAGCTCGTAAGCGGTGGACATTGGCGTTCTCCTCTCGGAAGGCCCATGCACCGGGTGATGCATGGGGAGACGTGTATCTCACTATGGGGTGAGTGAAAATATCACAAGATCCGTACCCCTTGCGGAGCACGGAGCGGAGGCTACGGCCTCTTATCGGAAACGAGCCAGATCAGGACGAGCAGAAACGCCAGGATCTCGAGCATGGTTCCTCCTTTCTAAGAGGTGTGTATCTCACCATGCGCCGAGAAAAATATGGTCCGAGTGCCCATCCCCCCTGCGACGTTGTTAGTCGAACAGGGGGGATGGGGTGAAGCGTCAGATCCTGATCTTGCTGATCAAGCTGAATGCCTTCGACGTGAGGACCGCCCACTTCTCCGCGCGAATCACGAGGAGGATCCCCGCGATGGACCCTCCCGCACTGATGACCACATTCGGGTCGATTCGCTCCGAGAGGCGCTTGATGCGCGCCTCCTTCTTGAGCCGCTCGACCTCGGAGAGGTTTCTCAGCAGGGAAGTGTACCGCTCGCTGGCGGGATCGCCGTCCTCGGCCATATTCGTACGGATCTCGCGGGCGAGGTCCTCGTAGCTAGGGCTGTCGTCAGTCATGATTTCTCCTTTCGAAGACTGACTCTTCACTATGGGCTGAGTGAATATCCCCTAGACGTGGGACTTGACCACCCGGAGGGAGATCGTGGAGGGAAGGCTCTCGGGCTCCTCCTTCAGAGCGGCGCTCACCTCGGCCGGGGCGTCGACCCGGGGATCGGTCACGACATTGAGCACCCCGTCTGTCGGCGGGGTGTACTTCGCGCTGGAGACGCCCAGAAGCGCCCCCAGAAACGTCGTGAACGCCGTAATGGTGGCCGCGATGGCCTGCGCGTTCGGGATGTTCCACAGCGGGGCCAGCGCGAGGAAGAATGTCACGAATGCGGGGAGCGCCACGAGCGCAACCCACTTGAGGGTATCGTATGTCTTGTTCTTCATCCGATGTCCTTCTTGTAGTCCGGATAGATGGGCAGGTGCTGCACTTCGAGAATGACGCGCTCGGCGAGACCGTTGCCCCCCATGTTCTGGTACGGTCTCGCCAGGTACTCCATGAAGTCCTCGTACTCGTCTAAAGTCAAATATCCGCGTCGAATGTACCCTTTCCCGACGTGGACGACCCGATCGTGTGCGAGGCCGCGTATCATCTCCCGCGTGGCGCTCCGGTCGCTCGTCCTCCTCGTAAGCCAGGCCCAAAAGCCCGAGGAGGCGAGCACCGAACCCGCCACGGTGAGTATCAGCTCGATGTGATGCGGGAGCAATAGAATATCACCCGCTAACTGCGAAGATCGGCCAGACGAACTTGCTATTCGCAGGATTGGACTGGTCGATACTTCCGTCGTTGCGCATGTACGCGACCGAACTGGGGCCGTACGAGGCGTTGAGCCAGTACCCGTCGTTCGCCGAGGTGTTGGCGAATGCACTGTTGAGCAGCACGATGGGGAGCAGGCGATTGCCGGAGGACCGGTTCCGCGTAACCCCGTCGCTGATACCCGTCGTCCACCCGGATGTCGAGACCATGCCCGGATCCGGAATGGAAATATCAACATCCAACGAAGTGTAGCCCTTCGGATTGGAACTTGCGTCGTAGCTACTGATGAACACGACGGGGTGATTGATGATCCGGTTTCCGAACACGTTCTGGAACTGCGTCCGGAAACCGGGAAGCACCGTCTGGTACATATCGGTGTAATACACGCCGTTCGTCATCCGTCCGGAGTGCATGGCGTTTCCGCTCACACTGTATTTGGACACCACCGCGATGTGATGACGAGAAACGCCGCGAAGACCATACCAGTAGTCGAACCCCGCGATGACGTAATCACGCCCGCCGTTCGTCCAGTAATCGCCCAGCCAGAGATCCCGGAACGTCCCGGCGGCCACTTGCGCGGCCTGCGCGGCGGTCATCACGGTTCCGAGGTTCTTCCCACGATACAGGGCGTTGTGCGCGCTGGGAATGCCGTCGAAGATCTCATACGCGAAAACATCCGCCGACGATGTCGACGTGTTCCCGTCGGATGCGATGAGCGGAATCCTCGTCGAGGATGAGATCGACCCGGCTGGCATGCCGCCGGTGTCCCAGTGCTTCTTGAGGGTCACGACCTCGCTCTTCACCGCCGCCAATTCGGCGTTGGCGTTGGGGGGATTCAGAGCGGAGTCCTTGAGACCGGAGAACCACGCCTGGAACTCGGCGCTCATCTGATCGGTGAGCCCCTTGACCGGGATCGAGCCGTTGATGTTGGCGACCCAGGGGCACGCATCACTTCCGCGGCGGTCATATATCTCCGACGAGTCGATCGAGGTCATTCCCGCCTTCACGTTGATCGCCGCAATGGGATACCGGTGAAGGGTCTGCGTTCCGCTGATGGGGGGCTCGGACGGTGCACTACTGGGCGACCCCTGCATGATGCGCAGCGAAACCGACCTGACGGTCTCGGCCTCATTCACCTCGATGACGATGACGTCCCAGCGAGCCCAAGTGGTGTGCGCCGAAGCGATATCCAGCTTCAAGGGCTCATCAATCTCGAACCAGCGATGGTTGAACCAGCATCGCCCGGGACGAACCCATACCGTCATCTGTCCGGCCGGTTGAACCGCGAATGCCTCGAGATAGCTCATGTAGATGCCGTCTCGAATGAGGCCGTCGAACATCCGCCCCATATCGGTGGCGTTGTATCTTCGATCCTTGTTGACGGAGTCGAAGAATCCGAAACGTTGCGCCATAGCGCTCCTCTCACATGACGATTCCCGGAGTTTCGACAACGCCGGAATCGTCGATCGTCCAGGTGTATTCGGTCACCAGCGCCTCGAAAGATGTTGAAGCGTTGTACCAAGCGGTGTTGTAGATCCCGGCTCCGGCATAGGGGGTCCATTGGAACATAGTCCCAAGGCGATAGTCTCGTCCATATTTGAGGTCCTTCGATATGGTCGCCGGCGTCGTCGCCACCGTCTGCACCGAGGACTGCTCCTTGACCAGTTTCTTCGCCGTGCCGGGGTCGTTCGGTCCTCCGATCTGCCCCCAGGTGTCCTCGGCGTACTGCAACATGGCCATGGCCTCTTTGTAGGGCTTGCCGTCCAGCTGGTACTCGATCTTCTTCTCAACCCTGTTCCATTCGGCCACGTACCCCGGCTCGTAGTACGTCGGTGAATCGTACACCCTCTTCCCGATCTCCCGATAGCCGTCGTACACGCCTTGGGCGTTCTTCGTCTCCTCGACCTTCGGAACGAACACCATAGCAGCGTTCGCGTACTTGCTCGGGTCGATTCCGAACTCCAGCGCCTCGATGTAATCCGTCCAGTCGGGAAGAGGATCAGGGGCGTCCACCCCGGTGATGTACATGTTCCACCAGCGCTTCTCCTCGCCCTCCACTTTGATCTGGAAGCCGTGGCGCTTGCGAAAGGGCAGGGTGCGCATACACGACGCCTTGGTGACATCGAGGACCGTGTCGCCGACATTGAAGTCGAGACGCATGAGCGCGATCCAGTCATCGGACACCTTCGGATCCTTGTAGTACTGCATGGACGGAACCCGATACCGAGTGGCGAAGTAGTACCGCCACATGTCGAGAAGGGTATAGTTCTGAACACCCGCGATCGGCGGAGAGTAGTACGGCCATCCCATCGGCCCCTCGTGCACTCTTCGGAACGACAGGAAGTTCTCGAGCGACTTGTATGTGAGTACGATTCGAGGGTCCTTCTTCTTGGCCACTATTCGAGCCGAGTACAGATTCATGACCCGTTCGCTCTCCGAGAAGTGCAGATAATGCCCGTTCGGATAGCGTCTCGCGTCCAGGGCCAGGGCGTAGTACTTCATCGGAAGTTCGAGGCGGGCGTCGCCGATGTCCCAGAATCGCTCGGTCCACGCCGCCGAGTAGAAGTCGTCAATGATGAGCGAGGGCTGTTCGCGCGCCACGGCGCCGTACGCTCCCCGAGTGGGGTACTCGATCATGAACATATCAGATACCTCGATACAAATTCTGATAATAGCAGGTAATCCGAACCTCGTAGAGGTTATCGGTCTTCACCACTATCGTGTTATTCCCGGGATACAGAATCGGCCAATTGCTCTGATTCCACAGCGTCCATGCCAGATCGGTTCGTGTTCCGTCCTTGACGTAATACGCCTCCCTCTTCCCGACGACGGTATTGAGAACCAGCCGCCCGTTCTTCTTGATCACGGAGTTGACATTGTCGACGACAACGCGGGTGCCACGGGGTCCCTCGATGACGATATTCTTCCCGGGATCGGACAGAATATCAATGTGCATCTCGCATCCGGTGGGCACTTCGCCGCTGTAGTGGACGATGTTCTCGGCGTAATCCTGTGGTGT
>ERZ773038.175-NODE-175-length-44657-cov-6.812004_pt1 | contig 44657 bp, 42 predicted proteins | sample MGYA00511665_ERZ773038 | MGnify/ENA primary metagenome ERZ773038 (study PRJEB29015, sample SAMEA2737966) | human oral metagenome | biome: human oral; feature: human-associated habitat; material: dental | place: China | collected 2028 ... | reverse complement strand
TTTGAAAGCAAATGCTTTAAAGTCATTTAAAAAGTCTTTCATTTTCATACTCCTAAACACCTGATACTCGAAATCTTTTAATTCCTAAAAAATTTATTAATTACTTTACTAATGATAAAAGATAGAGTCCTCGATGTCAAGATTTTTCGATATAGTTTTCTCAATTTATACCGTACTCTTTTGCATAGGTATCTTATTTCAGTAATAAATCAATTACCATGCGGATTTTATGCCAATCCTAACGATAAAATCTTTGCACGCTCCACGACGGCTATGAAAGCGGGCGGGATTAAAGATGCATCCAGGAATTGACTGATGCGACGACCTACAATAACCCCTTTATTCGCATAGAACCAGGAGAAATAATAAATATGAAGGTCATCTATTTTGCGATCTGAAATATTGGACAAACAACGTTGTACAATTTGACTCTTTGTAATACCCAGCTTGGCATAGCCGCGCCGCGCCATATCCTTCGTCACCATCGGACGACCGTCATCTATAATATCCCTGATAATGGCATCCATAACGGATCGTTTACGCAACTCCAGCAAATGAGCTACAAAATCCATTTCAAAGCAGATTTCATCGGTGTAAAAGACATTTTCATTGCCTTTTGCATATTTTCCTTCCACATCACGATCGTATAATGCCACGGTCGGTATGGCAAATTTATGAAACAGTTTTTGCAATTTGCTGATAGAGGATTCACCACGTGCATTGATAAGACATATGCCAAAATAATCAAAATCCACACCCAAACGCTTGCCAAAACCTGCGAAGCTGCCATATTCCGTCTCGCCTTCTACAATGATGATACATCGTGAATAAAGAGCTTCTTTCGCTTCAGGGAAATGCATAATCAGATGCTTCTCCACTTCCTTCGGGAAGTTAAATGTAACGCCGCAAGCGGCACAGACCATATCCTGGTCATCCCGATACAGCCGAATAATATGGCGATAATCATCGACGAGGGCATCGGTACTATGCGTCACCACGAAAAGCTGTCCCAACAGTCCGTCAATTTGGAATAAGTCCCGAATAAGTCCGAGAAAATCTTCATTCTCATTAGTCGCAATTTGTCGATAATAATTGAGCACAGCCCGTTGCAGATAAGGACTTAAATGAAGTTCCGGCTCATCCACGCTGATAAAGATGGGTAAATATCGATGTCCCTCCGAATCATATACAAGTAAAGATTCTAAATTAGTAGTTGCACTGCGAACTTTCATATAAATCTGAGCGAGAATTTTTAAAGCTACCGCCATGATAAGACGAACATTATCAGCGGAATACTTTCGTTCCACCGTAACCGATGTGGACAGAACCTCGATTAGATGCTGTACATTCAGCATGCAATATGGATCCAGATCCGCCCTCAAGCTGTTGATTTCATGCTGTATATTACGGTCAGGCACCTCGAGTTTCGACACATAATTCTGTAAAAGATGCCCCAGCTCAACATAAATAGAGGACGGAATAGAAAAAAGCTCCCGTTCCGAAGTATCTCGATGACAGACGTAAAGCGCGTGACGAACCATGGACAAAGGCATCGGCTCCATCTGTCCGTCATCGACCTTATATAGCCTAGGGTATACTTCCTGCACAACCTGCTCCAACCGCACCCGATATGTGGGCCCCGAAGATAATACATCATCATTAGTACTATTTAAACTCAAGCCGTTACCTGGGGTTTTACTCTTCTTATCCGTTCCCTTCGTAACCGATTCGATAGATGCGGCTTTAGTATTCTTCATAGTCTCCGCCTCTATTCCGCCTAAAGGGTATATATGATTCAACTCCGACAGGGATAATTCGAGATCAATACGAATCGGTTTATTTACGTCTGTAAAATCGCCTTCGCTGAAGCCGCGACACTCCATAATAATTTCCAGAAGATCCAGAAAATTTGATTTTCCAACGGCATTCTCACCGACAAAATAATTTATATCATTATGAAAGCTTAGTCCCACATCCGCCAAATTCCGATAGTTTTCGATATGCATCCATCGTATGTACATAAGAGCCTCCTTCCCATTTGTTCTCCACGAGCAGTCAGCCAAGCAATTTATAAAATACTTAACAAACAGTAGATGGACCGCATCCCCACCACCTCATTGTCACCGCTTCTCCGATATTAATTTGATATATAAATATTTTATCCATACAATTATAAATTATCACTTATATAAAAAGGTGCCAATCACGATCGTGATCAGCACCCCAGCTGTCATACAACGTTCTTACATTGTATATATTCGACATTTATTTGGTTTTTTCCTCTATGACCTTGCCGCTCCCCACAGAACTTTGTTCCTTTAAACGCGCCAACATAACGGATGCGATGAACATGGCAACGCCGGCACAGACCGTCGATACGGATAAACTTTCAGAAAAGAAAAGAAATCCATAAAACGAACTGATGAAGACACCTACGTATTGCAAAAATTGTGCCACCACCGCATTGGTCGTAACAAACGCACCGGTCAGGCAGAACTGAGCGACCACCGATATGCCGCCGATAATAGCGATAATAAGCCAGTCATATCCTTGAGGCATCACGAATTGATCAGTTGCTATAAAGCCGGCAAACATGCTGGTAATCAGAAAGTACGCCATGATTTCAAAATTGCTGTGCTGTCCACGCTTGCTGATGGTTCGTATCGTCGTATAAGCGGCCGCAGCCAACGCTGCGCCTAAAATAGCCACCAGTGCATACCACGAGAACGAGTCATAGCTGAACGGGTTCACCATTACTGTAACGGCAATCAGAATCAGGCAGAGCCATTTACCGGCGCCTTTCGGTATCGATTCTTTCAAAAACAGAGCGCTAAAGATAAAAACAAATATTCCCGTCGTCTGAAACAGGATTGTCGCATCGGACAATTTCATGTGCACCAAAGCGATGAAATTACATACCATGCCAAAACCGCCGTATAGACCGCGCATGATAAGGAGTCCCCGATCCTCCTTTGAAAATCGGATGTTCTTAACATACATGATGATAAGTACCGCAACGGTCCCGAAGAGCCCGCGGGCAAAGGCAATCTCCCCTGGTGGGATATTCGTACCCAGCAATTTTACAAATACATTCATCGTACTGAATAAAAGTGCGGATAACAAAGCATATATAAGGCCTTTTTTAGCCATAGCCCCTCCTTGAATTATTTCTCCCCATGTAATTCTGAATCCATCTTTCTATAAAGATCGATAAATCTATAAAGCTAACGATCTATATACGTATACTGGATAGTCACATATACTAGATAGTCAGGTAGATAATTAAATGGATAATTTTAGTTAATCACTCAGTTGGATAGTCAGATTAATTGATAGTAAACACCTAACTAAATATACAGATATACCGCCCTTCCTCGGAAAGGCGGCATCATATTATTTAGAGAATGTATCTACAAAATCTAAAGCTTCCTGTTTCATGTTCTCTTTATCAATCGCTTTCGTAAAGCGTAAGTCTTTAGACTGTAACGCCTCCAGTTGTTTAGGGAACCCCACACCTGTCACATCGGAAATATTATGCAAACTTTCATACGGAGTCGCCCCCACCTTGATATCCAAAGCCTCGCAAATCGCTGTAGGGAATTTGAACGGATGCGCCGTAGATGCGATAATCGTATGGCGAGCACCATCTTCAGGGTGTTTTTCCAATTCCTTCATATACGCACCCATAGCTACGGCCGTATGCGGATCCATCACATAGCCATAGGAATTATAAACCTGCTCGATAATCGCCTTCGTTTCCTCGTCATCTACATAAGCGCCGGCAAAAGTCGCCTTAACGCGTTTGAACTCCTCTGCGTTAACAGATAATTTACCCGTCCCTTTAAGGTCTTTCATCCACCCCGCCGTTCTTTCACAATCCTCGCCGGAAATATAGTATAAGAAACGTTCAAAGTTCGAGGATTCAAGAATATCCATCGACGGAGAAATAGTCGTATAGAACGGACGATTCATATCATATGTGCCGGTTTCAAAGAATTCGGTGAGCACATTATTCTGATTGGATGCACAGATTAATTTGCCGATAGGAATCCCCATTTTTTTCGCATAATATGCAGCTAAAATATTGCCGAAATTACCGGTCGGTACCACGACATTAAACGCTTCATCCTCATGGATTGCGCCTTGTGCCACAAGTTCAGCATAAGCATTGACATAATACACCACCTGCGGCGCCAAACGCCCGATATTGATGGAGTTAGCGCTGGAGAACATGACGCCCTTTTCCGCCACCTCTCGAGCCGTTTCTTTATCTACGAATAAACGTTTCAAGAATTGCTGGGCATCATCAAAATTGCCACGAATAGCGGTCACATTGACATTTGCCCCCTCCTGTTTCTGCATCTGCTCCGCCTGCATAGGGCTGACGCCGTCCGTCGGATAGAATACTTGAATATGAGTACCCGGCACATCTTTGAAACCTTCCAATGCCGCTTTGCCCGTATCACCGGATGTGGCGGTCAAGATAAGTACTTCCTTCTGTTCACCTTCCGCTTCTTTTGCCGCCACCAACAGATATGGGAACAGAGACAATGCCATGTCTTTGAAGGCTTGCGTACGACCGTGGAACAATTCCAGTACGGATACCTTTTCCAATAAGGAATGAAGCGGCGCAATATCACGAGTGTTGAAATTCGCATCGCTGTAGGCGGAATGAATCATATCCTTCAAATGAGCTTCGGAGAAGCACGGAAATAGTTTTGCCAATACAACAGCCGCTACCTCTTGATAGCTTTTATCTTTCACATCATCGTATATCAAGCAGTTAACAGGAAATAAAGACGGCACATATAAACCTCCGTCCTCTGCCAAGCCATGTAACAACGCATAGGTTTCATTTACCGCAACTGTACCGCGGGTGCTAGTATAATTCATGAAATACCTCATCTATTAACGGACTACATTCTATGGAATCTAATAAGTTTTATTATAGCATAAAAGCGCCCCAAAAGGAGCGCATTCTATTTTTGAAACCATATTTAGATACGTATCAACAATAATAGTCCCATATGTATGACATTATATTTCTTCTTCCGCGATAGCATCCAATGTATCAAGAGACGGAATAAAGAACAACATACCGGTTGTCGGCTTGGAATAGTCTAACAATTTATCATTCTGAGTAAACATATTCGTCAACATGGTTTTTGTTACGTCCCAGTAACGAGCATACCCGATAAAATATGTGCCGCGTACACCATGACCTGGTTGAGCAAACGGTACGTTCATCCGAACGATTTTGTGTTCTTCCCCGTCACGATTATCTTGAGCCACCACATTATGTGCCGCTTCATCCTTCTCGTCATCTTCCAGTTCTATGTCACTGAATTTGCGACGACCGATAAACTTTTCCTGCATTTCTGTCGGCAATGCACGCCACGCATCAAGATCATGAATATATTTTTGAGCAAACGCATAGGAACCGTTTATGAATTCCGGATCTTCATCACCGATAACGCCCCACTCTACGGCTTCTTCATCTACAGGATTTTCCGTACCATCCACAAAATCAATAATAGCGCGGCCTTGTTCATAGTGAAAGCCATGTGTTTCATCGACAACTTCAGTAACAGGGCGTAAAAAATCCATGATTTGATCCACTACCGTATACGTAACGGATTCATCGTTGGAGCGTACATGTAAGAATAAGTCCGCCGGTGTCGCAGGAACATCCTGTTTGTCCCCCTTAATACCGGTGAAGTCTTCTAATTCTTTTGGTAAAGGTGCATCCGGGAATAAATAAGTCCAACCTTGATAGCTGAACCCGAAGGCGATACCAAGTCCCGCATTATTCGCCCGAATGTTAACAGAACGCTTAATCGCTTGAATACGATCCACCATATCACGAATAACATCAAGTTCAGCATCGTGATTCTCACGCTTTAATAATAAAGTCGTAAAATTAACACTTTGTCCCGCATCTTTGTACACATCCTGTGTTCTGCTTTTATCTACCGCCATTTTGTACCTCCTGATAAATCCAGTACTTAACTCCTTTATATGTTCATGGTAAAGCATTTATGCTCTATTGTCTATGACTTATATTTTGTGGTTTCAATATATTCTCTCTGATCATACAGCACACTTAAATCTCCAACTACACCCTTAAAATCAAGGATATCAAACTAAAGTACAGAGCAAAAGATGTTACAAGTTTAAGGATTATAGTACAAAAAGTGTTACAAATTGAATCTCATAAATAAAAAAGAACCCACATATTTATGTGAGTTCCCTTCTAATATGGTGGACCACCAGGGGTTCGAACCCTGGACACCCTGATTAAGAGTCAGGTGCTCTGCCAGCTGAGCTAGTGGTCCATAACAAAATATATTATATGACTATTTTATGGGAATGTAAAGAATATATTAGACACCTTCCCATAAAATAGCATATAAAATATATCAATACTGTAATACCCAGTCCTTCATGATATTACACGATTCGGTAGGAATCACATCGGTAGTTCCGACGCATTCCGAACCGCTGTACATCTGCAATACACTGTGAGTGCGGCTCACTTCTTTCACGATTACATTCGTCAACTTCACCTTAGGCACACTGAACTGCAAACCATAACGGCCCATATAAGTAAATACCGCCTTTTGTGTATCGTACTCCATATGGACTTGTAAAATCTTACCACCGGGCCAACATTCTTCAACAAATGTCTTGGATCGAGGTTTCAAGAAATCAAAAAATCCCATACTACCCTCCAATGCGCCACATAGGTCGCTCCGGCTGCTCCATAGTAATGCCGTCATGTCGTTCCTGTTTACGTTGTAAAGCTCGTTCGATATGATCTGCCAATGCGGCTTCCGAAATACCGTTGCGCACCAAAGACACCAAATCGGCTTCATCATCACGCAGGAGGCAGAGTCTCATTTGCCCGTCCGATGTAAGGCGTACACGGTTGCATGAATCACAATAGCTATGGGACATAGAAAATATAAACCCTATATTTTTACCGCTCGGCAATGTGAAATACGTAGCCGGACCGAAGCCATATACAGAATGCGTCTCTACAAGAGCGCCTCCGACAACGCGTTCTAACTGGAACTTCCACTCATCAAAGGTCGGCCCATGAAAAGCATCCCCCTGAAACGGCATATATTCGATAAAACGCCATACAACAGGCCATTTTTCAACATACTGTAATAAAGATCGAACTTCATCATCCGACCAGTGCCGGGACAATACGGTATTAATTTTAACGGATTTAAAGTTTGCCTCTATAGCACTTCGAATACCGTTCAGAACGGAATCCAACTGCCCTTCTTTGCCTACACAAACGGCAAATGCGTCACTTTCCAAGGAATCCAAACTGATATTGACACGATGTAATCCGAGTTTTCTCAACTTCTGTGCCCGTGAAGCCAGCAAACTGCCATTGGTGGTCATGGAGATATCTTCAAACCAGCCACTGCTTTTAATTCGACTCAACAAGTCCTCAATATGAGGATATAATAACGGTTCTCCTCCGGTAAGGCGTACCGCTTTCACACCGATTCGATGAAAAGCACCGAGAATAAGCATCCATTCATCGACCGATAACAACTGAGTTTGACTTTGAGGTGTAATCTCTGATGGCCGGCAATAGGGACAACAAAAATTACACGCATCTGTCAGCGACAGACGTACATATTCAATGGTACGGCCCCATGCGTCTTTCATAATCTACCTCGTTTACTAACATTCATTATTTAATAATCGATACATCATCACCGACGCGAATCGTACCGTTTTTAAGTACCTTCCCAAAAATCCCCTGTGTGGGCATAATACACGAACCGACCTGTTTCATGATCTCACAGCCTTGATGACATTCCTTACCGATTTGAGTAACCTCCAGCACAGCCTCATCACCAAGCTTAAGATGTGTTCCTACAGCCAATTCATAGAGGACCATACCTTCAACGGTAATATTTTCCGCAAAATCTCCAGGGTGTACATCCGCCCCTTGTTCACGCATATGATCGATGCTGGCGATGCCGAGTAAACTGATTTGGCGATGCCAGTTTCCCGCATGTGCATCCCCTTCCATACCATGATCCACGATGAGATTCGCCGATTCGATATTATGTTTCTTTTGCCCTTTTCTCTCACTGATAGAGATGGCAATAATTTTTCCTTCTGCCATGTGCTCCTTCCCTTCTTATGGGAATACATCAATACATAACTTTATTAAATATCAATTATCAAAATTTTCCTTGCATTATTTCTTTTGTGAAAGCTTTCACAAAACAGTTCTACATTTATCTATTTATTATAACATAATATTCATACAAATTCCCTGTGAATTTAATCACTAATCTATTTACTGTTCCAATTAAACCGGGGATTCATTCGGCCTATTCCGGATATAAAAGACCAATTCGGCATACCAAAAAGAACCTCGTTCACATAATGGACTGCCCTCCAGAAATTGTGTCCCAATTTGGAGGAGCAGTTCATAAAGTAAATCAAGGTTCTTCTATGGCACGACAATTACCGACGTCCCATTGTTTGAAACTCGTCGCCGTGATTAACACCATTGAGCAATAAATTTAATAAAATAGCTGTAATGCTGCCGAAGGTAATACCGGATTGTAAGATAATTTGTGTCCATGCAGGGAAATTCATATAAAACGTCGGAGCCGCAATTGGAATCATGGCTACACCGATACTGATGGCAACGAGCATCAAATTATGATTGCCATCAAAGCTGACCTTACCAAGAGACCGTATGCCGCTGGCGATAATCATACCGAACATCGCAATACCGGCACCACCGAGCACCGCATTCGGAATACTGGCAACAGCGGCCGCCAGCTTAGGAAACATACCTAATAAGATTAGAATAACACCGGATGCGGCGACTACAAATCGACTTTTAACACCTGTTACGGCAATAAGGCCTACATTTTGAGCAAATGCCGTATAGGGAAAGCTGTTTAGAACACCGCCGATCACTGTTGAAACGCCGTCGGCCCGAATAATAGAGGCCAACTCTTTTCGACCGATCTTTTTATCTACGATTTCACCGATTGCAATACTATCACCCGTGGTTTCAACCATGACCACGAGCATAACGACAATCATCGAAACTACAGAAGCCCAGTCAAAGGTAGGTAATCCGAAATAAAAAGGTTCAATAAACGCCACCCATTGGGACCGCCCTACTTCTTCAAAACTTGCTACCCCCATCGCAAAGGCAATCGCGGTACCGGCAATCAGTCCGATTAGTACAGAAAGGTTTCCCAGAAAACCTTTAGCAAACTTATACACAAATACTACGATTAAAAACGTAATAAAGCCGAGGCCAATGTTGGTATAACTACCGAAATCAGGGCTACCCACACCGCCCCCCATCCAGTTAATGGCCACAGGCATCAAGTTAATACCGATAAGGGTAATAATGGTCCCGGTCACAACAGGCGGAAATAGACGAATGAAACGGCTGAAGAATGGCGCTACCAGGAATGTAAACAGCCCTGCTAAGATGATAGCTCCATAAATGGCCGGCATACCGTGCTGTGCACCGATCATGGCCATAGGACCGACAGAAGCAAAGGTGACGCCTTGAATCATGGGAATACGACCACCTACATTCCCGAAGCCTAACGTTTGGATCAGTGTTGCAATGCCGCAGGTAAACAAGTCAGCGGTAATAAGCCGAATCAAATCCTCCATGGGCAAATTCATCGCCTGTGCAACGATAATCGGCACCGCCACGGCACCGGCGTACATAGCCAACACATGTTGCAGTCCAAAAGCAAACAGCTTCGGAATCGGCAACATAGTATCCACTGTATTGATTTGTTCATGCTCTGTCATAATCATCTCCTATGTAAAGCCATAAATATTACCTGTTTATTTTACATGATTGTTCGGATTTTAACAATACAAAAAGGAAATCCGTGGTAATTTATTCTACCGCGAATTTCCTTTTTCAAAATTTACCGAACATTATATCATTATTAAGATTATAACATTCAAATTTTATCTATTCGTATGAACAGCGTATGCACAATCATTTATTTACATGCGAAACAATCTATTTATATAAATTCACAATAGCAGCTTCTTTCACATCAAGATCCGATTCAATACGTTCCATCTGTGACTCTAATTCAGTCACATAAGCTGTATCTTTGATGCCCGACAAATTAATCCGCACATTAAGAAATGCCGCCTTTACCGCAGCCCGTGCATTGATAGCCGCAATAATACCGTCGGTAATAAGATTCTGATTCCCCTTACGCACCGCAAGTTCCGCAAGATCAAAAATCTTGGCCGCCACATTTCCGATCTCAAAGGGAACCATAGCTGCATCCTTATATGCCTTTTGAATCGCTGCCGTCCGTTTAGCCTTTTCTTCATCCGTATCTTTCGGTAAGCCCAAGGCATTCATAAATACATTAAATACATCCGCATCGGCCTGTGCTAAAACGAGCATTCGTTCACGTACAGCCTCGGCTTGAACTCGCAGATATTCCATATCCGACTGCACATCTTCGTAGCCTTTTTTATTACATGTCAAATTGGCCACCATTTCAGCTAACGCCGCACCGGTTGCAGCCGTCAGAGCCGCAATCGCACCACCGCCGGGTGTCGGTTCCTTAGATGCCGTAGCACCCAAGAAATCAATAACACTTTGCTCCACTAATTTCATAATCGCCTCTATCTCAATACAAACCTTTAATCGTTCCGTCCGCCTCTATATCCATGTTAAGCGCTGCCGGCCGTTTAGGCAGTCCCGGCATTACCATTACATCTCCGGTTCTGCATACAATAAAGCCCGCGCCATTGGCAACGCGAATATCCGATACGGTAATAGAAAAACCTGTCGGTGCCCCTAAAAGTGCCGGATTATCCGATAAAGAGTACTGAGTCTTTGCCATACATACAGGCAATCGATCAAGTCCCCAATCGGCAAGCTGCTTAATTTGTTTTTTCGCCTTATCCGTAAAGATGACACCATCACCACCATAAATAATACGTACTATTTTACCGACTTTTTCTTCTAAAGAATCCTCTAAATCATATACAAATTTAGGACTTGGTTTAGGTCCGTCCAATAATTCTACGACCTTCTTCGCCATATCGACTCCGCCATTACCGCCCTTTCCCCAACATTCATTGAGTTCTACAGGAACGCCGAATTTTTCACATAAGTGTTTGAGTTCCGCAACCTCCGCATCTGTATCGGTAGCAAATTTATTGATGGCCACTAGCACAGGAACATTGAAAAAGCGTATATTTTCGATGGCTTTACGTAAGTTACTGAAGCCTTTTGTTACTGCTTCCACATTTTCTTTGCTCAACACTTGTTTCGGTACTCCGCCATGCATCTTTAATGCCCGTAATGTAGCAACGATAACAATCGTATCCGGAAAAATATTACCATAGCGGCATTTGATATCGAGGAATTTTTCCGCCCCCAAGTCAGCACCGAAACCGGCCTCCGTAACGACGATATCCCCCAATTTAAGGCCTAACTTCGTCGCTACTATGGAATTACACCCATGTGCAATATTCGCAAACGGTCCGCCGTGAACAATGGCCGGCGTATGCTCCAAGGTTTGTACAAGGTTCGGTTTGATAGCGTCCTTCATCAATAGTGCCATTGCGCCCTGACAACCTAATTGATGAACATATACAGGGTCTCCCGACAAATTACAACCGATAACAATGCGTCCGAACCGTTCTTTTAGGTCCTCTAAATCCTTTGCAAGACATAAAATCGCCATAATTTCAGATGCAACGGTAATCATAAAATGATCTTCCCGCGGAAATCCGCACACCTTTCCTCCAAGAGCGACCGTTACATTGCGTAGCGCCCGATCGTTCATATCGAGAACACGCGTCCAGGACAGTTGACGCAAGTCGATTTGCAGTTCATTGCCTTGATGAATATGATTGTCAATCATAGCGGACAATAAATTGTTTGCCGCTGTAATAGCATGCATATCACCTGTAAAATGCAGGTTGATGTCATCCATCGGTACGACCTGTGCATAACCGCCGCCTGCCGCACCGCCTTTGATACCGAATACAGGTCCTAACGACGGTTCGCGCAACGTAGCAATCGCATTTTTACCGATTTTTTGTAATCCCTGTACAAGGCCGATGCTCGTCGTGGACTTACCTTCCCCCGCCGGCGTCGGTGTAATAGCCGTCACGAGAACAAGCTTTCCGTCCGGTTTCGACTCAAGTCGACGAATGGCGTCAAAAGAGATTTTCGCCTTATAATGGCCATATTGTTCAATGTCATCAGCTGTGAGACCGCATTTATCAGCTATGACCTGAATTTTTTCCATCTTATTTTGTTGGGCAATTTCAATGTCGCTTAACATAATTTCTCCTCCATACCATTCAGCATTACCACTCTATCTGACATACCTATGCTTTTACCTTTATAGAATCCAATGGACTTAACATATCTTTATGGTTTATGCACTTCACAACAATATCTTAGATAATTGTCCACTGTGAATGTATCTTTGTACGCCAATAATACTATTATATGTGAAAGTATGAGTAATGTCTAATATAAATCTCTACTAAAATGAATCCTATCATAACCTTCGGCGTCTATCGGCGAATATATCACCTCAATCCAGTACTTTCATAATATATAAAGTCTGATCCAATATCACATAATAATTAAAATACGTGATATAGAGATTATAAAAAAAGAAACCCCGTCACAAATGACGGGGTCGTATGACTTACATTATATAATTATGAGTTAAATGGGAATAAAATAGGCAATAAAATTAAGGACACAACAGCGGATACCAAAATCAACGGTAAGCCGGCTTTCACAAAGTCCTTAAAACTATATCCGGCTACGTTATATACCATTGTATTCGCCGGCATACCGATTGGTGTCGCATATGCAAGAGAACTGGAAATAACGATGGCTACGAGGATTGCCTTAGGATCGAAGCCTAATTGAGATGCCAACGACAAGCCGATCGGTGCCAACAACGCAACGTCCGCCGTATTGGACATGAAGTTTGTCATGAATACGGACAAGAAGAATAATACCGCCAACAAAGCCAACGGATTTGGAGTTGCTCCTAAACCATCAACGATAAGATTGGCAATGAATGCACCTGTACCGGATTTAACCATCGCCGTACCGAGTGCCAACGATCCTGCAAACAAAAGAATTGTCTTCATATCGATAGATTTAACAGCCTCTGTTTCCGTAATAACACCGGTCGCTACGATAACAAGAGCACCTACCCAGGCACTGACAGCCAAGGATACGCCGATTTGTTTTTCAAAAATCATAGCCGCAATGGTCAACACAAGCACCAAGCCGGCAGTCCATTTTTTCCAGGCGGGAACATGGCTGAAATCAGCGTTCTTCTGATAATTTGCATCCGGCTCACGAGTCGGCACTTCCGGCAAGAAACGTTTGCCGATGAATGCGTAGAAAAGAGTACCTACGATTAGCATCGGTAACCCTACTTCACCGTATGCGAAGAAATCGAAGGATCCGAGACCCGCTTCTTGCAAGTTGGAGTTAGCGATCATGTTACCCGGGGAACCGATCATAGAGATATTCCCGCCCATCGCAGCGGCAAAAACGATTGGCATCAGAAATTTAGTCTGATTGAAGCCACCCTTTTTACAGATACCGATAACAACAGGAATCATAACAGCCGCAGTGCCCGTATTGGACAAGAAGCCTGACATAATACCGGTAAGCATCATAATAGCAATAATAAGAATTGTTTCATTTTTAGCAAATTTATTTACAATGTTACCTACGTCAACGGCTACACCCGTTTCAAAGAAGGCGGCACCAATAATAAACATCGCCATAAATAAAATGACATTAGAGTCAACAAAGCCTTTGAATGCTTCTGCTGCAGTCAACACACCGGCAAGGTGCAAACCGACAGCCACAATCATAGCTGTAATGGACAACGGGATTCGCTCCATCGCAAACATTACGATGGCAAATACTAGGAATCCCAATGTGACCATAATACTGTAATCCATGAGAATTTTCCTTTCATTGTAGAGTCATACTAGTCCAGTATATAAACAAAGCCTTATAATGTAAATTACCTAATTTGCATTTCAAAAATGAATTTTTCTTCATAATCGACATTTTAAAAGCCCTCATGTTCAAAGCATGAGGGCTCATTAGCTCATTATTGATATTATGTAGTTTTTAAACATTAAAAAGGAAATAGTAAAGGTAACAAAATAAGTGCCACAATGCTGGAAACGAATATAAGCGGTAATCCGGCTTTCACATAATCCATAAAACTATATCCGGCAATATTATATACCATCGTATTTGCAGGCATGCCAATTGGCGTTGCATAAGCTAACGAGCTGGCAATAACGATAGCGGCTAAGACCGCCTTTGGATCAAAACCAAGTTGAGAAGCTAAACTTAGTCCAATAGGTACTAATAATGCACATGTTGCCGTATTAGACATAAAATTAGTCATAAACACGCCCAGTACGAATAAAACGATTAACACAACGATTGGAGATGGACTTGCGCCTAAACTGTTAACAATAATATCGGCAATCACCGCGCCGGTTCCGGTCTTAACCATCGCATCGCCCAATGCCATAGATCCGGCAAACAGCATAATGGTTTTCATATCAATGGATTTTACAGCAACCGTTTCACTGATAACATTAGTCGCTACAAGTACAAGAGCACCTATCCAAGCACTGACATACAATTTAACACCTAATTGTTTTTCAAAAATCATAGCTACAATGGTTAAGATTAAAACAATCGCAGCCGCCCATTTTTTCCAAGATGGTACATGGCTATAATCATCATTACCTTCAAAAGCACCGTCAGGTTTATGACTTGGTGCATCAGGCAAGAATCGTTTGCCGATAGTCGCATAGAATATAGTACCAATTATTAGCATTGGCAATCCTACAAGCCCATAATCAAAGAAACTAAAGGAACCCAACCCAGCTTGTTGCAAACCTGATTGAGCAATCATATTACCAGGCGCACCGATAAGAGAAATATTACCGCCCATAGCAGCTGCAAACACCAACGGCATCAATAATTTCGTTTGCTTAAAGCCACTCTTTTTACAAATACCGATAATAACGGGAATTAAAACTGCCGCAGTCCCTGTATTGGATAGAAAGCCTGACATAATGCCGGTGATCATCATAACCGCTACAAGCAGAGAAGTTTCTGTCTTTGCAAATTTATTAACAACATTCCCTACTTCTACAGCAACACCGGTTTCAAAAAAAGCTGCACCAATAATGAACATTCCCATAAAGAGCAATACGTTTTGATCTACAAAGCCTGCAAATGCATCTTTGGCAGATAAAACACCGCTCAAATGCAATCCAACAGCTACAATCATAGCCGTAATTGACAACGGGATTTTCTCCCATGCAAACATGACGATGGCAAATACTAAAAAGCCAAGAGTTATGATTACACTCGTATCCATAAAGACCTCCCAATACACATAACATCTAAAACAGATACTAAAAGGAGGATTGTAAACTCCATACAAATCCTCCTATTCAGTTGAGCACAACCTATAACGGTATATTTTATTTAATGAAGCTTACGTGCTTATAAATTTCTTCCAATACTTCATCTTTCTTGGCATTGTATTCCACTTTTTTATTTTCAAAGTAATTATTTCCTTCCGCATCGATAGACACGATGAGAGGGCCAAATTTCTTTACGCGGCAAGTCCATAATGTTTCTGGCATACCAAGTTCACGCCAGTTAGCAGATTCAATCTCCTCTACCTCTGTAGCCGCAAGCACCGCATTACCGGCCGGGAATACACAGTGAAGAGCACCAAAATCCTTACATGCACGGGCAGTTTCCGGCCCCATACCGCCTTTACCGACAATGAGACGTACACCTGTCTGTTTTACAAATTCGTACTCGAATTTTTCCATACGCATGGACGTAGTAGGTCCTACAGAAATCATTTCAAATTTATCATCACCATGATCACGCACAATCGGACCCGCATGTAAAATAGCCCCGTTACGAACATCTACAGGTAACTTTCGACCATATTCAACGAGACGTCGATGAGCGACATCACGGCACGTTGTGATATGACCGTTTAAGTAAATAATATCCCCAGCTTTAATTCCTTCAAGATCAGATGCTTGAATTGGTGTTGTCAAAATATGCTTAGCCATTAGAATGTCACTCCTTTGTGAGATAAAATTTCGTACTTACCGTCTTTATCAAATATCATATGACCGCGGCGATGGTTCCAGCAGCCTACGTTTACGGCTACGGAAATTACGGATGGATGGCGGGACCCATGCTCGATGTTTACACCCATAACGGATTTGTCTCCGCCCATCCCTTGTGGTCCAAGATGCAATGCATTAATTCCGTCTTCAAGCAGTTGTTCCATATATGCCGCTTTTTCATTTTCCGCTTTAGAGGATACGGGACGCATCAATGCTTTTTTAGACATCGTTGCCGCCGTATCAATCGAAGTAGCAATACCGACGCCAACGAGCAGTGGAGGACATGCATTAAGTCCATAGCTTGTCATTAAATCCAATACAAATTTAGCGACACCTTCGTACCCTTCACCCGGCATCAAGGTCTTTCCGGAGCCGGGTAAGGAGCACCCGCCCCCGGCCATATATGGAAAGATTTCCACATCATCACGACCAGGAATGATATCCCATGTTATATAAGGTGCTGTGCGACCGATGTTCTTTCCCGTATTAAACTCATCAAAAGTCTCTACACAATTATGGCGCAATGGAGCATCCTGGGTCGCTTTATATGTCGCTTCACGCAAGATTTCTTCCAACTCTCCAATCAATGGATAATTAGAACCCACCTTCACCCAAAACTGTAAAACGCCTGTATCTTGACAAGACGGACGATTTAACTCATAAGCCAAATCCATGTTTTTATGCATCGTTTCATAAATTGTTTTCGCTAACGGATTCTTTTCATCCGCTGCAAGCTCTTTAATTTTTGCTTCTACATCATCTGGTAATTTTTTTGCCATATAAGCTATGAACTTTGCCATGACATTTGTCATTTCTTGCACTTGTTGTTCTTTCGTACTCATCGTAAAACCTCCTAAAAGGACTTCATTACTATCTTTGTTAAGGATCTCACAATATTATTAGTGGACTTAATCCCTTTTGATGATTACATTCTACGCTTTTTACCGAATTCAACTATCCATTTTAAAATATGATTTTTTATGGTGAAAGTATGAGAAATCATATACATTGCGCCGATTAATGTCTCTACTGATCTTATACGATATACAAATAAGTCCATATATAGAAAACTAAAAAAGCGCTACCTGTAAAAGGTAACGCTTTATTTCCCATATATTTATATAGGATTTTAACATATACAAAATCACCTACACCTAATCATTTTATATAGGCTGAAAAAAATATAAATTCACACCCATATACTGCACGAATATCCACCGGCATATGCCGAACAGTCAGTATATTTTATAACAATAAATCTATAATTCCTCTACGATTGCTTTCAGTTTAGCCTTAAGAGACTGCAATTTTTTATCTGCTTCAATCGAAGTTTCCCCATCGATAAGATTAAAATGATATGGCAAAAAAGAATTCAATATATCTAACATATCCTTATCACGGGTAGAAATCATTTCCTTCCAGTTGTGCAGTTTTGTTTTTCTCCCGATGCTTCGTGCCTGCTTACGATATTCAGACGGAGTCGTATGAAAATGCTTCTTAAAGGCCACGTTAAAGGCTTTTATATCAGGAAATCCACAGCGATTAGCAATACGCACTATCGCCTCTTCCGAATTGGCTAAACGCACCGTCGCTTCTCGTAATCTTAAGCGCAATAAATACTCAAGGAAGGAAACACCCAATTGGCGTTTGAAGAACTGTGATGTATAGTTCACATTATAGCCACCTACCCTTGCAATATCCTCTAATTCAATCTTCTGCTGATAATGTTCATCAACATAAGCAATCATCTTATCAAAGGTAGCGGCGGTCATATCTGCCGGTTTAGAGCTGATATGCACGGATTTTACCGCATCAACCTCACTATACACATCCCCCGCCAAAACCATGTAATGATGTTCAATCCACATGCGATTAGCAGGACTTTCACCATTAACCTCCAACAGCATCATCATCGCCGCATGATGGCGCAAAGATGTAAAGAACGGATTGTGACGACTAGTTTCATCTGATCGAACCACAAATTGATACATGCCGAAATTAGGATCAAACCCTTGAAAGAACTCCTTACCTACGTGAATAACGAGGGCTGTTGTATCCTCCTCCAATGCCAACGTAGCATGCCCGACTTGAGGCGAAATTATAATTGTATCGAGGGGTTCCATAGTAAAAACTTCGCTGTTACAACTCATCTCAATACGCCCTTTTAACAGAATAAGAATTTCAGTTTCACTATGCCAGTTGTAATGATATGTACTGACCTTGTATATGTGGCTACTGAAATCTATATGGTTGTTTTTATAGGTATAGTAAAAGTATTCCATTTATGTATCTCCTTATTCTATACATCTATTGTATCGAATAAAACCATCATTTCAATTGTCTCTGCGATACCTTCTCTTATTCTGTTCCAGCCGCAATAGATAAAGTCAGGTTATATTGCTCAATTATATCCATAAAATGTCCCTCTCAATTAAACCGGCTACAAAAAATGCACCCTTTATAAACTAAAGGATGCATTTATTATGATATATTTATTTGACTACGGTCAACAGTATCTTGAAGTTTCCACCTGCATCAAGGCTTATATGATGACAGTGTCACTCACGAAGATTACATAAGTGCTGTAATTGCTGCGGCCAAGCCAAAGAAGATCCCTGGTGCATTGGCTAATGCAACCGGTAAATCTCTATGTTCTTTAAACAAACCATATAGTACCCATAATGTACAGTTGATAGCAGCTACTAAAGGCTGAATCCAATCACCGGTGCCTGGATGTGCCAGATTGTTCATAATTTGTGGAAAGTAAGATACATACATAGCTACAGCTGTAACTGTTGCAACTTTCCCTAAGTTTTCCATAAATTTTACTCGAGTCATTATATCCTCCAAATGATTAACTCAACATAGTTTTGTTTTCTGATGAAGTATATTCTACTCGATTTGGTGAATATAACTATCCAAATTAAAAGGTAATTTTTTTAATAAAATCAAATAAAACATATAGTTTTCTCTCAATTTATTCTATTTCAAGGATTATGAACCTATAAATTCACCCACAAATGAGTATAGAAAAAGCACTACTTATTAAAAAGTAGCGCTTTAATAGATAAATTATATGCTTTCAATATATATAAAATCACCTACGTCTAATAATTCTATATCCATCAAAATATATTGCTCGCATTATAAAGATTCCAATATCAATACACCATGCGGATACGAATTATAACTCTTTGACAACATCGGCTAATTTTACTTTTAAAGTTTCTAGCTTTTGACTCATAAACTCTAACTCAGCCTTAGCTCTTGAATCATCTTCATACGATAAAAACGAATGTAATACATCAAGAACATCCTGATTTTCAACAGAAATAACTTCCACCCCATCATGTAATGTTGTTCTACGTCCGATTTCCTTTACCTTCTTGCGATATTCTGTTGGTGTCAATCGAAAATGCTTTTTAAAAGCCACATTAAAGGCTTTGATATCCGCAAAGCCGCATCCACTAGCAATCCTTGCGACTGCCTCGTCCGTACTGGTCAATAGAGCCGTTGCATCCCTGAGTCTCAAGCGTAATACATACTCAACAAAGGAAATACCCATTTGTTTCTTAAAAAACTGCGATGCATAGGCAACATTATATCCGCCAATCTTTGCAATATCCTCTAACTCGATTTTTTGTTGGTAATGCTCATCGATATAAGCGATCATTTTATTAAAGGAGGCCGGTTTTATATCACCGGGTCTAGCCTCTTCATGGACAAGTTTAACAGGATAAAACTCCCTAAATACATCACCGGCTAATGCCAAGTAATGATGCTCTATCCACATTCGATGTATAGGGCTTTCATCTTTCACCATTAACAACATCATCATAGCCGCGTGGTGACGCAAAGTTGTAAAGAATTGGTTATGGCGAGACCTTTCATCCGAATGGACAACGAATTGATACATTCCAAAATTCGGATCATACTGTTGATAAAACTCATTGCCTACATGAATTGCCAAAGCAATTACATCCTCCTCAAGGGCCAGTATTGAATGCCATACCTGAGGCGAAATAATAACGGCATCAAGAGGTTCCAGGGTAAAAACCTCATCATTACAACTCATTTCAACGCGCCCCTTTAACAGAATAAGAATCTCCGTTTCTCCATGACAATCGTAATAATATGTACCGACCTTATATATATTGCTACTAAACTCGATGTAATTATGTTTATATGAATAGTCGAAATAATCCATAGCAACCAATCGCTCCAACAATCAAACAAGTGGGTAATTAATACTAAGTTTAAAAGCTACCTTTTTCAAATAAAGATAAATGCATCCCTAAAATTAATAGGGATGCATTTATTATGATATATTTATTTAACTACGGTCAACAACATCTTGAAGTTTTCACGAGCATCGAGGCTATGAGGCACTTCAGACGACATGATCAATGTTTCGCCGGCTTTTACGGTGTGTTCCGTATCGCCGACAACGATATGTGCTTCTCCATCAAGGATTTGCACAATGGCATCCCCCACTGTTATATGCGTAGAAATTTCTTCCCCCTTCGGCAACGCAAATAATGTAATGCTGAGGCGTTCATTTTGAGCAATGGTAATACTGATAACTTGGCCGGCCTTATACTCCAGTACATCTGCTAGATGTAAAATTTCGTTAACAGGAATATTTTTTGTAAAAGTTTTGCTCATAAAAATCACTCCTTATATGACTGCATAATAGCTTTAAATCGCCGGTAACAGCCCTAACAGATACACATCGAACGTATCACCGGGATGTACTTCATGTATACCTCGCGGAATACATGCCAACGCATTAACAGTATATAGACCTAACATACTGCTACTATTAAAGTGACGGTTGGCAACAAAGCGTGGAGCCCCACCGCCGAATATCACTTTTCCTTGTACATAGCGGTCAAAAGCATTACGTTTAAAGATTTCTGTATCCATTACGCAAGCCACCACCGGAGTCGTCCAGTTAGACAACCCTTTATAGCGCTTCAAGGTCGGTGCTACGATTAAATGCCATCCATTAAAGGCAGCCCCCGGATTTCCGGACAAGCCGAAAATAATCTGACCTTTCGGTGTAACTGCACCATAGGATGCCGCGCCCGGTCGCATCTGAATACGGGCATAGATGGATTTAGCCCCTAACTTTTCATAAATAAGAGGCATCGTATCAAAAAGGCCTACCGATACACCACCGGAACTGATGATAACATCAGCATCTTCACTAAGTTTCAAAACATGATCGATTTCGGAGTCCAGTTCCTCAGGAGCATCGCTTACGTGATAGTGGGTTATCTTGTGAAAGCCTAAGTCCTCCAACACCCCGCATATCATAGCTCGATTAGAATTGTAGATTTTACCAGGTGTTAAACTTTCACCTGGCTCAATAACCTCATGACCGGAGGTAAGAACCAACACGCGAGGCATTGCATTAACAGATATATCGGTAATCCCGAGCCCCGTTAAAACAGTCTGTACCGTAGATGTTACCTCCGTCCCCTGAGGAATCACAATAGTACCGGCAACACACTCCTCACCTTGCGGGATGATGTGATCACCACGGTGATATCTTCCTTGAATCGTAATCGTCGTGTGCGGTTCACCTGTGCCGACTACCTGTTCCTGCATGATAACCGTATCACATGTATGAGGGATAGGTGCCCCCGTCATGATACGTACCGCATGACCGGGCTCGACAGGGTTCTCCCACACGACACCGGCCCCGATAATACCGTCAACGATATATTTATTACGTCCTGCTTCATAGGCAACGGCATATCCGTCCATAGCAGATTTTGAAAAGGCAGGTACATCTGTAGGAGCTATAATATCCTGAGCCAATACATAGCCCTTTGCAGCCTGAACATCAATCGTTTCTACTTTATGAACTTGCGTTTGTAAGGCCTCATCCCATAATTGGAGAGCCTCCTCGACAGTAACGACGGCCATCTAAACTCCTCATCATTTCCTGTATGTGGCGTACCAGTTCAGGTACGTCTCGATCTAACTTGCCAATTTCTATCGTCGCCACTCGGTCCATGGAATCCGAGATAAACGCTTCCGTATGTCCCTCTTGGGTAACCTCTATAATAGGAGCAATCCCTTGAGACCGCGATTCTAGTATAACTATATCCACGGGCATAAACTGTGATATTTCATACAAGTTTGATTGTTCTTTTGTACGTATGCAAATCGCTGTTTCAGTAGGTCCTGCAATAGCAACAGCATCAGCCCCCGCTTTATAGGCAAGGTCTGTATCTGTTCCCTCATGGTCCATCTGAAAGCCGTGTTTATCACTTTTTACAACACCGACGGATAACCCGATTTGTCGTAACTCGGATACAAGGCGCGTCACAACGGTAGTCTTACCCGTTTTACGTTTTGACGCGACCACGCTGATTAAAGGTACCCGGCGGAATTCATTTTCAGCTAAAGCCCGAGCCCATTGATAATCTTCAAATCTGTTTACATTTCGCAATGCATGACTCTGATCCTGTGCATCAATCAGTTCCACGGCTCCGATTATATCGATGGCATGACGCAAAGATACATCATCTCCGGCGATAACGGCTTGCAACAAAGGTACAATAGACGGTCTGTATATGCCCGCCATAGGCTCACGTTGTCCGCTACAGCCGATTGGAACAATAGCATTCCAATCATCTTCGTCGACTTTATATAACCATTCATAATACAGAGACACATCCATAAACGGCATGTCTACAGCCATCACCGCATAGGCAGGGCTCGCCCCGACGGACAAGGCACTATAGAGACCACCTAACGGACCGCAGCGCTTCACAGAATCCCGAACAATGGAAACCCTCTCTTTCTCATTGTTCGATAAAGTATCAATGATATGAGTTTGAATGGCAAGTCCTAATCGATCATCATCACCGACGGAAATTATAATATCTTTAACATCCGCCTCTAACCCCTTGCGCAAAGCATGTGAAATGAGACTTTCACCATTAACCCACGGTAACAGAGCCTTAGGTCGCCCCATCCGCGTACTCAAACCACCGGCTAAAATAATTAAACCTAACTCACTCACGACGTTTTAACCCTCGTTTTACCCCTTGGTATATAAACAATAAAACAACGATATTTATGATACCGTCCGGCACCATATAGGATGCATTGTACACCATCGAATAAATCCATGGATTTTGCCCCTGTGGCGCATAACTGGCGAATACGACAGCACCGCTCGTAACCGATGCCAACCAGCGCAATGCGATAGCCACGACGGAACCGCTGATAAGACCTGTGAAAGAATCCTTAAAATAACCGCATACACCGATGGCACCGTAAGCGACTACATAATCCAAAATAATGCTCAAATAATGCACAGATGACTTGAATCCCAAAATAAAATGCAAAATACCGTACACGACGCCGGCAAAGATACCGCGCGCCCCGCCCCAGCGATACGCAAAAATCATGAGCGGTACCAAAGAGGCAGCCTTTATGGAGCCCCCTTGAGGCATGTGGAAAATCGTAATAAATGATAAGACTTGCGCAATGGCGATAGCTACACCGGCTTCGGCAAGCATACGCGTTTTAGACTGACCCATCTGTATCGACCTCCTATGTAAAGTGAACTTATTAATATCATTAAATACAGTCTATCTGTATTGTACTACAGAATTCAAGCTACACCAATCAAATATTCGGAATGTGTTGAAAATTTTCCTCCTCTCTTGTATAATGGTACAGGTTCATTATGTAGTAACTCGAAGGAGATATAGAAACTATGATCAATACAACGAACATCTTTGATTATGAAGACGTGCAACTGATTCCTAATAAATGTATCATCAACAGTCGTAGCGAGTGTGACACACATGTTAAATTGGGTAACCGCACCTTCAAATTACCGGTAGTTCCTGCTAACATGCAGACCATCATCGACGAAGCGTTGGCTGAAAAATTAGCACGTGAAGGCTATTTCTATATCATGCATCGTTTCCAACCTGAACGTCGTATGGACTTTGTAAAACGCATGCACGACCTTAAACTATATTCTTCTATCTCTATCGGTGTAAAAAAAGAAGAGTTCGCCTTAGTTGACGAATTCAAACAAACAAATTTAACACCCGATTACATCACAATCGATATTGCACACGGTCATTCCAATGCAGTTATTGATATGATTCAATACATTAAAAAGAACTTACCGAATACATTTGTTATCGCCGGCAATGTGGGGACACCGGAGGCGGTACGCGAACTTGAAAACGCTGGTGCTGATGCGACAAAGGTAGGCATCGGTCCCGGTAAAGTCTGCATTACTAAACTAAAAACCGGCTTCGGTACCGGAGGCTGGCAGCTGGCAGCGGTGCGCTGGTGCGCAAAGGCGGCCACAAAACCTATAATCGCTGACGGCGGTATCCGCGACCATGGCGACATCGCAAAATCCATCCGCTTCGGAGCTACCATGGTCATGATCGGCTCTCTCTTTGCCGGTCACGAAGAATCCCCCGGAGAAGAAAAAATCGTTGACGGTCAAGCTGTAAAAGAATACTTCGGCTCCGCCTCCGAATTTCAAAAAGGAGAACGCAAAAACGTGGAAGGCAAAAAAATCTTCATCCCTTCTAAAGGATCCATCTTCGATACATTGATTGAAATGGAACAGGATTTACAATCCGCAATCTCCTATGCGGGCGGCACAACCTTACAGGCGATTCGAAAAGTAGATTATGTACTTGTTAAGAACTCCATCTTTAACGGCGATCGCTAATTAAACAGAAAAATACAAAAAGAAAACCATAAGCCTCGACACTAGCTTTATCAAAGCTCGTCCAGGACTTATGGTTTTTATTTTTGTATTACCTGATGTATGAATTTATAGTATCTAATACTTATTTGTTCTTAATAATATTAAATTAGTTGATGATATTCAGTTACGTATGTCTTAATTCTATTAAGTCTAAACCGATAAACTACATTTCGGTCTCTTCCACCTTATTCATCATAATATATGCATATTTTCCGATAACCGCACTCACCACAAGCAAACAGGTAAGCACGATGAAAGCCACAGTAAGGCTCGTACCATGAGCGATAAACCCGATTAATGCAGGGCCCATCAATATCCCCATATAGCCGAGCATAGTCGATGTCGCCACCGCCTGCGTCATAGGAATAACATTCTGTTCCCCCATTGCGGAGAACAAATTCGGTACGATCATCGCTAAGGAGATACCTAAGAGTAAATAGGTATACATGGATGCGTGCCCCGGCAATGCGACGATGAGCCCCATTGCAACAGCACCTAGCAAGTACCCGCCTACCACAACCTGTTTAGAGGATAAATGCTTACCAAGAGTGTTGCCAAGCAACCGGCCGATACACATGGTGCCATTAAAAAGCATAACCCCCATTACGGCTTCTTGAATAAGAATTCCTTTATCTTCATGAAGATATAACGCACTCCAGTCCCCTACTGCGCCTTCCACCAAATACGACACGAAACATAAAAGGCCGAAAATAACCGCAATAGGATGAAACGATAAAGGACTTTTAGATTTCTTTACCGTTTTTGCATTTGGATCTGTCCCAAAGGGCAACATGAATCGACTGATAACAACAATAGCGATGAACAATATGATGAGTAGTCCCCAGATACTTTTATCAACAGGCAAGGATAACATTTTTAAAAGTACGAGCAGCACGCCGGCCCCGGCAAAGCCGCCCAGACTCCATCCGCCGTGATAAGCGCCCATCAAATGTTTTTTGCTCACCTTCTCAGTGAGAATCGCCTGCAAATTAGCGGACGAGCTGCTGAGCCCTACGCCGATACCAAAGAAAAATAACGCCACCGTCGTTTCAAAAATGGTGGAACACATAATCACGACGGCAAGGGACAACATACCGATAAAACTGCCGGTAAGCACCGTCTTCTTGCACCCCAAAGTTTCTACCATTTTACCCGCTACGGCCATAGACACACAAGAACCTACACCGAGCAACAAAATCATAGAACCCAATACATCCTCACCGATGCCGAGCTTCACCTTTAAATAAGGAACAAAACCGGCCCATAAGGCCGTATACATACCGGGGATAAAAAACGCCCCGAAAGCACCGCGGATATTTGCTCTTGAAATAGAAACTTGATCGTTCATTGCATCCTTTCTGGCTTCTAGAACCGCCCGGCAAAGGAAGGTCCTTTTTATCCGCAGAGCACGAAAACATGCGCCATGCAGGAAACCATTTTAACTACAATATGATTAATATTGGAATATAATAAACCTCTTTACGGAAAATGTAAAGAGGTTTATTTCCAAAAAATATTAACGATAAACTCATCAAAACACTATCGTGAAGCAGCTTCGGTACAAACAGAAACACGTTCAATTGAGGGCTTAAACATAAGTAAATACAGGATGTAGACATTAATAATCGGGATGATAACCCCTAACAACCAATATCCGCTTCGCCCGGTATCATGTAATCGACGCACAATACAACTTAAATCCGCAAATATATACCAGCCCCAGTAAATACAATAAAAAAATAGGCTAATCAAAAATGCAGTTTCATCATAAAAAAAATATCATACATCAAAAAGAGTATTTGATTCAAAATTGTAGTAATCAGTTGGAAAGCAAATACGCCCCAATATAGTTCCTGTCTTTTTGACCTGGTACGATAATCGAATAATTTATCTATAAACATGGTCTTACAACTGTCTAATGCATATGATAAGCCAATACAATCCCAGAAGTTTGTAGACTTATCGTTTTCAGGATATATAGCTCCATAAGTAATTTCATAATCTCCGCTGCGTTGCATCCCTCTTGGCAGTCCATGTAAATTCTTTTCTTCACTAGATGGTAATAAAACCAGTGCAAAAAAAGCAATACACTCATAGAAAAAGTATACATATAAATGTAATGTGGATTCTAAGTCGATCAATGTTATCCTTTGTTGTATTCCCCACTGCAAAAGTAACAGTAGATTAAAAGCAAAAACTATATATTGAGCGTAACGTCCTATATTAGAGTCGAAGTAGTCATTTAAACGCCTCTTAATTAATTCACTAAAAGCATAAAATATAATTATGTTAACCATTATTGTTAATATAAAAAATGTACCGTGAGCAAAAGTATAGTTTGATGAAAAAACAAATGTATCAAAATTCTCATCGAACTTGTATTTTAAAGACTTGACGATGCCAAGAATAAGAAATAAATTGATACCTAACATCTCAAAAGTTAATGCTAAAACACCAATAAAGTAAGGAAAATTAAGAAGTCTCTGATTAACCTTAAGATCTCTAATATTTACTTTCATTAAATTCCATTCATCCAGTAGATTAATCATTATAGAACTCCTAAAAACACTAAGCACAACTGCTTTATATACTAAATTACAAAGACTCAAAAACTATAACAAATATAGTATCGGTTTCAACCAAACTATTTATTCCGCTGTAACCATGCAATCGCATATTCCGCATACACCGCGGATGCCGCGGACAGTACGGAGTCATCCATATTAAATCGATTGTTATGATGATCATAGACGGCATCTACATCAGGGTTTTGAATGCCGATAAATGCAAAGCATCCCGGCTTTTTCTGTAAATACCACGCAAAGTCTTCTCCGGGCATCACTTTACGCATTTTCGACAGTTTATCCGCACCGAGCGTATCGATAACCACCTGTTCAGCAAGAGCGCTGCAACTTTCATCATTAATCGTCGGAGGAACCCGTTTTTCATAGGTTAATGTCGCCTCCGCGCCATAGGCAAGGGCCGTATGTTCCACGATTTGACGCATTCGATCGACGATATACTCCTCCTGATGAGGATCAAAGAAGCGAACGGTTCCGCCCATTGTCGCCTCTCCGGGAATCACATTCCATTCCGAGCCGGAATGAATATTTCCGATTGTGACCACTACGGAATCAAGGGCGCTTACATTACGGGATACAACCGTTTGCAGATTCAGAACGATGGCACTGGCCACAACCACCGCATCAACGGCCTGATGCGGCTGAGCTCCATGGCCTTGTTTTCCCTTTACATTAATAGAAAACAGGCTGCTCGCCGCCATGCGTTCCCCCGCTTCAACAGATACGAGACCGGCGGGCAAATCAATCCACACATGACCGCCGAAAATGGCGTCAATTTTTTCAAACCAGTCACCGAATTTAATAAATTCCGGTGCACCACCGCCGGTTTCTTCAGCCGGTTGGAATACGAGGTATACATCTCCCTCCAAACGATCCTTCATCTGCATCAGCATTTTAGCCGCCCCTAAGAGAATCGCCATATGCCCGTCATGACCGCACGCATGCATCTTGCCGTCTACCTCGGATTTATATTCGCATGTATTATGCTCCTGCACAGGCAGCGCATCAATATCGGCACGCAAACCTATCGCCTTGCCCGGTTTAGCCCCCCGAATGATACCGATGAGCCCCGTCTTGCGCACGTCATCAACATGCACCTCAACGCCCATGGACTCCAATTCTTTAGCCAAGGTCTTCGTCGTTTCGAATTCTTCATTACTTAGTTCCGGATGTCTGTGAAAGTACCGTCTCCATTCCTGTACATAGGTTTTATATTGTTCAATCAAATCACGACTATGCATATTCTATCTCTTTCTCTATTAATCCCCTATTTTCCCCTTTTTATCAGGAATAAAAGGCCTAACGTAAAAGAAAACGGCAGGCAAAAACCTGTCGTTTTCTAATTTCTTATCGGTTGCGCAATACCGCCTGTACCGCAAAGGTTACAACAGCTGTGGCCGCTGCTACAGCAACTGTAATTTTTAATGTAGTACAAACTTCGTCTTTGGTCGGTTTTGCTTTGCTTGCAATATCCAATGTTTTAGCTACTGCAGGCACTAGTACGTCGTTGCGTAAGGATTCTGTATTCATGATAGTCCTCCATTCATTATATTTCTTTTAGAGTATCACGAATATTGTATAAAGTCTACAATGTTTATTATCTCTACACGGTTTATTTACTTAGACTTTCAATAACATCAGCCACAACTGCAACCGCCTTTTCCAGCTGCTCTTGAGGAATGTTAAGAGCCGGCAATAAACGGACCTTGTTTTTCGCTGAAAGTACGACAACCCCTCGTTCTAAACATTTCAAGATTACATCCTTCACATCGACGGTCGTTTCGATACCGAGCATCAAGCCCATACCGCTGACATCGACAATTCCCGGTTTTCCCGCCAATGCGGATTTTACATAATCCCCTTTAGCTTTAACGGTTTTGAGAAATTCCGGCGTCAATCGACTGATAATGGTATTTCCGGCCGCCGCACAGATAGGATTACCGCCGAACGTAGTGGCATGAGCGCCGGCAGTGAGTACATATTGCATTTTTTCATTAAACAGTGTGGCCCCCATTGGCAAACCTCCGGCAAGTCCCTTAGCGGTAGACACGATATCCGGCTCAATACCGAACTGCTCATACGCATACAAGGTGCCTGTCCGGCCGTTCCCTGTTTGCACCTCGTCGATAAGAACCAGTTGATCGTGCTCATGAGCATATTTTGTAACGGCTTGCACAAATTCCGCATCAAGCGGCATAACTCCGCCCTCACCTTGAATCGGTTCCATCATGACGGCGCATACATTCGGATTCGATAACACCTGCAGTGCCGCCTTTATATCATTAGCAGGTGTATGAACAAATCCTTCTGTAAAAGGAAAGAAATGCTGATGAAATACATCTTGCCCCGTAGCGGATAATGTCGTTACGGTACGCCCGTGAAAGCTGTTGACGAGCGTGACGATTACATTGCGACCGTCCCCATATGTATCATGACTGTACTTACGAGCCGCCTTGATGGCACATTCATTGGATTCCGCTCCGGAGTTGGAGAAAAACACCTTCTTCATGCCCGTTTTGGCACATAACTGTTTAGCCAATTCGATTTGCGGTAATGTGTGATATAAATTCGATACATGATTAAGAGCATGAGCCTGCTTCGTCACCGCATCGGACCACGCTTCGTCATCCACACCGAATGCGGTAACGCCGATACCGGATCCCAAGTCAATATACTCTTTACCGTTCACATCCCACAATAAAGAGCCTTTCCCCTTTTCAAAACATACATTGAAACGGCCATACGTATTGGCTATATATTCTTTATCCTGTTTTTCAAAATCTGTTGTACTATTCATCATATCCTCCAATCGTACGATCCTTATCGATACCTGTATCCTATAGACCACTTATCGGATATACGCCTATATTACACAGAATAATGACCTTACCGAAAACATGTTAGCCGGCTACAAACATCGTGCCAAGGCCTTCATCTGTCAACAATTCAATCAAGATAGCATGCGGTATTTCTCCGTTGATAATAAATACCTTTTGAGCTCCCGCTTCAATGGCCTCTAAGCAGCAGTCCACCTTCGGAATCATACCGCCGGCGATAATGCCGTCCGCTTTGAGCTGAGCCGCTTCCGACACGGTAATCTTTGAAATCAGCGATAACGGGTCATTTACATCACGCAAAACACCGTCAATATTGGTCATGGCAACCATCGTCTCCGCTTTAAGAGCCCCAGCAACTTTTGCGGCCACCGTATCTGCATTGATATTATAGGTCTTGCCGTCTTTCCCCATCCCGATAGAAGATATGACAGGAATATAACCCTTGCTGATAACATCATCGATAACTGTCGTGTCGATATAATCGATGGCCCCTACATAACCGAGTGTTTCATCCTGTCGGTGCACCTGAATCATATTGCCGTCCACACCGCAAAGACCGATAGCCTTGCCGCCGAGATCCACAAGATCCGCCACGAGGCTTTTATTCACCTTGCCGGCTAAAACCATTTGTACCACATCCATAGTCGGTTCATCGGTGACGCGTAAACCATTCGAAAAATGAGATTCTATGTTCATAGCATCTAATGTGCTGTTGATGGCGGGACCGCCTCCGTGGACGAGAACAACTTTCACCCCCACCAATTGGAGCAACAGTAAATCCTTCATAACGGACTTTTTCAACGCCTCATCGGTCATGGCATTCCCGCCGTACTTAACGACAACATATTGATCTGTATATTGTTTTATATATGGAACGGCCGCCGTCAAAATATGTGCCCGCATCGCATTTGTTACATTATTCATGATGTCCCCTCTAGCCTAATTCCAATCCGGTTTCCTCCGGTAAGCCTAACGCGATATTCATGCATTGGACGGCTGCGCCCGACGCACCTTTACCTAAATTATCGAAAATCGCATGAACCATGATGCGGTCGTCATTACCCGTCACATGGATTCTCATGCTGTCCGTATTACTCATCTGATTGGCGTTGAGCATACCGCTATTGCTATTTTTATCAAATGGCGCCACGTTTACGATGACGCTGTCCTTGTAAAAGTCAGTCAATGTATGTTGCACCGTAGCTATACTGATAGGTTTTTGACATAATCGGCTGTGAATACCGACGGTGACCTCCATGCCTGAATAATAATCGTCAACGATGGGCATAAAAATCGGAGCCTCACTGAGACCGCACACATGCTGCACCTCCGGTAAGTGCTTATGCTGTTGTCCAAGGCCATATTGACGTGGCGCATACAGGAAGTAATCCTTCGGTTCGCTCTCATATTGTCCGATCATTTTCTTACCGCCGCCGCTATATCCCGTTAGTGATGTGATGGTAAACGGATAATCAGCCGGTACAAGTCCTGCCTTTATAAGCGGTGCGATACAGGCGATCATGCCGCTCGCATGACATCCGGGATTTGCGATATGCTTTTCTGTAGCAATCGCTGTTTTGTAGCTTTCACCAAGTTCAGGAAAACCATAGGCCCAGTCCGCATTCGTTCTGAAAGCCGTCGATGTATCGATAACCTTACACGGCAAATCACCGATGGCCGCCATAATGTCCTTGGATACCGCATCCGGCAAACAAAGAAATACGATATCTGCATTCTTAGCTACCGCTTTGATAGCTTCGACATTTTTACGATCCTCATCGGCGGTAGCCAATAATTCAATATCTTTTCTGTCGGACAACCGTTCATGAATCCGGAGCCCCGTGGTTCCTTCATGACCGACGATAAACACCTTATACGATGCCATACTACACCTCAATTCTCACCTCTATATCGGTGATCAAACCTGCTCTTTGTTCACGGCACTCTCTGCCATGCTGAATAAACTATACTCATAATCGCTTAAAGCAAAGAATTTATTTCATTGGATAGTCGCCGAATGTGGCAACCATAACAGCCTTAATCGTGTGAAGGCGATTTTCCGCCTCTTGGAACGCAAGAGAATTAGGACCTTCAAAGACTTCTTCCGTCACCTCTATACCGTTCATGCCGAATCGTTCAAAGATATCGTGACCGACCTGTGTTTCCGTATTGTGGAACGCCGGTAAGCAATGACAGAATTTAACATTTGGATTTTCCGTCAGTTCCAGCATCTTTGCATTTACCTGATACGGTTTGAATGTATTGATACGTTCCTCCCACATATCGTAAGTGTCGCCCATCGTCACCCATACACCGGTATAGATAACATCTAAACCTTTAACGCCGCTCGCCACATCATCCGTAACGGTAATGGTCGCACCGGTCTCCTTCGCCACCTTGAGGCATTCTTCATAGAACGGTCCGGCCGGCCAGAATTTTTTAGGTCCGATCAATCTGAAATCCATCCCCATTTTGACGGCACCGCTCATCAGAGCGTTGCACATATTCGATTGCCCATGTCCTACATAGGCAAAAGAAATTTCATGCAACGGTTTATCCATATTCTCCTGTAAGGTCAAGAAATTGGCCAAGGTCTGTGTGGGATGATCCATATCTGTAAGGCCGTTCCACACAGGCACACCGGAATAATCCGCCAATGTATCTACATCTTCTTGCGCAAATCCTCTGAATTCGATGGCATCATACATGGAACCCAATACACGAGCCGTATCCTTTAAAGACTCCTTTTTATTCATCTGAGATCCGCTTGGTCCGAGGTACGTCGTATGCGCCCCCTGATCTACAGCCCCGACTTCAAAGGCACAACGAGTCCGTGTGGAATCCTTTTCAAAAATAAGGACGAAATTTTTCCCGGTTAATGTCTTTACCTCCGTACCCGCTTTTTTATCCGCCTTAAGTTGAGCCGCAAGTTTTAGAAAATACTTGATTTCATCCGGTGTATATTGAAGCATTGTTTTAAATGATTGATTCTGTAAACTTTTCATAATAACCTCTTATTTCTCCTGTAATAACTCCGCTGCTATGCCGGCCATCATGGTAATTCCCGGTTCCAGTATGCTTTCATCAATGGTGAAAGCTGCATTATGTAAGGCCGGATTACCTTCAAATCCCGTTCCCAACCAGAGGAATGCCCCTTTGATTTTGTTTAGATATGCGGAAAAATCTTCCGCCGCCATCGACGGAAATTCCGGATGTACCACCGCATCCTTGCCGAGATAGGTTTCAACGATATGTGTAACATAGTCAATAGCATCCGCATCATTAATTGTGGCCCCATGTCCACGACGATATTCCAATGTACTGGTTGTACCGAACATCATGTCGAGGGCCTTGAGACTTTTACCGAGGCGACGTTCAATGTAATCGCGTTTCGCCGGGTCATAGGTTCTGCAGGTTCCCTCCAGATATGCATCTCCGGAGCCCACATTATATCGATCACCTGAGTTAAAGACACCGATTGTACATACGAGATTGTCCATAGGATTGGTTTCACGAGCCACTATGGACTCTACATTGACAATCCAGTTCGCCGCGGCCACAATGGCATCAATACCGTTGTGAGGCTCGGCTCCATGGGTAGCCTTTCCCTTGATATGTACGAGGAATCGATCCGACGCGGCCATGAAATTACCTTTCTTGAGTCCCACCGTTCCCACCGGCAGCTGAGGCCATACATGAAGCCCGTAAATCTCGTCCACATCATCCAAAACACCGGAGTCCACGATACCTTGTGCCCCTTTAATAAGTGCTTCCTCCTCCGCAGGCTGGAATACGAGTTTCACAGTTCCGTGTAATTGGTCCTTGACGGATTGCAGAATGGCTGCCGCTCCTAATAGAATAGCCATATGGCTGTCATGGCCGCATGCATGCATAACACCGGGATTCTCAGATGTAAAAGGTAGACCCGTTACCTCCGTGATAGGCAATGCATCCATATCTGCCCGAAGTCCCACTACAGGACCGTCAAAAGCACCTTTAATCTCTCCGATAACTGCATATTTATATACATCCGCTTTAAAAGGAATACCTAAATCCGTCAGCACGCTCTGAATAAACGCGGATGTTTCCTTTTCTTCACCGGATAGTTCAGGATGGCTATGAATATGACGGCGCCATGCCACAACTTGTTCTTTATATTGAGAGGCATATTGTTTAATTAAATCTTGTAGTGTATGCATGACGATTTCTCCTTTTCCGCAAAATATACAGAGTCCATTTATTTATACACAAACTTTGTATTTTTATAATCCATGTACGTATTATAATCCCATAATTTTCATTGCGCAAGTATTTATACGTTAATAGCGTATTTTTATTTGTAATTATACATATCGCATTTTGTAATACCCATACAATCGACTCGAACCGAATATATCAAAATACAGGAAATAATAATATTACAATGAAGCGTCTTTGATGTACTTTCAACATAATAGAGTCATAATATAAACAGCACACAAAAAAGGCACCTTCCACGGAAGATGCCTTAGTATTGTAAAATCTAACATATTAAATTATATTTCACCGTATATATCATGTATCACCATAAAATACGATAATATATTAAGCATACTTATACATAATTTATTTTTCTAAAGTCGTTTCGTCCAACAATGTTCCGTCAGGCAAGAAAGACTTAATCGTTAACGAATGTTTTGTCACCGTCATAGACATATAGTTATCCGTTTCCGGTTGCGGCGCCACATATACATCCAGCGGATGTCTTACCCATAACCCCGGGTACCTCACATCACCGGCAACGCCCGTAATGATATAAAGAGGTCCCGATGCATCTCGGTCAAAATTACGCACATGACCGCGATTGCGATAGGTATGTAAATGCGCCGACAACACAAGATCCACATTAAATTCATCGAAGATAGGCATAAACAATACACCTTCCTCGCTAAATCCGGAAGCACGACTGGCCCCTTCGCGATTAACCGCATATTGGAACGGATCACGATGCATGAGCACTACTGTCCATTTCCTGGTATTAGACGCTAAGTCCTGCCGCAGCCATTCGACCTGCACATCATATAAATCAGGATGATGTACATCGTGATTGTCCTCATGGTTACTTTCATACAATTGCGTATCCAGTACGACATAGTGAACATCGCCATAATCATAAGAATAATAACGACGATTAAACGTATCATTCCCGTTACCCGGCACATCAAAATAATTCAGATACGCCCGGGGTTCACGCATTTTCCAATCTACGGTATACATTTCATGATTTCCCAATAACGGCGACAACGGAATTCGTGTACTGAGAGGTGCAATAGAATTTAGCCATGCGCGCCATTGTGACGCCGCTTCACCGTTATCCACAAGATCGCCCATGCTGATATACATAGCCGCCTCAGGGTTACGTTGAGCTGAAGCTTTTACGATTTGATTCCATCCGGAATAATCAGCGGACTGCGAATCCGGGTAGATGAGCACCTCATATTCATCGGCGCCGGCCGTTTTCAAGGGGTACCATTCACTGCGTCGATCCGTTCCATATCCGACACGATATTCATACTCGGTATCCGGTGCGAGTCCGGTCAATGTCGCCTCATGAATATATGTGCTTGTACCGTCGTCCGTGAAAGCCTTACTTGATGCATTCTGACTCATAAGACTTGTTGCGGATGTATCACAGAGCTTACGATATTCAACCAGCCCATCAGACTCATCACTATCCGATTGCCACATGATGGTTCTGGCAACACTGTTGTCTTTGGCAACAATCTGACGAATATAACGCCCCTCTGACGCCAATAACGGTTTAATCTCCTGCCCCGTAGCAACCGCCATGCCACGCTCGAGAAAGGAGACGAAAACATCACGATATTCATAAGCACCAAAGAATAAAGCCGCAACAACAGCTCCGATGCCTATTATTTTTAATAAATACTTTTTATCCATATATCCTCATTTTTATATATTGTAAATACATGACCTTATTGTACAAATTAAAGTTCACTTTAAGTCAATATATAATTTTATCATCTTATATAACACCATATAAAACAAAGGGAGGCTGGGCCTCCCTTTATTTTTCATAATACTGTTTCATCTGTGTATAGCCGTTTACAATGACTTCAATTTCGCCTGTGCGAGGATGGAAAATTAATCCGTGAATAGGCACATCTTTAGGGATAAGAGGATTAACTCGCAGTTCATCTACCGTGTCCTCCACATTTTCCGCAGGATGTGTAAATCCGTCCGCCCATCGCTCCATTTCCCGCTTTACCATATGAATCGCTTCCGGTGCGATACCGCGAGCCAGCATCTTTTCCGTCAAGTCCTTCGCCGTCGTCTTGGACATACCGCATTCATGATGTCCGATAATAAAAATTTCATTAACACCGAGTTCATAGATACATACCAGTAAGCTGCGAACAACGCCATCAAAAGGACCGGTAATACAGTTTCCGGCGGTCTTTACAATCTTAGCTTCCCCACGGCCGATGTCCATGGAATCCTCCAGAAAGTTTACAAGGCGTGTATCCATACATGTGACAATGGCCATCTGACGACTCGGCATCTTACTGCACTTTGTATCAGTTTCCACATAACCCGTATTTTGATCTTCCACGTATTCTCTATTATGGGCTAAAATATCATCCAGTAAACTCATGGTACCTCCTATATTAAAAGATTATAGTCAATTAACGGTCCGGCGTAGACAATGCCTCAATAGCGACGCTGCCGCCGCGAACGACTTCGATACGATTGACAAACATATCCTTAAACAGTGCAATCATATCATTATTCTTTGAGACTGTCTTTACACATTGTACGAGAACGGATTTACGATTATAATCCACAACGAGCAGATCAAAGGTTTGGGCGATGCGGAAAATCTCCTGCTTATCCGCCTCCTTACAGCTGTTTACCTTGATAAACAACAATTCCTTCTTCGTAATCGCCATATCCGTAAAGTCGATGACCTTGATAACCTCTACGCTACGATTTAACTGCTTAATGATCTGTTCGTATGTCAAATCATCACAGGTCAGATCAATAGTCATCCGCGACATCGTCGGATCTTCGGTTTCCCCTACGGTCAATGTATCAAGATTATAATTCTTACCTGCAAAGAGGCCTGAGATTTTAGCTAACACGCCGATCTGGTTTTCCACATACGCCGAAATACAGCGCTTTTTCATATGTAATTCCATAGCCCCTCCTATTTCTTGTCCTTCAATAACATATCACTCAAGGATTTTCCCGCCGGCACCATAGGTAGAACATTGAGTTCCGTAGGAATGATAAATTCCAATAAAGTCGGACCTTCTTTGAAAGTATCCGCCAAATGGAATCCTTTTTCTATATCCTTCACCTTTGTAATGCGCATAGCCTTAGCACCATAAGCCTCAGCCAGTCTCACGAAATCCGGTACGTATTCAAACTCGTCATTATCAATCATACTACGTGTAACAATGGCGCTTTCATCCATCAACAAGTTCGTACAGGCATACCGTTTATCATAGAATAGCTGCTGCCATTGACGTACATTGCCGAGATAGCCGTTATTAAGCACGATGAGTGTCATCGGCAATCGATAATGCATAGCCGTAGCAAACTCTTGAATATTCATCTGTACACCGCCATCCCCGCAGATGGCGAAAACACGACGATTCGGATTTCCCAGCTGAGCCCCTAAAGCGGCAGGAAAGCCATACCCCATCGTACCGAGACCGCCGGATGTCAATAATTGACGACCGCCTTTCAACTCTAAAAATTGAGTTGTCCATAATTGGTTCTGACCCACATCGGTCGCTACAATAGGGCGATCATAGTGATTATTGATATAATCTATGACGATTTGAGGTGTTAAGCCCTCTTCATCGGCTTGCGTAACAGGTCGCTCCTCTTTCAGTTTCTGCAATTGTTTAGGCCATTCGCCGAGGTCATGAGGCTCGATATATTCCAATAATTTCTCAATCGCCAGTTTCGCATCAGCTACAACGGGAATATCCACCTTAATATTTTTAGAAATCGATGCCGCATCAACATCAATATGAATAATCTTACAGTTTTGAGCAAATGTGCTCAATTTACCCGTAATGCGATCGTTAAAACGGGTGCCGATTGAAATCATCACGTCACAATCCGTAAGGGCTACATTAGGTGCATATCCGCCGTGAATCCCCACATTCCCTAGGTATAAAGGATGACGCGAATCTATAGCCCCTTTTCCCATTAATGTAGTGACCACGGGAATACCCGTTTTTTCAACAAGCGCCGTCATAAGTTCATTGGCGCCGCTGATGCTGACACCGCCACCTAATAGAAATAAAGGACGCTTTGCCTTTTCGATAACGGAGCAGGCCTTCTTGATTTGTCCGACATGGACCGTCGTATTCGGTTTATAGCCTCGGATATTCACCTCTGTCGGGTATTCATCGGATCCCATTGTCTTCTGAATATTTTTAGGTATATCCACCACAACCGGTCCAGGTCGACCCGTACGGGCTATATAAAAGGCTTCTTTCAAAATGCGGCCCAAATCCTTGCGGTCACGAACAGTAACCGCATATTTACACACATTGCGCACGATACCGACCGTATCGACCTCTTGAAAGGCATCATTCCCCATGAGACTCAAGTCTACCTGTCCCGTAATACAGACGAGAGGCACGCTGTCCGCATACGCCGTTGCAATCCCCGTCACAAGATTGGTCGCGCCCGGTCCGGATGTCACCATACAGACACCTACCTTACCGGTGCTGCGCGCATAACCATCCGCCGCATGAGCCAAGGCCTGTTCATGACGCGGTAATACGACTTTCACCGTATCCTGTTTATATAACTCATCCATTATGTCGATAGTCGCCGCCCCGGGATAGTTGAATAAAATCTCCACCTGCTCCTCTTGAAGCGCTTTCACCAAGTATGCCGCACCGGAAATCATAAGGGCCTCCTCATCTGCTTATAATATATGTACTCAATTACTATGCACATTCAATATATTTAAAAAATTGAATATCGTATGTAGATATGATATACTCAATAATATACCATATCTTGTGGTGTGTGAGTATGTAATTAATCTCAATTTATATAAGTATATTAATGCTATTTTTGAAAGGACGGTATACTATGAAAGAAATTCTAGGCTTCCACTTGAACGGTTGCCCTTATTGCAAAAATGCATTCCGCGCTATCGATGAACTCGTTGCGGAAAATCCTAAATACGCAGATATCCACATCAACTGGGTTGAAGATCAGGATGCTCATGAATTATTCAAAACACATCCTTATGAATACTATCCGAACTTGTGGTTCGATCTCGACAAACAATACGAGGCTCAACCGGGTGAAAGCTACGAACAGACAAAAGCATTGATTAAAGCGGTGCTTGATAAAGCATTGGCATAAAGAAAAGCTGTAACTTCAGATTAGTTGAAGTTACAGCTTTTTTTGTACAATAAATCTGCTTATCGCCTTATATACAATTAAAATTAATGCAATCTCTAGAGGGAAGCATAGAATATTTTTTATGAGTCGGCTCAAAAAGATAGCGGATACCGCTTTGTTATAAAATATCGTGAGCCACAATGTGTTCAGCATCAGATGTATACATACCGTAACAATCAGTTCCGGCAACAGCAGGCGTTTAAGCGTAACATCACGATCGTGCAGAAAATAACCATACACATATCCCACCAGGAACTCGGATACAATAAAACCCGGAAAAAATACGCCGTGTCCGAATAAGGACATTCCGATAAAACAGGCAATCGCCGCCATAATACCGGCGGCCATAGGCCCGTATAGAATACCGAATATAGCGGTCGATAAAAACCCGAATGTAATATGTATAAATGTGGTATGAATAGCGAAAATATAAGATAGTAAGACCGTCAAAGCTATAAATATACCGGTCTTTACAATCATATCAGTCTTCATGAGATGTGATACTCCTTTTTCTGTCCTTCCACTCCAAATACATATGGCGAATCACCATAATCGGTGAGACGAATAACATACGCGGTCCGCCATATCGCATGATTTCACGGATTTTTTCGCGATAGGTCGGCTCATAACAATGTGTTTTGCAAACGCTACAAAAGGTTTTACTGTCCATATGGGGGCATACGTCTATTCGATGCTCCGCGTACTGCCATACCTTTTGGCATTCTTCACACAAATCACCCTTCTGTGTATGATGTTTATTATGACAATAGATGGCGATGATTTGATGCATCGTCCTCAGCTCTAACCAACGCTTTTCATCAACAGTCATACGACCTCCTACTTAACAGACCAGGAAACCCACGCCACCTTATCTACCGTTTTATTTTGAATCTTGTTATCCATAGCCAGCGGTTCTATGAGATTTCGTATTTCTGCCTTCATATCATCTATACTGCCCCAACCATTATTATGTAACCTCATCGTAAAATATTCAACCGCTTTATCGAGATCCATAACCTCAGTTTCAGGCACGGTTTTATAGGTTACTTTCACATTATGTCCCATGTTATGAATCGCATCAAGACATTCCTTCATCTTTCCATCCCATGGAAATGCATCGCTGCCGAAAAAATGTTCCCATAACATATCCACCATTTCATCACTGCGTTCGCTGAAAGCAACCCACAAGCATTTATCCCGGCTCGCATCATGCATGGCGCGGATATTTTCAACATCAAACATAATGGGGCAGAAAATACTGTACGCCAAGTCAAAGGCCTTATTCCATTCTAATTTACGTCTCGTTTCGTCGGACCACGGAGCGATATATAGGCTCAAGTCCAGCCCTTCTTCATCAGCTAGCTGCTTTGCACCGTTAATCATACCGTCCGATAAATCGATTCCCGTCGCGCTATATCCTTCACGCGCCAGTCCTAATGCATAATCACAGACGCCACAGCCTATATCAAGTGTTCGTCCGCCTGGCGCCGGCAATAGCCGCTCCGTCTTCAAAAAAACAAGAAATGCCTTTACCTGCGCCCTGCGGTCCTCACGATTATGCATCTCCACAAAATAGTTGGACCGATTATTCCATGCATCCTGCTCGTCTTTCCACGCTTCGAGTGGTACAGACACAGCCTGTATTTCATTTGCCATAATGACTCCTTTATATCCGTATGGGATACTGACGATACGAATCGTCATCCCCCTTTACTACAACACAAAATAATTCTATATACCTCGGTGTTCCGTCCGAATGTGTTCAGAATTTCATATAAATTATCCATTCTAATTGTACATCATTCTCAATAGTTTTTGTGTTACTATAGTCACATCGGCTATGCAAATTTGATACAAATAAAAAAGCCCTCAGTCTGAACTGCATCTCTCAAAATTATATCTATATTTTAAGATGCAGTTCGATCTGAAAGCCCTTTGTTTCATCATGGTGCGCCTAGCAGGATTCGAACCTGCGCACCCGGTTCCGGAGACCGGTGCTCTATCCCCTGAGCTATAGGCGCATGAGTACCTAAAAATTATACCATATTACGCTATGGTTCGATAGTACAAAGTATATACGGACACTAGAGTTATACAGAAAGGCCCCTATAGTTAAGCATCTTGTTAGTTAACTGTAGGAGCTATCGCCATTATATATTTGCTTTAATCACTTCTAGTAATGCATCACAGCTGCGACTTACATCGTCATAGGTTTCGTCAAAGTTCCCCGTATACCAAGGATCCTTTACATCACGGCTTTCACCAACAAAAGACATTGCCTTATACACCTTATGATCAACATCATCACCAATGATACGGCGTAAGTTCCGCGCATTGTTTTCATCCATAATGACGAGATAATCAAAATTATGATAATCATCCATTGTTACTTGGCGAGCCTTGCGACGAGTATAAGGAATCCCCATTTCATCTAGTTTTTGCTTAGTCCCATAATGGGTATCATTCCCTATCTCTTCACGAGATGTACCGGCTGACTCAATGTAAATAGAATCATCCAAACCGACCTGATTAACAATATATTTCATATAAAACTCAGCCATCGTTGAGCGGCAGATATTACCGTGGCAGATAAATAAAGCCTTGACCATTATAGCTCCTTCAACACCTAATCTAACAAGGGATTATTAGCGTACGAAGTTTGTAGATACATTTTTCTCTGTATTGGGATATGGAATACCTTGTTCTTTAGCTACAGCAAAGCTACGCATCATCCAAATCATATTTCTTGCTAAGTTACGCATGGTTTGCATACCTTCTTCATCTTGCTTAGCATCTTTTGCTACTAAACCATGGCTAATATTCCAATAGGTAGACCCTGCAATCGGCATTTGAGAAATACCAAAGTATTTATTGAGTACATCAAAAGAAGCCGTTGTACCACCACGACGAGCTATGGCTATCGATGCACCGGGTTTAAAGGCGAACAGATTTTGTTTTGCGCCTTCCACACTGAAGAACACGCGATCTAAGAAGGATAAAATACGTCCACTAGGATGAGCATAGTATACAGGGGTTGCAAAAATAAAGCCATCAGCCTCCTTTGCTTTTTCTACAAAACCATTTATATCATCATCCTTGAATACACATTCACCATGTTCAAAACAATACCCACATTGAATACAATCTCTAATTGGCTTGTTACCCAGTTGGATTACCTCTGTTTCTACATTGGCTTCATCGAAAACCTTTTGTACCTCTTGTATAGCTTGCATTGTTGTACCGTTTACATGGCTACTACCATTTACGATTAGAACTTTCATATTATATCCTCCTACTTCTTACTTAAGAAGTTATATAATTTGAGCTTTTATATATTATCATAAAAATAAAGATTGTCAAATATAATGCATAATATAGGAATTGAAAAAATATTATATAATCCATAAAAATATCTTTCTAAAGATTAGTCCATATAAATGCTCTCTTTCTTACCTCGCTAATACGAAGCTCTCACAGAACGCATTCATATATACTCTAAAAATATAACAAGACCCCCTAAGTCCAACTTAGGAGGTCTTGTTTATTTCACACATTAGTAAATAGTATACACTATATTATTCAGGATCAATTATGAAAGATAATGCACTGAAGTATTTATTTTGTTCGCCCTTAGTTTGAGTCGGGAAGCCTACTTCCACGCCTACCACATTGAGGCCGTTAGCGCTTACAGTAACGGTAGCCTTACCATTTGCATCGGTTTTGCTTTCATTTGTAAGATCATTAATTACATCTTTAATGAGCGGTGCATCAGCATATGGTTTGCCCTCTTTAAGCACTTGAATTTCGTAGGTATCACCTTTTCTTAGCGTCAATGGATTCACGGATGGCACGATTTGAATGAAAGCATCTTTATTATTCAAAGGTTTAGCGCTTGCATTCCAGTAGTGCACATCATATTTGATAGCGTGTGTACTCTTAGTTGCACCAGGCACCTGTGTAATAGGTTTATGTACAGTCTTTCCGTCTTTATCCTTTGTCCAATAACCGTAATCAAAGTTCGTTACAGTTACACCAAGGTTGGACGGTTGTTCAATGGCTACATTTTTCTCATGTTTAATCACTTTCACAGGCATAACATTACCGTTTACATCATAACCGGTAATTCCTTTTACCATATCTGAAGTGTATGCATTATCTACAGGTCCTTCACCGAGGACAAGTACTTTTTCATCAGTTCGATTAGCAAAGAAAACGCCATGTGCATCGACAGTGGTTAATACGGAGCTCGCTGCAAGACCAACAGCAAACAGGGATGCAAGAATTTTTTTGTTCATTGGTGAACCCTCCTACAAACTAAAAATAATTTTCAATAAATATATTATCATTATACAGATTTATTTATTAAAATTTCATGAAATTTTAATAACTTTCATAGACATATGACTATTAGCTATAATCATGCAGAATTATATATGAAAGTAATACTCAATTAGATAATTTGCATTGCTCTTTCTTCTGAAACTCAGCATATCTAAGCCGGACATAAAACAGCGGATAGTCGATACATACCGACTATCCGCTGTATAGATTCAGGAAAACTCATATTTCCATGAATTTCAATCAATTATTTTTTGTTTTTTGCAGCCTTCGCACGAGCATTGCGGTCAAGAATCATCTTGCGCATACGAATGCTTTCAGGTGTTACCTCAACGAGTTCATCATCGTTGATCCACTCAAGAGCCTGCTCCAAGGAGAAGATACGGGGCGGCGTCAAGCGTACCGCTTCATCAGAGGAACTGGAACGCATGTTGGTAACATGTTTTT